>Ga0111538_10001559_pt1 | contig 32195 bp, 29 predicted proteins | sample SoiMethybrSBSTD1_FD_79669 | JGI IMG/M metagenome (GOLD analysis project Ga0111538, IMG submission 79669) | Bulk soil microbial communities from a Populus tree surrounding site in Tennessee, USA - Soil MetaG P. TD hybrid SBSTD1 (version 2)... | ecosystem: Environmental > Terrestrial > Soil >... | reverse complement strand
GCTTCGAGCTATGTCGTTCCATTGAATCAATCTCAATACAAGCTCATCAAGGGGATGTTTGAAAAACGTACATCTTTCACAGATAGTCTTTTTTATGACATTTCAAGCTGGACTCTGCCATTGGCCTTTGGTCTGGATTATGAAGAAATGAAAAATGTTCCAGCGCACGGTGAGAAACTCACAACAGTATCCCTACCGGTTGGGAAACGTGTTGGCAATAAGAGCGAGTATGCCTATGTATTTGAATCCAATGGATACTATGCACCGAGGGCCATCTATCGTCTCCTTAACTATGGGCTGATGTTAAAAGTAGCCAGTGATCCATTCTATCATTCCGACGGAAAGAAATTTGATCGTGGAACGATAATGTTGCCTATATCTGGCCAGGAGAAAACACAAGAACAGATTGAATTCATACTTAACGAGATTGTTGCAAAGGACGGAATCGATGTATATGCATTTAATTCCGGCCTCGACTACAAAGGAGTAAGCCTGGGAAGCAATTCCTTCCTGCCGTTGAAAAAACCGGTCGTGGCAATGCTTGTTGGCGATGGAGTATCTGCAACGGACGCAGGTGAAGTCTGGCATATGTTGGACGTCCGTTTTAATATTCCCCTCACGTTAATTCCTATAAATGTTTTCGAGAGAGCACAACTTGCCAAGTATACTACGATAATAATGCCCCCTACGACCACAGGTTTCTCGATTTCCGATGGAACCAAAGAAAAACTACGTACGTGGGTGCAGGCAGGTGGAGTAGTAATCGGATTGGAGAACGCCTTGAACTGGATCACAACGGCTGGGCTGGGTAAATTCGAGATGAAAAAGGAGGAAGAAAAAAAGGAAGCACAAAAACCCCGCGCCTATGCTGACATTGACGAATTTACAGGCGCTCAGGAAACCAGTGGCGCTATTTTCGAAGCGAATGTAGATCTCACACATCCCCTTCTGTATGGCTACACCAGCAACACGATTCCAATCTTCAAATCCAATAATCTCTTCATGGAGAAATCAAAGGGAGCGTACAGTAATCCGATTGTTTTTACGGCGGCACCTTTGCTAAGTGGTTACATGTCGAAAGAGAACTATACAAAGGCTAAGTCAAGTTCCGTAGCCGGTGTTAGCGTGCTCGGGCAGGGCCGCATAGTCGGATTTACAGACAATTTGTGTTTCCGCGCATTTTGGCTCGGGTCGAACAAGATGTTGATGAACGCGATCTTTTATGGGCCGCTTATAAATGCAGCTTCAGCCCGATAACAAGTCCAATCCAATAAATTGTTATGATAGCATATAGGAAGACATTACTTATATTTTGCGGCCTCTTGCTATTCGTCGTGGTTGCAAAAGCGCAGTCAATAAAGGTAATGACCTATAATATTAGGTTAGATACACCTGTCGACAGTGTTAATCAGTGGCCTAAGCGTACTCATAAAGTTTTTGACCTAATTCGTAAATATGATCCCGACATCCTTGGAGTGCAGGAGGCTATACATCACCAATTAATGGACCTCATAAAAAATCTGCCTCAATACGATTACGTGGGAGTCGGCAGAGATGACGGCAAAACAAAAGGAGAATTTTCGGCAATACTTTACAAGAAGGAAAGATTTGGTGTTTTACAGCAGGGTACGTTCTGGCTTTCGGAAACACCCGATGTTCCAGGCAGCAAAAGTTGGGACGCGGCTATCACACGAGTTGCCTCATGGGCAAAGTTGACGGACAAGAAGACAAACAAAAGCTTCCTTTCCATCAATACACATTTTGACCACGTCGGAAAAGAAGCACGTCGTCACAGCGCCAGTCTTCTGAAACAAAAAGCAAATGAACTTGGCAAAGATCTCCCTCTGATAATTACAGGAGATTTTAACTGCACCAGAACAGATCCACCTTATTTTACCATTATGAAACCGGAAGGTATTCAATTGATCGACCCGCTACCCGGTGAGCCCATTGGGACGTTTTGTGGCTTTAAAGTGAACGCAATGGAGTGCCGCGCGATTGACTACCTGTTTTGCACTGATCGTTGGACACCTTCAAATTATCAGGTAATCACTGACAATGACGGAAAGTATTATCCGTCCGATCATCTTCCGGTAATGACGACGTTCACTCTTAAAAAGTAACTTAGTCTCGTCGGCGGTTTGCAAGATAGACACCACCAATAATTGCAACCATGCCGATAAAATGGCCGCCGTGTAATTGTTCCCCGTCGAGAACTCCCCACATCACGCCGACAATAGGTATAAGGTATGTGACGGTGCTGGTGAACAGCGGGCCGCTCAATTTTACCAACTTGTTAAACAATACGGTGGCAATGGCGGTGCTCATCAGTCCGAGGAACACCACGTAACCAAACGCCGTCCAGGCTCCTTCCTGTGTTGTGAGCTTTTCAGTAAACGCTGTAAATCCGAGCAGATAGATCAATGCCAATGGCCCGATCAGCAACAACGATCCGCTGGTGATTGTAAGGGCAGGAAGGTCAGTAATGCTGAACTTAACAAAGTTGAGGTTGGACCCATAAAAAAAACAGGCAAGTACCAACAACAATGCAAATGCATTGAAACCTACGAATTCGCCGCCTGATCGGGAAAGACTAATAAGAACAGTACCCGCCAATCCGATAATTGCACCAGCCACTGCGAAGCCGGCGACCCTTTGCCTGAATACTAAAGCACCTATCATTATGGTAAACAAGGGAGTTAACGTATTGAGCATTCCCGCGACTGAACTTTCCATGCGCGTTTGCGCAGTGGCGAAAAGAAAGGCCGGAATGAATATGCCCATCATACCTGAAGCAAATAGCTTCCAATAGTTACCACGTTGGATACCTCCAATGTGGGTGATCGCTATCGGAGCAATACAAATTGACGCGGCAGCAACGCGCAATGCACCTACTTCATCCGCATCAAATACTTTGAGTCCTTGTTTGATCAGGATAAATGATGTTCCCCAGATAAGGGTAAGTGATCCTAAGAGAATATAGGAGGTTGTTCGAGGGTTATTATTCATTGAAGATGTGTCAGCCCCGACGAGTCGGTTTCGCTCGCGCTAACAAAAATTGAGAATCATTCACTGATTTCAAACCTGATTCTTGCTATTCTTTAAGCTGACATCAATGAGTCGGAATACGCCATTGCCACATCATCCAGGACGTCCAGTATCTCCCCTGCGGTTTCCAATTCCACCAGCTTTGTCCGGAACGGTTTAAAGTCAGGTATTCCTTTAAAATAATTAGAGTAATGCCGCCGCATTTCGAATATCCCTAACCTCGGGCCTTTCCATCGAAGTGAAAATTCGAGATGTTTTTTGGCAACTCTTACCCTCTCAGTCATATCGGGCGGGGTAGACGCCGCACCATATTTTATAAAATCCTTGATCTCATTAAAGATCCATGGGTACCCAATCGCCGCACGGCCTATCATTACTCCATCTACGCCGTATCTGTTCTTGTACTCCAACGCTTTTTCTGGGGAATCAATGTCTCCATTACCGAAGACAGGGATCTTCATACGTGGATTTTCTTTGATCCTTGCAATCAACGTCCAGTCGGCGGAGCCCTTATACATCTGCACGCGTGTCCGACCATGAATGGTCAGCGCCTGAATACCGATGTCCTGCAGGCGTTCTGCCACTTCGACAACATTTTTGGTGCTATCATCCCAGCCTAATCGAGTCTTCACAGTGACGGGCAACGGCGTGCACTTTACAATCTCGGCTGTCATCTTCACCATCTTGGGAATATCTTGTAGTAAGGCCGCACCTGCCCCTCTGCACGCGACAGCTTTTACCGGACATCCGTAGTTGATATCGATTAGATCAGGGTTGACTTGTGTTGCTATTTCGGCCGACTGTACCATGTTGCCGATGTCTCCTCCAAACAATTGAATTCCAATCGGCCTTTCGTATTCAAAGATGTCTAGCTTCTGCCTGCTTTTCGCCGCATCACGTATCAATCCCTCCGACGAAATGAATTCGGTGTACATAAGGTCAGCCCCTCCTTCTTTGCAAACTGCGCGGAATGGCGGATCACTAACGTCCTCCATCGGCGCCAGCAACAACGGAAAGTCCCCCAGCTCTATTTGACCTATTTTCACCATATTTGGCGCAAAGATAATCAGGAATTACGCAATGGTAACGCCGCTTAAGCTGGTTTCCGACAAATCGCCGATTCGATCTCTGCTGATAATTTGCCTGGTCGTTGTGCTCGGATTTGGGGTTGTGGGACAGCTGTTGGGGGTTCTGGTCGCCGCCGAGATCTATGAGGGTAATCTCTTGCAGGACCTCGAGAACTATTCTTTAAAACCCGATGGACTTGGAGCAATCCTCACCATGCAGGGAATAGTGACTTTCGTTGGACTTATTCTTTTTCCAATTCTTCACATTACGCAGGTTGAGCACAAGAGTCTCAAACCTTTTTTCCCTCCTCAGAGCAAGATTGGAACCTTAGTCATTATAGTTGCCTTAGTAGGCATGAGCTTTCCGATTGCAATTTCGCCACTCACAGAGTGGAATATGAATGTAAAATTTCCAGAATTTCTCAAGTCATTCGAGCAATGGGCTATAGAACAAGAAGACATGCTTGCCCGGCTCACTGAGCAGGTGACCGATTTCAAATCTTTCTCCTCCATGTTAGCCGGAGTACTCGTAATCGGGCTCCTTCCAGCAATAGGTGAAGAGTTGGTTTTCAGAGGAATGATACAACGTGAGCTTTGGCGAGCAACGCTTAACATACACCTTTCAATTTGGCTGTCGGCCGCAATCTTCAGCGCTATACACTTTCAGTTCTTTGGTTTTATTCCCAGGCTGTTACTTGGGGCGCTTTTCGGATATCTTTATTATTGGTCGGGTAATCTTTTGATCCCAATTCTTTCGCATTTTTTCAACAACAGTTTTATAGTGGTTATGTTATATCTGAACAAAGAAGAAATTACAACTATCGACGTTGAAAGCGGAGAGGCGCTGCCAATCCCCTTTGTGATAGGTAGTTCGATACTTACGGTGGGCCTTCTTTATTACATTTGGAAACACTACACGGAATTCCATCCACCCGTCGAAAGACTTGACAATTCTTATCCGGACAATAGCCCTTTAGCCTGATAGTTCTAATTTTGCAGCTTAATTTTTGATAATCCAGAGTGACCTCGTCAATAACAAAATACAATAACCTTACCCAGCGCATCATCACCGGCTTATTGGGATCGGCAGCAATCATAACCGGCGTTTCCATTAATGAATGGACATACTGCCTGATTTTTTTCATCATATGTTTGTTCTCCCTCCTCGAGTTTTACAAGCTCGCGGGTCTCGATGGTCTGGTACCACAAAAGACATTCGGCACTATCTGCGGTGTAGCTATCTACCTACTGTCATTTTTTATCGAGAAAGGAAGCATATCCTACCGGTATTACTTTCTCATTTTTCCGATCGTGTCGTGTGTGTATATGATCAAACTGTATAAGAGGTTTGAGCGCAAGCCGTTTACCAACATAGCATTTACTTTTCTGGGGATCTTTTACGTAGCCGTACCGTTCGCACTTCTTAATATCGCAGTGTTTGAGGGCGGTGTCTATAACTATGAAATCATTTTTGGTTGTCTTTTCATTCTTTGGGCCAGCGACACAGGGGCTTACTTTGCCGGCACTTTTTTTGGGAAACGAAAACTGTTTGAGCGCATCTCACCGAAGAAATCATGGGAAGGGTTCTTTGGAGGTGCTGCGCTTGCATTGGTCTTTGCCTATGGCCTCGCCCAATTTTTCCATTCGATAACATTGTTGCAGTGGATCATCATTGGAGTTATTATCATCATTGGTGGAACATTCGGTGACCTCGTTGAATCGCTTCTCAAAAGAAGCATTGAGATCAAGGACTCAGGAACCAGTATCCCGGGCCACGGTGGGTTCCTAGATCGCTTTGATGGTCTCTTGATATCTGCACCGTTCATCGTTGCTTACCTGGAGATCTTCTGACGAAAGGTGGCCGCTGATAACCCATAATCCCTTTCTTTTAGAGAATAGTGAAAGGTTTTGACAGGATTTTGTTGTATTATTTCTCCTAAAATTCTGTTTGCGTATGAGTCCAACTCTTTGGATAAACAAGACTCCTTTTCAAAAAAGCCGGTTCTTTCTTTTCATCACCATCTCAGTCGTTATTACTGTTGTTGCAGTCTTCCAACTAAGTACTCTGGCCGACGGTTGGTTTGTGCTGCATGAGAAGGCGCCGCTGGTAATAATTCTTGAATTGCTGCCCATTCTTTTTTTGCTGTTCCTTTTGTTCGTAACCAGGAAGGAGTTTCAGGAAAAGACGACTGCTGATCACGATGCCGACAAAACCAAACTAATCAATGACATTTCCGGGATCATAGGAAAAATAAAGTCCGGTCAGTATGACAAGGAAAAAGATGTTACAGGTGACGACGTGATCGACACTGCTCTTCGTGAAATCTATGAGAAGTTCAAGAGCGACGCAGATACCGAAAGGCACCGAAGCTGGGTGAACGAAGGTTTGGCTATGCTTCGTGAAGTGATGGGGTCACATACCCATATAAAAAGCATGAGCGAAGAAATTATTTCACGCTTGGTTAAATACATAAAAGCAAATCAGGGCGGCGCTTTTATATTAAATGATCAACACGAACTTGAGCTCCTTGCGTGTTATGCGTTCGAGCGGAAAAAGTATCTGAACAGGATAATTAAACCTGGTGAAGGACTTGTCGGTCAATGTTATCTGGAACGTCATCAAATCTACCTCACCAAGGTGCCGCAAGACTACATAAGTATCACCTCTGGATTGGGCAAGGCGAATCCGGGTTGTGTGCTCATCGTTCCCCTAAATCTCAAAGAATCCACCATCGGGGTCCTTGAGATTGCAAGCTTCAAGCCGTTCAAGAAATATGAGCTTGAGTTTATTGAGAAGGTGGCAGAAGCATTTGCCCAAAGTATTTCCACTATCCGCGCCAGTGAAGAAACTAAAAAACTACTCGATAAGTCCCTTAGCCGTGAGCAGGAAATGAAAGACCAGGAGGAACGCATGCGGCAGAACGTGGAAGAACTTTACGTCACACAGGAAGACATGCGCAAAGTAAACCTCGAGATGGAGGAACTGTTTAAGGCGATAAACGCGCTTACCGCCACCGTTGAGCTGAATCGTCAAGGGACCATGACCAAGCTAAACGACCGTTTCCTACAGACCTTGAACTTCACCGCGCAGGATCTTTATGGTGCGTCATTCAGCTCACTCCTGGAAAAGGGATCCGATGGAAAAGATCTTTTCAACCTTGTCTGGGAAAAAGTAGTTGACGGTCAGCCTGAAGAACACGTGTTGACTTTTGTAGATGGCCAAAAGAATCTTTGTTGGTTGAGAACGGGCTTCTATCCATTGAAGGGGACTGATGGAACAGACCGCATACTTGTATTCCTTACTAATATTACAGCTATCAAAATTAAAGAAATCCAGGCTGACAAGGCCAACAAAGAAATGGAAGGCACGCGGAAGATGCTTATTCGCATCCTTAACGAGATCCCGTTGAAAGTTTTTCTGAAGCAATACAATGGAAAATTCTTTGTAGTCAATGATACCGTCTCAAGGTTCCACGGTTTTGACACGCCTGAGGGTTTGATCGGAAAATCAGACTTCGATTTTTACGATCACAAAGACGCATCCGATTGGCTGGAGGCGGAGCATAAGATCATTGCATCAGGAAGGACAGAATACATTCATGAAGACGGCGGGCAGATTTTAAAAACGATCAAGATGCCTTTTTACATTGATCCTTTAAATGAAACAGGGCTTCTTGGGTTACAAGCCGACGTAACTGAATTAGAGAGCCTACGGAAGCAAAAAAAAACTAACTAAGCTCAAGACATCAACTCAAAATTTCCTTCGACAAAACGAAAAGGAAACAGAACATTATTAAGTTGATGGATGACCCGTCAAATCTTTATAGGGTAACGTTGGTGCTTCATGGCTTTTTCAACCAAAAGCGATCGCATCCGGGAAATTAATCTAACTTTGCAACCGTTTTCGAGCGGTCAATTTTGATTGAATCTCATTTATTTGGGAGACATGAAAGGTTCATCGCGAATTACCTAACTTCTGGATAATTAAATTCTGACATCAACTATGGCATATCTTGAACCCGCTCCGCTAAAAGACAAGGAGAACCCATTTGAAGCAATGATGACAAGATTTCACAAGGCATCTCAAATACTTGGGTTAGAAGAGGAGATCTATAACGTACTGAAGAATCCGGCACGTCAGGTGATTGTCTCACTTCCTGTAACAATGGATGACGGTATTATAAAAGTCTTTGAGGGTTACCGCGTGATTCATTCGACGATCCTGGGTCCATCAAAAGGAGGCATTAGATTCGATATGCATGTAAATCTTGATGAAGTTAAGGCGCTCGCTGCGTGGATGACCTGGAAGTGCGCTGTGGTTGACATTCCGTACGGCGGCGCAAAAGGTGGCGTATGTTGCAACCCTCGCGAGATGTCGACAGGTGAAATTGAACGGTTAATGAGGGCGTATACGCAGGCTATGGCCGATGTATTTGGGCCTGATCAGGATATTCCTGCCCCTGATATGGGTACAGGTCCACGCGAAATGGCCTGGCTGATGGACCAGTATTCAAGAAATAAAGGAATGACAACGCACGCCGTTGTAACCGGCAAACCTTTGGTTATGGGCGGGTCGTTAGGGCGTACCGAAGCCACGGGCCGCGGAGTTATGGTTACCGCGATGGCTGCAATGGAAAAACTGAAGATCAATCCGTATAAGGCGACATGTGTCGTACAAGGTTTTGGCAATGTTGGTTCATGGGCTGCTCGTTTGCTTAACGAAAGAGGATTGATCGTGCAATGCGTAAGTGATCTATCCGGCGCATACTTTAATGAAAAAGGTATCGACGTTGACAAAGCCATTCAATACCGCGATAACAAAAAAGGCTCGCTCGAGGGACTTGAAGGCGCTGAAAAAATCAATCCAGACGAGCTTCTTACGTTGCCCGTCGATCTGTTGGTGCCGGCCGCGACAGAAGATGTGATCACAAGCTCAAATGCATCAAAGATCAGAGCAAAATTGATTGTTGAAGGAGCAAATGGTCCCACGTCCTCAAAGGCGGATAACATCATTAACGAAAAAGGTATAATGGTTGTGCCTGACATCCTGGCAAATGCCGGAGGTGTAACGGTTTCTTACTTTGAATGGGTTCAAAACCGCCTTGGCTATAAGTGGACCGCTGATCGCGTAAACCGACGTTCTGATCGGATCATGAAGGATGCATTTATAAATGTTTACAAGACAGCGCAGGAATACAATGTTCCCATGCGTATCGCTGCATATATGGTGGCAATAGACAAGGTTGCAAAGACGTATAAGTTCCGCGGTGGATATTAATTCTGAAAGTATTGAGTATTGAGTCTTTAGTCCTTAGCTTGGTCTCTATCGATCAGACTCTAAATACTAAATACTAACTACTAAATACTATTGCCATTTTACCCTACCTTTACGAGCAGGTCAGTTTTTGATCTGCTTGCTAATTTTCTACATAATTAAATCGTAATGACGATACATCGCGAAGGCCGCACTCTATTATTTGTATTGCTCCTTTTTTTCTTTGCGCTTAACTGGGGAGTCTCGTATTTTTTCCCCGGCAATACAGTTCTTCAGAACGTTGTCATTATACTAAGCATTACCCTGTATTTGATTTTCCTGCAGTTCTTCAGATCTCCGATATTCAGCATTGAGAAAAATGACAAGCATGTACTTGCGCCGGCAGACGGAAAAGTAGTGACCATTGAAGAGACCGAAGAGACCGAATATCTTAAAGGAAATAGAAGACAAATCTCTATTTTTATGTCGCCGGTTAACGTTCATGTGAATCGTATGCCGGTTGGCGGGATTATCAGTTTCTGTACTTATCATCCGGGAAAATACTTAGTGGCGTGGCATCCAAAGTCAAGTACAGAAAATGAGCGAACCACAGTAGTAGTAAAAATGAAAGATGGAGTTGAGATTTTATTCCGTCAGATAGCGGGCGCACTTGCGAGGAGAATAAAGTGTTACGTCCAGCAAAATCAATCTCTTGCACAGGGCGATGAGTTTGGTTTTATAAAGTTCGGTTCCAGAGTGGATGTATTTCTTCCATTAAACGCGAAAATTATAGTGAAAGTAGGCGATATAACGCGTGGTGGTAAGACGGTCCTCGCAGAGTTGTAAGACGAACTAGAGGAATCGCAGTCCCACTTTCCCACCCCACCACATTTTCAGATTAAGATCGTTGGAATAAGTGTGATCATATTTGATGTCAGGAATGTAGTCAGTGAATAATTCTGGGTATTGGCCGTAAGTTGAATCTGTGACTTGGCCATTCACTGTTACTCCCAAAGCTAAACCGATTTTTTTTGCAGGTTCAAATTCGACTCCGACAAATACTTTATTCAAAAGATTTATTGCATCGAAGTTGTTGCCCTTAACGATCTGACTTGTTGTGATGTCGATATTCAGGTTGAGCCACTTCGTTAACCTGGGCGATGTTCCAATACCATAACCAAACGTCCAGAATATTTCATCTTCTTCGAAACTGCCGGGTTTGACTCCTGCAGTGAAGATGTTATAGAATTGATGAACGCCTGTGCGGAAAGCAAGGTTCGTGTAAAAGACTTCGTCGGCAGAAATCTCAATCTTGTGATAGCCCTTAAGTACAAAACTCATGAAACCCAAGGGTACGCCATGAACGCTATCTGCCACATTTAAGAAGCCAACCTGGACGCCATTTATTTTTGTAGCATAGTTGAAGAGGCCAGCAACCTGAACACCTGATACCTTGCCAGGAGCTATGTTAATAAGTCCTACTTGGGCTCCTCCAATCTCGCCTCCGGCAAAATTAAAAAGACCGGCAGCCTGAACCGGTCCCGCATCGCGTGTGGCAATATTGAACAAGCCGGCTATATGAGGTCCTTTCTGACTACCCATCGTAAAATTACCCTGACCTGCTACCTGTACGCCTGTAGCGTTGCCGTTGGTTACATTGACGAGACCTGCTCCCGAAAACTTCTGACTTGAATTCCAATTGAGGTTTATAAGTCCGGCAAATTGAGCGCCCTTGACAGAATCAAGATTGAGGTTGGCGAGGCCAGCCATTTGCATAGCCGATACTTTTCCCCCCACGGCATTAAATGCCCCTGCAAATTGAAAGCCATCCACCTGGTCGCGATCAATGTTGAAGAGCGTACCAATCTCAAGCTTGCGAACACCCCGCGAATAGCCGCCAAAAATATTAAAGGAGTAATCATTGATCACGTTTCCACTGAGGCGATGATTTGTTCCGATATATGGAAAAAGCGACACCTGCGTGGTTCTGTAAATGGTGTCTGTAATGTTTTCTATGTTAGTAGGGTTTAACGACAAGACCTTCGTTTCCCAAAATCGTTTGACCTTTTCTGCTACACTATCAGCCAACGTTTCAATTTTATGCTCATTAGCGCTAATTGGAATCTTTAGAAGATTCGTTTTACCTGAGGGGACTGCAACAACGGTGTCACTATAATTCTTCTTCTTAACGGCAAGCATCAGATCCGCTGGAGGTTTGTCGACTTTGATCTGAAAATATCCATATGCATCAGTAACAGCCGATGAAAGAGAGACCGGATCATACACACTCACGTCTTTAAGTCTTGCACCTGTCGATTCATCTACCACATAGCCGCTAAAGGTCCGTGTGTTTGCCGACGTCGCAGCTTGTCCTTTGGTAAGTATAATGTAGGTGCCCCGCGCTTTGTATTGAACTGATCCCCTGAACAATTCATCAAGGATCTCCCTCACAGTTGCACCATTAAACGAGCCGTTCACAAGCCGGCCAGCGTCAATGACGGAAGGATTGTATGAAAACGTAAAGTTGCCCTGTTGTGAGATCTTGCGCAAAGCCACATCTATCCTTTCTGCTTCGAAAGTGATATTAATTAAGCGCTCCAGCAGCGGAACCTCTGCACGCGCATAATTTGAAATCAACATGGTAAATGTAATTTGAAGTACCACCGAACAGATGGCTATGCACCGCTTCAAGAGCTTACTGCTCACAACCTGGACCCTCCAACACTATTTTTCCATCGGACTCTGCGATCTTGAGACCCAACGTCTCAGAAATGATGGCTACTATTTCCTCCTGGGTTTCATTGTTGAAGGAAACTGTAATATGGCAATTCTTGACCTTGTCGGTAATGACGATCTCTTTTTCATAGACATCATTTAGCGATTCTACCACTGCCTGGAGATCTGTATTGCTGAACGTGAAAACTCTTGTTTTATATGCGAGTGCATTTTCTTCGGGCTGATCGATAGTAAATGCTTTTGTTGACTTGTTGTAAACGCCTTTACCGTTGGTGCGCAGATACACTCCGGAATCGGTATCTGTGTAGAACATCACTTCACCGGATTCAACGACGACTTCAACGGTGTTCGATTCGGGATACGCCTTTACGTTGAACGATGTACCTATATCCTTGATCATCACCCCGTCGACATCAACGATAAATGTTCTTGTCGAGTCGTGTTGAATATTAAAATAGGCCTCTCCTTTTAAGGTCACTTTATGCACCTTTTTCTTCTTGTCAAATGAATAGGCGAGTTGTGTTTGCTTGTTTAAAACGACATCACTTCCATCCGGCAATTTATCAGTAACTCTTCCTTTACTTGAAACGACAACTGTTGGGGTAACAGCTTCTGTTTTATTCAGTCGATAGACAAAAAATCCAACACCCAAAACCAAGATCAGGGAGGCTGCTATTCGCCAAAATAATTGAAAGGTATTCGATGACGTTGACGGCCGCAGAGTAACTGACTTCCCCTGCGAAGCTTTTAGCGATCTCTTCAGCTTATCCCAGGCGGCATCAGTATCGTAAACCTGATAGTCGATCACTTCAGCGGACTTCTGGAAAATTGTCCTTAACTGGTCAATATACTTCCGGTTGCGTTCATCTTGATTCATCCATGATTCAATGAATGCAATCTCTTCCGAGAGAGCTTCTCCCGCGAGATATTTGCCAATCAGGTCGTCGATATGTTCGTTGGTATGTTCCAATTTTCCCTAACTAATTCAAAAGTCCGTTCATAATCACGATCAAAAGAGGAAGATAATCTCTAAGCTGATCCCTCATTATTCGCAGAGCCTTGCCCATTTGATTCTCTACAGTCTTGATCGAAATATTCAACTGTTCTGCTATTTCTGCATACTTCAAATCCTCAAACCGGCTTAGCTTGAATATCAAGCGGCATTGTTCAGGCAAGTGATCCATCGCGTCATGGATCTTTGCTTCCAGTTCGGAGGCAATAACTGTGCTTGCCACCGATTCTATGCTGCGTTCGGCGATGGCCATTTCCATGGTGGCATGCTGCTGCTTGATCTTTTCGTGCTTCAGGACGTTAAGACATGCATTTCGTACCATAGCGTACAGGTACGGTTTGACGCCCGTGTGTATGGATAGATTTTCGCGCTTTTCCCAGATGTTCAGGAAAGTCGACTGTACGATCTCTTCTGCCTCATCCCTGTCCTGGACAAACGTGAAGGCATAATTACATAGAGGTTGATAATACGTCCTGAATAGCATCTCAAATGCCGTTAAATTGCCCGCCTTCAGCGTTGTTGTAAGCTGTTCTACCGGTAATTCCACTGTCTATTCGTTACGTATCAGCGAAATTTACGGCTTTGCGGCCCCGGGGTTATGACAATTGAGAAAAGATTTACCCCCATTTCGCGGGAGTTTTTTAATTAAAAGACGCTCAGGACTCTACGACGTGAGAACTCCCAACCCAAAACAAACACTCGGATTCCAGGCTTACCATTCCATCGACAACACTTTCGTAATGGTCGTCGACTTTTTTCAGGCCTTTAAAGTCGATGGATTGTTGCCGCGCGCCTTCTTTAAGAAAGACAATTGTTCTGGCCGCCATCCATTTTTCAAAATGACCTGAGACAATAGCAGACCATTTTAAGGTGCCATCTATTACGTTGACCTGAATTTGGTCTGCAAACTTTTCGGATATCGCGATCGCCTCACTAGCATTTTCAGAGAAGATGTTAACCGCATTTTGCTTGTTACGGATGAGAAAATACAAGGCGTTAATGAGAGGGGATTCGTCCGGCGTATAGGCAAGCATTGTAAGGGGCGCCTGGCCTGCGAGCTTAGTACTAAGATCTTTCACGTTTATTTCCTTCGCCAACACCGCGTCAATTTTGATGTTCCATAAGAGGACATCGTCAAGGGCCGGCTGTACAACAACAACTAACGGTGCCCATTCTAACAATGGTCCTGCAACGTCGAACGCAGGCGCATCCAAGATAAGTAACGCTGGTTCTTGGCCCTCCTTGACAAAATGATGGGATGACATGAGAAACGACTGCCGTTTAGGATTGATTGTTAACTTGACGAAGTCTATTGGTGTTCTTGCTTACCTTCACACCGATATAAAAGTACGGGTTTCCGAAATTAACTAAATTGTGGACAAATTCGACCATTGATGTTAAAAGCTACCGATTGTTACAAAGTCTTTCAGCAAAGTATCGATGACTATCATCAGATCGATGATGTAAACGCAAAGTCGAAGAATCCCTACAAGGCGCAAAGTTTCGAATCGTTGCTTTACGAAAAAAACTGGATAGACACCGTACAATGGCACCTTGAGGATATAATTCGCGCTCCAGAAATCAATCCTGTCGAGGGCATTCAAATCAAGAGGCGCATTGATAAATCGAATCAAGACAGAACGGATGTTGTTGAGAAGGTCGATGATTACTTTCTCGAATACTTTAAAGGAACAACGCCTAAACCCGGTGCACGCATCAATTCAGAGACACCGGCATGGTTGCTTGATCGCATGAGTATACTCATGTTAAAGATCTATCATATGAAGGAGCAAACAGAACGTAAGGATGTTAGTGATGAACATATTAGAAAATGCCAGGCAAAGTTGCAGGTATTAATGGAGCAAAAGAGCGACATGCGGCTTGCATTTGATGAAATGATTGAAGACATCAGGGCCGGAGTTCGGCGATTCAAAGTTTACCGGCAAATGAAAATGTATAATGATGCTTCACTAAACCCCGCGCTGTATGGAAGCAAAGGCCATTCATAAAAATTGTTCGCACCTTGAAACAGTAGTCAATGGCCTGACATCATAGTTTTTGTAGATTTCTTTCAAAAAAATTTCGACCTCTCTTGGCTCTAAAAAAAATATTGGTCCTCCGTTTTTCTGCAATGGGCGATGTAGTTTTACTGGTGCCTGTCGTCAAGTCCCTTGTCGCAACTTATCCCGACGTTGAAGTAACAGTAGTTACCCGCCCGAAGTTTGCTTCTCTTTTCACTGATATGGAAAGAGTTGTGCCGTTCCCTGCAGATGTTGACTACACGTATTCCGGAATTCTCGGGATGAGAGAGCTGTTTGGAAAACTATTGCGAAAGGGTGGTTATGACATCGTGATGGACATGCACGATCATATCAGAACGATAATCTTACGAAATCTCTTCAAGATCTTTGGTACTCCAGTAGTTGTGTTTGAAAAAGGTAGAAAGGAAAAAAAAGCATTTACCAGGAAGGATAATAAAATTACGACGTTGCTACCTCATACAGTCGAACGTTATTCAAGGGCTTTTGAAAAAGCGGGATATCCTTTGACTGTCGGATCGCCTCCATATTTTACTGTTAAAACCAGTACGGAGGAACAGGTAACTCTATGGCTTCAAAAGAACGGACTTTCAAAAAATGAAAAGTGGATAGGCATTGCGCCATTTGCTATGCATGTGTCCAAAATCTGGCCTGTTCAAAATTATGCGAAAGTTATTGAGCAGTCGATCAAGAAATTTCCGGTGAAGTTTTTCCTGTTTGGAGGAGGAAAAGATCTGATCTTCTTTGAATCGCTTCGAGAAACTTTCCCCGGCCATTGTGTAATTGTCGCAGGCCAGCTCAAAATAAAACAGGAGGTTGCATTCATGCGTCAGCTCGATCTCATGCTTTGTGTCGACTCGTCAAATATGCATCTCGCATCTTTGGCAGGTGCGCCGCTTCTTTCGGTCTGGGGCGGAACACATCCCGACGTGGGTTTTGGGCCCTATGGAAAAAATAGCGGAAGCATCGTTCAAGTCGGCCGCGATGTATTGCCTTGCAGGCCATGTTCGGTTTACGGCAGGGAGGATTGCTATCGCGGTGACTTTGCGTGTCTTAACTACATAACGCCTGAAGAAGTCGTTGGAAGAATCGAGAAATTATTGTGAACATTACACTTGAAACTACCCGCCTCCTCATGAGAGAATTCCGGGAAGAAGATGCCGAAGGAATGTATCAACTCAATTTCGATCCTGATGTGATCCGTTACACAGGCGATGATCCTTTTGTTTCTATAGATGCTGCTCGTGATTTCATCCGCAAATATGACGCATACAACAAGTTCGGCAGAGGACGACTTACGGTATTGTTAAAAAAATCGTTCGAATACATCGGATGGTGCGGACTTAAATACGATCCGGATTCCACAGAAACGGATCTAGGGTTCAGATTGCTGAAAAAGTTCTGGAACAACGGTTATGCGACGGAGGCATCCTTAAGGTCCGTGGAATATGGATTTAACGATTTGAGGATCGAAAGGATCATTGGCAGGGCGATGCAAGAAAATATAGCCTCAATAAACGTTCTGAAGAAAATTGGGATGGTGTTTGAGAAGGAGTTCGAAGCACACGGTGGAATATGCGTTCAATATTGCATTCATAATAGATGAAAGATTCAATAGATACAATAATTTTTGATCTTGGCGGAGTTCTTATTGATTGGGACCCAAGGTACCTCTACCGCAAAATTTTCAAGACTGAAGAAGAAGTAACATGGTTTCTTCAAAATATATGCACACCGGAATGGAATGATAAACAGGACGCCGGCCGGTCGTTTGAAGAAGCAACGCAGGAATTGATTGAGAAACATCCGGAATGGGAACTCCCAATTCGCGCCTGGTATGACCGCTGGCAGGAGACGATACCTGGTCCGGTTCATGAAACAGTCGAGATTCTCAAACACTTTAAGGAGAATCCAACTCATAGGCTGTATGCACTCACGAATTGGTCGGCGGAGACTTTTCCTTGGGCCCTCAACACCTTCCAGTTCCTCCATTGGTTCGAAGGAATCGTAGTTTCTGGTATTGAGAAAACCCGCAAACCTTATCCTGAGTTTTATAAGATTCTCTTCGAACGATACAATATCGACCCCAGGCGTGCTCTTTTCATTGACGATAACATCAAGAATATCGAGGGTGGCAAGGCGGTTGGACTAACGACGATACACTTTCAATCTCCCCAGCAACTGAGAACCGACCTGCAACGGGCAGGACTGATCACAATATGACCTAACGGAGTGATCGGTTCGGCCCAAGAAATCCACGGGTAGTAAAAGTGTAATTCACGAATCTCCGATGCGTTTATTCGCGGATAAATTCCTAATGTGTCTTGAACGACAAAACCGCGCGCTCAATAATATCGCAGCAATGATGAAGCTGCTCTTCGGTTATTACCAACGGAGGAGCCAGACGAATGATGTTCCCATGTGTTGGCTTGGCGAGCAAGCCGCTTTTCATAAGACTAACGCACAACTCCGACGCAGTTTCACTCTCTGGGGAATCGTTCACTACGATGGCGTTTAACAATCCTTTGCCCCGTACTTGAGTGATAAGCGTGGTCTTTTTGATCATCTCGTTCATTCGATCACGGAATATAACCCCTAGCTTTTCTGCATTTTCTGCAAGCCGTTCATCCTTCACTACCTGCAGTGCTTCCATGCAAACTGCAGCGGCGAGTGGATTCCCGCCGAAAGTGGAGCCGTGCTCACCGGGTTTTATAACAAGCATTATATCGTTGTCAGCCAATACCACTGAAATTGGAAGAAATCCGCCAGACAGCGCCTTCCCCAGGATCAAAAGGTCCGCGCGCACATCTTCGTATTCGGATGCAAGCATCTTACCCGTGCGGGCAATCCCTGTTTGTATTTCATCCATCATCAAAAGCACATTGTGTTTTCGACACAAGTCCTCGGCTTCTTTCAGATATCCATCATGGGGAATGTATACACCGGCCTCACCCTGGATAGGTTCGATCCATAAGCCGCAGACGTTAGGATTGGACAATGCTTTCTGCAATACGCTGGTATCATCATAAGGAACAATGTCAAAGCCTGGCATAAATGGTCCGAATCCATTCCTTGCCGAAGGTTCCGACGAAGCAGAAATAATGGTTGTTGTTCTTCCGTGAAAATTCTGGGTTGCACACACGATCACTGCTTGATTGTCAGGGATGCCTTTTTTCGTGTAACCCCATTTACGCGCAAGTTTGATAGCTGTTTCATTCGCTTCGGCACCACTGTTCATGAACAGCGCTTTGTCATAGCCAAAAGTTTCGCATACGTATTTCTCTGCGATGCCAAGCTTATCATTGTAAAACGCTCTTGATGTCAGCGTAAGCTCTTTTGCCTGCGAGATCAGCGCATTTAATATCCTGGGATGGCAATGGCCTTGATTGATTGCACTATACGCGGAGAGAAAATCGTAATATTTTTTTCCTTCAATATCCCACAAAAACACTCCTTCACCTTTGTTAAGAACCACTGGCAATGGATGATAATTATGTGCGCCATAACGTTCCTCCAGCAAAATCGCCTCCAGGCTTGAGTTTATCGTCTCCACTAACATAAAGTTTGATGCTCAAAGTTGTTCTCAAAGTTATCAAATAAGGCCTGAAAGCCTAAGAGTCAATCTCTTAAAAAAACCGCCCGAATATATACGATGAACAGCCCACCCTTGATCGCAAATCGTGAAAATGGCCTGCATTTGCTCCACCCTGTTATCTTTGCGACTAATGGAGATAATTCTTTTGGTATCCGGATTGGCATTAGGCGCACTTGTAACGTGGTTGTCTCTTAGGAGTAAGTTTACTTCCGACTCTAACGCTTCAGAAACTAGTGTCCTTGTAGAAAAAGAGAAGAATAGCACGCTGCAGGAACAGCTCAAGGAACTTAAGCGCGATATCGAAATCGAACGTAGCAAGGTCCTTGAAGTTAACACTGAGCTTGCCGGCGCTGAAGCCGATTATCGCAATCTTCAGGAAAAGTTAGACGATCAAAAAAAGGAACTTGAATCACTCAATGAAAAATTCGCGCAGCAGTTCAAGAACCTTGCTAACGAGATATTCGAGGAGAAGAGTAAAAAGTTTACAGATCAAAACAAGGCAAACATATTTGATCTGCTCAAGCCTCTTGGGGAGAAGATAGTAGACTTCGAAAAGAAGGTTGAGGAAACGCATAAAGACAATATCTCTCGGAGCTCGGCACTACGTGAACAGTTGGAAAACCTGCAGAAACTAAACGTGCAGATGACACGCGAGGCTGAAAACCTCACGCGGGCGTTGCGTGGCGATAGTCAGACACAAGGGGCATGGGGTGAATTTATTCTTGAAAGCATTCTTGAAAAGTCCGGCCTGGAAAAAGACAGGGAATACTCCATCCAGGAATCGTTCACAACCCCGGAGGGAAGACTTCGTCCCGATGTCATAATCAGGCTGCCCGAGAACAAACATGTTATTGTCGACTCAAAAGTCAGCCTCCGGGCATACAACAACTTTGTAAACGCAGAGAGCGAGGAAGAAAAGGTACAGTACCTGAAAAATCACCTTACGTCTATACGCCAACATATGAGGTCGTTAGGAGACAAGAACTATCAAAACATATCAGACAACAGTCCTGACTTTGTGATAATGTTCATTCCGATAGAGCCAGCTTATATCCTGGCAATACAAAGCGAAAAGACACTATACGAGGAGGCTTTGGAAAGAAGGATAGTTTTTGTGAGCCCCACGCTGCTCATTCCATCACTTCAGCTTATCAAAAATATCTGGAAACAAGAATATCAAAATCGTCACGTACTGGACATAGCAAACAAGGCAGGCGATTTGTACGACAAGTTCGTGGGTTTTACAGAAGACATGATCACGTTGGGAAGGAATCTTGACTCCGCAAAAAAATTCTATGAAGAGTCAATGAAGAAACTTTCCGTTGGAAGCGGAAACCTCGTACGTCGCGTGGAAGACTTGAAAAAGCTTGGAGCCCGCGCCAACAAAAGCATTGACAACAACCTCCTGAAACGTTCAGACGATCAAGGCAACCTATTCGAATAGGATCAGACTAATAGATACGGCCGATATTTTCGGCTATAACTTTTTTCAAAGCCAGAGGATCGATCAAGCCCGGTTTACCGTAAATAATTTTTCCGCCGGGGGCGATGAATAACGTATAGGGTAGTGATCCCTCCCATTTCTTGTCTAGCGCCTCAATAAAAGTATACTTATCCCCGTTGAAGATGTAGTTTTTCATCGAAGCCTGTTTCTTCGTTAAAAAGTTCAAGGCATTCGGCTTACGCGTCATTTCATCCATGCTGATGGTAATCAATTCGAACTCTCTGTTGCGATACATCCGGTTCATATTGACAAATTCGGGGAACTCGGTAACGCATGGCCCGCACCACGTAGCCCAAACATTAATGAGTTTATAATTTTGTCCATCATTCTTAAGCAACTCTTTCAATTGCCCAAGATCCAGGTCCTCGATAGTCACCTTTTCCTTTGCCCATTGCTCAGGCGCTTTGTCTGCCCAATCGCGCTTGCTGGGCCATTTGATTGAGCAACCGAAAGTTTTTGTCTTCTCCACGGGAACGGGTTTGCCTGCCACCAATGCATCTAATGCATTGCGCGTATCGTGGGTCTTTGCAGTGCCAGGCTTTTCGCCGTCGTCAATTCTGCCCGTGTATCGCAACAATCTCTTTTCATCAAAAATAAAAACGTGAGGAGTTGCCTGCGGACCATATTTCATTGAAAGAGCCGAAGTTTCTCCATCATAGAGGTAAGGAAAATTGTACGCTTTGTCTTTAGCGCGGATCTTCATCTCCTCAAAACTGTCGCTGAGATCAGTGTATCCCAATTCATCAAGCCGCACGGATAATGGATCGTTTGGTGATATCACGATAAGTCCGACCCCTTTACTTTTGTAGTCGACCACCAGTTGCTTTATCCGGTCCTCATAAGCCTGGGCCGTTGGGCAATGGTTGCACGAAAAGATGATTGTAAGGATTTTATATGAACTAAAATCTTTCAATGAATAATTCTTGCCGTCAACAGCGGGCAATGTAAAATCCGGAGCTGCTGAGCCAATAGGCAACGTCTGAGGATCCTCCAACGCCCAGGCCGATTGCCAAAGAAAGAGAGTGAAAATAAGGACTGATCTCATAATTCTTTTGAGTAGTGTTTTGGTGAAGATAAAAAAAAATCCTTTCTAGCCGCACCCGTCCATATAAATGACAGCTGTGAAATACCTAAAAAACTCAATCGCGAACTTTAATTAAGAGATTCGATTTGTGTATCTAAATTTGGACCATGAAAATCACACCCGACAATAAACTTAAAAAACTGATCGTCGTTGGCGACCGCGTATTGATCAAGCCTGGTAAGCAGAACGACAAAACGGCATCCGGACTATACCTTCCCCCGGGTGTTCAGGAAAAGGAAAAGATTCAAAGCGGTTACGTTATTAAAGTAGGTCCCGGTTATCCACTGCCGCTTCCTGCTGACGACGACGATCTTTGGAAAGGTCGGGAAGAACAAATCAAATATCTTCCGCTGCAAGCCCACGAAGGAGACCTTGCGATCTTTCTACAGAAGGGTGCGATCGAAGTAATGTATGAGGAAGAAAAATACTTTATTGTTCCGCAGGCGTCGATCCTGATGCTTGAACGAGAAGAGGATCTATAGTATGGCTGGTTTATCTTTTGATGTCCTGCGTACAGGAAAAAAATACCGGCTTGTAAATTTCGGCGAACAACATGAGTTTGTCATCGAGAACATACTGAGCAACGGCGACTTCAGGGTCAAGGATCTTTTGACCCTTGAACGATATCATCTAAAGGAACTCATCAGGTATGGAAAGGGAAAGGACTTCCTGCTCGAAGCGCTCGAATGATATTGCCTATCCTCCCATCCTTGGTTCCTCGACAGAAAGGACAAGAGGTTTCGATTGGCGCTTCAATTTTACGCCGAAGAGAACCCTCATCAAATTAAATGGGCGGATGAAGAAAAGGTAAAAAGCTATACAACTTATCAACGTAAGTATGCTTACCGTCCAGAATTTCGCTGAAATACTCCAGTCAAATTGACAAACATAATAGCCGATTGCTATGATCACAGTTTGATGAAGAATGTAGAAGGGGTAAAGTCCTTCGTTCACTTTGGCAAGCCATGGGTGCGGACGGTTTAAGTAATGTTGTCCGAACGCAATCACTGTGATTACCCAACACCAACTTACAAAGACTGCAGTTACGTCAAAGGAAATCTCCACCTGCTCATCTGTCCACGGCAGGTTGATCAAATGAAGAAGATGAAAGTAGAAGGCGTAAAAAGGAACAAGGACAAAGATCGCAACAACAAGTAAATGTTTTCTATTATGTCCTATTGACTCCCAAACTTCAGGACTGGAGTAACAAATTGATCCAAGAATAAAGAAGCAGAAATAGAACGCGAAGAAAGCCCAATCATCAATAAGTGCATGGGTTTCATCGGGAAAGTAAGGGCGAAGGATAACTTGTGTAATAACAATGATGGCTAGTGGAAGGGCGAGTACGCCAATTGGCCGTGAGAGGATATTGAACATAGATTGTTTGAATCGTTCTGACCGGGACGACCGCAAAAAGATAAGCAGCGGTAACGCGAGGAGCGAAAAGAGCAAGAGGTATAACACGAACCATAGATGATGCCAGCTGAAACTTCCCTGAGGGTAGGGGATGAAATTGAATACCGTTTTATAGAAGTCAAGATAGCCGTTGTAGTTCGCGATGTGCTCGTAATAGATCTGCGGCGGTACAATAACAAACATCCCAAACACAAGAGGTATAAACAGTCTCATGAAACGCTCTCTGGCATATTCACCTGGCGTGCGCTTTCCCAACGCCATATATGTTCCGGCTCCTGAAATAAAAAGAAGCAATGGCATGCGCCAGTAGTGAAGGAAGACCATCCAATAACGGAACCCTTCGCTAGTCTCATTGTTTTTGATATGCCAGCCCCATGGATTAAAGAGCATCCCGGTATGGTAAAAAAGTAATATGACTATGGCGATAAGCCGAAGCCAATCGAGATCATGGCGCCTGACTGAACTTGAATTATTCATAGCGAGTTGTTTCCCCAAATAAACGTCAATGTTGCGCCTGCGAGCGACTTTGTCTATAGGGTACTTGATCGAATTTATAAACTCGAACCACTAGCTAAGTCACGAGCAAAAAAAAACACGGAGAGCTTCCGTGTTTCCTGATATTGTTCAATTGCAATCTCAGAACCTTTCCAGACTTGAGAAGAAGAAGTTTGCTTCAATGGCTGCATTCTCGTCGCTATCGGAGCCATGGATCGCATTAGCTTCGATTGATTTTGCGAAAAGATTTCTGATCGTACCTGGAGCAGCCTTCGCTGGGTCAGTCGCGCCAATAAGCTTGCGGAAATCTTCGACGGCATTTGCCTTCTCGAGGATCATCGGAATTATCGCACCGGAAGACATGTAGTTGCAGAGGTCCTTGTAAAAAGGACGTTCCTTGTGGATTAAATAAAACTCCCCAGCCTTTGATGTCGTAAGCTGAGTTTTTTTCATGGCCACGATCCGAAAGCCAGCCTCCTCAATAATTTTAGTAATAGCACCTGAATTTGACGCGTTCACCGCATCCGGTTTTATCATTGTAAATGTTCGATTTCCAGCCATATAAGGTTTTTGTTTCTTTGGTTGCCTGTGTTAATGAGTATCTGTCTGCGCTAAGACGGCCGCAAAAATAGTATTTAAGTCCAGAGTCTGCTGATTTTGCCACTATTTTTGTGGTTTTGACGAATCTTCGGACGGGGTAAGTATAGGCTCATAACCCATTGATAATGGATTAAAATTGTCCATTTTTGCCCTTTATTTTTCAGAGCCAATGCAGGAAATCGAGGCATTTAAGGGGTATATGAGCCAGAAGCGCAAAATTGTGATTCTGACCCATTTTAATCCGGATGCAGACGCGTTGGGTTCATCGCTGGGCCTTTCCAGGTACCTTAAGAAAAAAGGCCACCATGTGGTAATAATAGCTCCCAGCGAATACCCCGATTTTATTGGCTGGATGCCCCAAAAGAACGAGGTTTTGATTTTTCGAAAGGAGAGGCCGGACAAGTTCATGAAGGCGATCGACGACGCTGATACAATATTCTGTCTGGATTTTTCCAGCCTAAACCGTATTAATGAGCTTGGCGAACGAGTCAGGCAATCGTCGGCGAAAAAAGTTCTGGTCGATCATCACCTTGAGCCTGAGAAATTTGCCGATTGGGAACAGTGGGACGGTACGGCGGCTTCGACCGCGGAACTAGTGTACGAACTAATTGATCAGCTTGGAGACAAGGAATTGATCGACAGCGGGATGGCTGATTGCCTTTATGCGGGTTTAATGACGGACACCGGTAGCTTTCGCCATTCTAACACCAATTACCAGGTTTTTAAGGTTGCCGCCGAACTTGTAGGAAGGGGTGCTGACCCATATAAGGTCTCCAAGTTGATATATGACAACAACACGCTGGAACGGATGCGGCTGATGGGTTATGTCCTCAGCGAAAAGCTACAGGTAATGCCAGAATATAGAACGGCTTACATAGTGTTGACGGCAGATGAATTAAGACGATTTGCATCTCAAACGGGTGATACTGAAGGCCTGGTAAATTACGGACTTTCAATCAAGGGAATTAAGCTGTCTGTGATAATCTCGGACCGCCGAGAGAACATAAAGCTATCCATGCGATCATTAGGAAATTTCTCCGTAAACGAAATGGCACGTACGCATTTTGGCGGCGGAGGACATCGAAATGCCGCAGGAGGTCAGACAAATCTGACGCTCGACGAAACGGTCAGGAAATTTCTTGATCTGCTTCCTTCCTATCAAAAACAGCTGCTTGAAGATTAAAATTTTTGCTTTACAACTTTTCATAACCAAAAACTGTCTAACCAAAACTTATCATGATAAGAACATTTAATGCGCTGATTGGATTGACGCTGTTATGCGCAGCCTGTGCCCCATCCGAGAAAGAAACCCCCAATGGTTTTAAATACGTAGTGATTTCAAACGGAGATGGAGTGCTTCCAAAGAGAGAACAAGTCATTGTATTTGACTATCTGTTGAAAGATTCCAAGGATTCTGTGTGGAGCGACACTTACAGTCAAGGGATGCCTATCGCTATCCCAATTGCTGATAGTTCCGCTATTGCCAATGAAAAGGGCATGTTTCAAATGTTCCGGATGCTCTCCAAGGGTGACAGCGTTCGCGTCACGTTACCGCTGCCTAAATTTTTTCTTGAGGTAGTGGGAAGACCGGCTCCTCTGGAAGTGGACTCGTCGCTTAGTCTTTCATATTTCCTCAAGGTGAAAGACATAATGGAATTAGACGCGTATCGTGAGTTTCAGACTGGACTTATAGAGAACCGCAGACTTGATCAACAATCAAAGGATGCTGCCGCGATTGAGAAGTACTTAAGCGACAACTCCATTACTGCCCAGAAGGACAGCACCGGAATCATGTACGTAATTCATACTAGCAAAGGAGGAGCAAAACCAGGCGTTGAAAATTGTGTCGAAGTAAGTTATAAGGGTGCTTTACTTGACAATGGCAGTGTATTTGATCAGCAACCGAAAATGGCATTCCCATTAAGTCGCGTGATAATGGGCTGGCAGCGCGCGATTCCGATGCTTGGAGTGGGAGATTCTGCAACGTTTTATATTCCTTCAGGATTAGGTTACGGTCCCCAGGGTTCGCAAGGAGTGATTCCGCCAGATGCTGTTCTGGTTTTTGACGTGAGGTTGTTAGCATTCGGTAATGGGTTTGATCCGAATACAGGAAATTGTAATTAATTTTTTTAAGTATATGAAGACAAAGTTTGGAACAGTGGTGCTCGCGTTGGTTGTTTTGATATTACCATTTGGATTGACCTCGTGTCTTAATGACGATTCTACTAATACCCCGGAGGCTGTTTTAGCCAGGGAGATAGAAGAGATTGACAATTACCTGGCAAGCAATAACATAACCAATGTAGTTAAAGATCCACTCGGCGTTCGCATGGTGATTACGCAACTTGGAACAGGTTTTCCCGCGCACAATTACAGTACAGTTGATGTTGACTATCTCGGCAAATTGTTTTCAGACGGTTCAACATTTGATGACGGACCAAATATTAAGACGGAGTTAAGTAATTTGATCGTAGGTTGGAAACGTGCGTTTACATTATTGCCTGCCGGTTCGCGAGCGACTCTATACATTCCATCTGTGCTGGCGTACGCAGATCAGACGAAACCCGGCGTCCCAGCCAATTCAATACTTGTCTTCGACGTACACTTCAAGCAAGTCGTATATTCTTCAGCCGAACTGCAGAGGCTGGGAACCGACACTGTCGCAGTTGACAACTATCTTGCTACAAAGGGGATTGTTGCTGAAAAAGATACGACAGGTTTGCGCTACGTCGTAACTCAACTCGGCACAGGAGCAATACCAACATGGTTTGACAAAGTGAAATTCTCGGGGGATATAAAACTTTTAAGTGACGACTCTAAAGTGATTCACACGCTGCACTTCGAGCCAAGCGAAGGTTATCTCAGTCGTGTAGTCGACCAAATGCCCGACGGACTAAAACAAGGTATGATGATGCTGCCAGCTGGATCTAAAGCGACTTTTTATCTGGCATCGGGGCTCGCCTATGGACCTTTATCGATGTCTGCCGACGGCACCGGACCAGTAATTATTCCAGCTAACAGTAATCTAATTATTGATTTAGATTTCACTGAATTGGTTACGCCGTGATGAAGCTCTGCTTTGCTACTAACAACAGTCATAAGCTTGAAGAAGTAAGGCACGCCATTAAGGATTTTCAAATTGTTAGCCTTGAAGAAATAAAATGTTTTGAGGAGTTGCCTGAGACACGTGATACACTCGAAGGCAACTCCCTTCAAAAAGCCGAGTTTGTTTTTAACAAGTATAAGTTCCCTTGCTTTGCTGATGACACCGGTCTCGAAGTTGAAGCACTCAACAATGCTCCGGGTGTTTATTCCGCGCGATATGCGGGTCCGCAAAGAAATTCAGATGACAACATCGACCTGTTACTAAAGATCCTTCACGGTAAGGAGAACCGACTCGCAAGATTCAGAACTGTAATCAGTCTGGTGGGTTTTGAGCCAACTCCTCTCTTATTTGAAGGAATTATTGATGGTTCCATTACATTAGATAAAAGAGGTTCTTCTGGCTTCGGGTATGACCCCGTCTTTCTTCCTGATGGCTACGCAAAGACATTTGCTGAAATGACGTTGGCAGAAAAGAATAACCTTAGTCACCGCGCTCAGGCTGTGAAAAAGCTCGAAGCTTATTTAACAAGGGCAGCTTCTTTAACATCTTAAGGAGTTGTAATTTCGGCGCATAAATCTATGCCTCAACCTTACACAATCGGAATTACAGGTGGTAGTGGTTCCGGAAAAACATTTTTCATAAACGAACTTGCCTCTCACTTTAGGCCAGAAGAGATATGTCTGATCTCACAGGATCATTATTACAAACCTCGTGAAGTTCAGTTTACTGACGAGCGGGGTGTACAAAACTTCGATCTTCCAAGCTCTATCGATAAAGATGACTTCGCCGCAGACATACTCAAGCTTAAATCCGGTCAGTCGATTACTAAGAAAGAATATACCTTCAACAATCCCAAAGCGACGCCCCGTTTGCTGGAATTTAGACCGGCGCCTATCCTTATCGTTGAGGGGCTTTTTGTTCAATATTTTCAGGAGATCGTAAAAGAGCTTGACCTGAGAATTTTTATAGAAGCAAGGGACTATGTCAAACTGACAAGGCGGATTAGAAGGGACAATGAGGAACGTGGATACGATTTGAACGATGTGCTGTACCGGTATCAAAATCACGTAATGCCTATCTACGATTCGCTCATCGAACCATTAAAGCATCAAGCAGACCTGATAATCCCCAACAACGATCATTTCGAACATGCTCTTCACATCCTGGTAATGGCTCTTAAATCGCATCTTTAATGTCAACTAAGAGAAAATAAAAAAAGGTGCCTGAAAGATCAGGCACCTTTTTCATAAATAATGTTAGTCGTTAAGCAGGAACTTTCTTAGGTTCCTTCACCTCGACCACCGCCTTCTTGGCTTTATCAAAATCCAGCACAATCGGCGCTGCCATAAAGATCGATGAGTAAGTACCGATTCCGACACCAACGAACAAAGCGAACGAAAATCCACGTAAGACCTCACCGCCAAAGAAAAGCAGCGCTATCACCACTAGTAGCACTGTGGAAGAAGTGATGATTGTTCGGTTCAGGGTGCTGTTGATAGCGTCGTTGAATATCTTCGGACGATCGTGGCTAGTGCCCATCCCCAAATATTCGCGGATACGGTCGAAAATGATAACGGTATCGTTTATTGAGTATCCGATAACTGTGAGAATAGCCGCAACAAAAACCTGATCAATCTCGAAAGCTATTCCAAAGACTCTAAGAATTGCAAATGTTGCTATGACAAACAATGCATCGTGCGCGAGGGCGACAACAGCACCGGCGCTGAACTGCCATTTTCTGAATCGAAGCAGAATGTATGCAAAGATCGCGATCAGGGACAATATTGTAGCCTGAACTGAAGCCATTTTTATATCGTCTGCAACGGTCGCTTCAACCTTGACTGAGCTTGAAATAGTAAAGTGTTGATCATCGACTTTCGAGTCATCTTCGACATATTTCAGTGCAGTTGATTTTTCAAGACCACTAATCAGTGTGCTTTTTACTTTTTCATCTGCTGATTCGTCGTCGTCGTTGATTATATATGACGTCGTAACTTTCACGATGTTATTTCCGCCAAAATTTTTCACTTCGGTTCCAGCACCCTCAAAACTTTCTGTGAGATCTTCTTTCAATTCAGTAGCGTCAACTGCATTATGGAATGTTACTGTGTACGCCCTTCCTCCCTTGAAATCAACACCGAGATTTAATCCCTGGAAGGCGACCAGCAGGATTCCGATACTTATTACCGTACCTGAGAAGAGATAGGCAAGGCGTCTCTTGCCCACAAAATCAAAGTTTATATCTGAAGCCTTGAAGTTAGAGATGAATGTCATGAAATTTATTTTACTATCATCACCTCTCCTTGCAATCATCCAATCGATCACAACGTGTGAGATATATACAGCCGTAAAGAACGTAGTCACGATACCAACCATCAACGTGATAGCGAATCCTTTGACGGCTCCTTGTCCGAAGAGGTAAAGCATGAGCGCAGTCAGGAACGTCGTGATATTCGAGTCAAAGATTGTCCAGAACGAACGCTTGAAGCCAAGGCTGATCGCTTCGCGTAAGCGCTTTCCAAATCGCATTTCTTCACGCACACGTTCGTAGATAATTACGTTCGCATCCACAGCCATACCCATGGTAAGAACAATACCGGCGATACCGGGTAACGTAAGAGCGGCATCAAGTTGAGCTAATACACCAAGTACAAAGAATAGGTTAAACACCAGCGATAGGTTAGCGACCGCGCCACCCTTGCCATAGTATGCAACCATGAACACTACAACGAGCACTAGACCACAAGCGATGGAGAAGAAACCCTGACCTTGCGCCACTTTTCCGAGCGTAGGACCAATGATAGCTTCTTCGACGATATTTGTTGGAGCAGGAAGCGAACCGGCCTTTAACACATTTGCCAAATCCTTGGCTTCTTCTGGTGTGAAGTTCCCAGAAATCTGAGAGTTACCATTTGGGATCTCCCCGTTTACATAAGGAGAAGAATAAACTGTGTTATCAAGGACGATAGCAATCCTTCCCTTTGGACTCTTACTTGATGCCTCTGCTGTCCATTTCGCCCAGATACGAGTACCTGTTGCGCTCATATTCATGCTAACCGCAGGTTGAGCATACTCATCGAGGTCGCTGCGCGCTTCAGTAATTACTGTTCCATCAAGTTTTGCTTTCCCATTCCTTCCCATATCCAGGAAGTAAAGTTCCAATGCTTCCTTACCAAATTGATCCTGGCTTGGCTTGTTCGCCCAGTAAACACCTACTGTGCGTGGCATTATATTCTTCACGTCAGCGCGTTTGAAAATGGCATTGATCTTTGACGTGTCCCTCACATCGTACCGGAATGTCCCTGGAGGACTGCTTAATGAGAAGAGTGGAGATACGTTGAGGTTTGAAAGTGAATCCAAACCTCTTGCAGCCTGGGTTGTATCAGTAGTTGCTGTTTTTGAACTATCTCCCAATAATGAAGAAAGGTCGTCTTGCTGAGCGGCTGGCTTTGCAGTTGCATTCGCACTTTCAGTAGCCGAAGCTGTTTTTTGTTCTCTAACCACTAGATCGTTAATAGCGATCAATGAAGCGTTGATTGTATTTGGTTCTACGACATCCCAAAATTCAAGTTTAGCAACACCTTGTAAAAGCTTACGAACACGTTTCGGGTTGTCTGCTCCTGGAATTTCAATTTGAATTCGAGCAGTTCCAGGCAAGCGTTGAATGACAGGCTGTGATGTACCGAACTGATCCAGGCGGTTTGTTAAGATCGTAAATGACCTGTCAATTGCGCTTTCGATTTCTTCGTTAACGACTTTTATTACTTGCGAGTCATCATCGTTGCTGGCAATTCTTCCTTTTGTTACAGCGTTAGCAAATATGGATGTAAGATTCTTATTAGGGTTAGAATCCTTATAAGCCTGAAAGAAGAGATCGCTGAAATTTTCCTGGCTTTTTTTCTGTGCAAGTCGCGCAGCAGATAACGCTCTTAGGAAAGAAGAATCCTGGCTATTGGCGCTGAGGCTTTTTATGATGTCGATGGGTGAGACTTCAAGGGTAACATGCATACCGCCCTGGAGATCCAACCCGAGGCTCAGCTCGTTATCTTTGACTTCCTTGTAGGTGTACTCTGCGCCAAGTAGATTGTACACAGGTACATTCCACATTGAATCGAGGTACGTTTGTTTCTTGTTGAGATTTACAACACCGCTTTTATCTGTTGCATACTCAACAGCATCTTGAGTAACTCCGTTTGAGATATAAGTAAAAGATAGATAATACAGACACAATGCTGTAATAACTATCGTGAGTATAATGACTAAACCTTTGTTTTGCATAAGAATTCAGAATAAATAAACAATTCAATAAATGATACGACAGAAGGTTTCACCTTCTTAACTGACTTCAATGAATATAAAGTCTAAGGTGCGTTGGGTGAAATCACCCCGTCGAAGAGCGTTTTGAAAAAGCGATTTGGAGGCAATGAAACGTTGAAGTCTCTTTTCTCAGTTTCCTCGTTTTCGAAGACGATCTCAAAAAGAAAGATCAATGTTTGATTCAATTCCACGTGGGTGGAAGATGGGAGGCTGCTCGTAGGTTGGGAGATGTAGAGTTTAGCATCCGATTGCTCGTCTTGTTGCTCGGTTTTTATCTCCTTTTTTGAGCGGTCTGCGGCCTGGTAATAAAAGAACTGACAGAAGACAAGAATAACCATTACAACCAGGGCGACTGGTGTAGTAAGGGCTTTCTTTTGCAATTTCAGTCTTCTCATGCTCATCGTGAAAGGGTTACAAAAGTAGAGAATACCTGTTTAAATACAAGGAAAAAGTAATAGAGAGTCGCTGGCTGCTTTGGGGGTGAATGTCGGTTGGGCGTTGGACATTCTTTTTTGAGCAAAGGGGGTAAATAAATAAGCCTGTGCTAAAATGGTGATGAGTTATGAGTTGGGGCATGGGAGTGTGGGGTGAGCGCTTTTATAGGTTATTTCCCCCACCAGGGAAGTTTTCGTCACTGAAAAAACACTCAACAATCAACGCTCAATAAGTCAACACTCAGGTAGTGGTCCGTTATCTCCTTAGTTCCTTATCTCCTTATCTCCCATAAAACAAAAAAGCCACACCGGTTAGGGTATGGCTTTATTAAATCCTCCTTCGCGACACGCTTCGGAGGACGCAGTAAAAGATAGGCAACGACTTACTCTCCCGGGTGTTATCCTAGTACCATCAGCGCTGGTGGGCTTAACTTCTCTGTTCGGAATGGGAAGAGGTGATCCCCACCGCTATTGTCACCTTAAGGTCT
>Ga0111538_10001558_pt1 | contig 32208 bp, 24 predicted proteins | sample SoiMethybrSBSTD1_FD_79669 | JGI IMG/M metagenome (GOLD analysis project Ga0111538, IMG submission 79669) | Bulk soil microbial communities from a Populus tree surrounding site in Tennessee, USA - Soil MetaG P. TD hybrid SBSTD1 (version 2)... | ecosystem: Environmental > Terrestrial > Soil >... | reverse complement strand
TTGTCATTGGTGCAGGCGTTGCCGTCGCTGCAGCTCGCCGTGTTGTTGTCGGTGTGCTGGCAACCTACGCTGGGCGTGCAGATGTCGTTCGTGCACGGATTGTTGTCGTTGCAGGCGGTGGCAACGACGATCGGCGTGTGGACGCAGGCCCCGGTGCCGGCGGTACAGGTGTCGGTGGTGCAGGCGTTGCCGTCCGAGCAGTCCTTGCCGGGATTGTTCGGATCGACCGTGCACGCGCCGTCGAAACAGCTGGTGTTGGTGCAGCCGTCACCGTCGTCGCACGGCGTGTCATCGTCGAGCTTGCCGTAGCGGCAGGTCGTACCGTTGACACAGGCCGTACCTTCGACCTTCTCACACAGGGCGGGGCTGTTGCACGCCACCTCGCAGCACGCGCCGCCCACGCAGTTGCCCTTCGCGCAATCGGTGCCGGCCGTGCAAGTACCGCCATTCGATTTGAGGCACTTGTCGCCGACGGCTTCGTAGCCCGTAGCGCACGCGCAGGTCTTGCCGTCACCGGTCCAGGCGGGAGCGGGACACTCGCACTCGAAGCTGCCCGGCGTGTTCTTGCAGGTGGCCGCGGCATGGCAATCGTCGGTGCCGGCCGTGCACTCGTCCCTGTCCATGCAGTTCTTGCCATCGCCGCCCACGTCGTCGTAGCCCGCGGGGCAGACACACTTCGGCGCGGCGCCACTGGTGTCACAGGTGGCCGGCGCGGGACAGTTCAACTCCGCGCAACCGGGAGTCCCTCCCGTACCACCGGTGCTCGTCCCGCTGCTACCTCCGGTGCTCGTCCCGCCAGTGCCCCCGCCATCAGTACCGCCGCCGTCCGCGCTCGTCCCGCCGCTGCCGCTGGTTCCCGCGCTGGCGTCCGATGGGGTACCGAAAATCGGAGCCCCGTCGTCACCACCGCAAGCAGCGGTGAAAGCGAGCACGAAGGCAGTCAATAGCGAGAAACGAAGTATGGAGCTCACCTGAACCTCCAAGCCGGGCCGAAGCCTACCCTTCAGCATGAAGCATTTACCGAGCCGAAAGCAATGAGCCGGCAGGTAGACGATTGCCCTGGGCTCAAGAATGGGCTCAACGGACACGTTGTCCGGTTACGTTGTCGTTTGGGGCCGCTCGCAAGTTGTCGCTTGGGGCCCCGACCCCAACCGATCGCACATTGCCTCGAGAATTTTGCAATCAACCCGAAAAACCCCGAAACCGCACCGGCGGCTTCCAGCGCCATGCCCACAACTACGCCGATCGATCGCGGCCGGTGTCCCGGATTCACTCAGAAGTGGTAAACGGCGCCGACCGACACGACATTGAAGGCGGCCTCGTACTTGCCGGCGTTGGTCACCCGCTCGGGGCGAGCCGTCGTCGCTACGGCAGACTTCTGCGTTTTCCCGGCCACAGCATCGGCGTCGCTCGGAGCCGGGGCGCTGGGATCCTCGAGCACGGTGCCGCCGTTTCGGGTGCCGTCCGCGCCAAACGAACCTCCCACGCGCTTGTCGTAGCCGGTTCGCGCATCGCCAGGGACCGCGTCTTCTACCCGCTGCTGCGGCGGCGGCGCGATATCCATCGTCTCCGAGAAGATGTGAGCGTATCCGGCGCGGAAGTCCCACTTGCCGAGGCGCCACACCACGCCGGCGCCGAGGCCGACGCGCTGGAAAGCAAAGCTGTCGACGTCGGTGAACGCGGCTTGCACGCCACGGCTCTCGTAAAAGCCGCCGGCATGCACGGCCAGCTGGCGCGGGAGCACCGCGAAGCTCCCGCCGAGACGCACGTTGTACGCCGTCTGCTGATGGGGATCGATGTCGAAGGCCGGCAGATCCTTGACCGAGTTCGTGCCGGTCGGTCCGTCCGCCTGGCGGGTGATCACGGTCACTTCCTGATCGACTTGCACCGAGTTTCGGACGCGCCCGTTCATCGTGTAGCCGGCGTCGATTTCCACGTCCCAGAGCTCGGTCTCCATCGGGTCGCCCTCGCCGTCCTTCTCGCCGGGCAGCATGCCCGCGTAGCGGGCGGCGACCGTCAGCTGCCAGGGCAGGCGCACCGTCACCTCCGCCAGCTCGATCGGCGGATTCTTGTAAGGGATCGGGCCGGACTGCGCGCCGCGGTGGTACGTGTTCGTCTCGTAGACGGCCTGCCCGGAGCCGCGAAACGAGTCCACCCAGCGAAACGCCGTCACTAGGTGCAAGGCCCTGACCGGCCGCGTGTGGACGGAAAAGGTGAGCGCGGGGATGAAGAAATCGGAAGCCTCGACCTCGACCAGCGAGTCGGTCGACGGCTGGGTGCCGCTCACGGTGTTTTGCACCGCGACGGCCCCGACCTTGAGCATCGCGATCTGAAACGTCAGCCCCGCGCTGATCTGGGGCAAGAAGCGGTACGCGGCGCCGATGCTCGGCCCGAGCGCGAACTTGACCTCTTGCTTCACCATGCTGTAGCGCGTCGGCGTCGGGCGTGGCCCATTGTCGGTCTGGATCGTGCCGTCGTTGCCGCCGTATTGAAGGCCCGTCACCACGATCGGCGCGACGAAGCCGGCGCCGATCGCCCACTTTTCGTCGAGGCGGCTCGCGAACAAGAGCTGGGGGATCGGCTGCACTCTCCCGGAGTTACAGACCTCGCCGAGCGGGGTCGTCGCGTAGGTCGAACCGACGGTGGGCGAGTCGGGGTCGTCGACTGCCATCTGATCGCCAAACTCCGAATCGCCCTCGCTGTAGACGCCCCACCCGTAGTAGCCGTACGGGTCCACGCACATGTGGTGAATCGGTAAGTCGAGATCCAGCATCAGCTGGTTTCCCGACAGGTACGCGAGCCCGGCCGGGTCGTGGCCGAGCGCGATCGGATCCTCGGTGCGGGCGATCACCGCGCCGCCGCGAGCCACCGAGCGCGTGCCGCCCGGCATCAGCTCGAGCCCGCTCGCGAAGGCCGCCCCCGGAATGGACATCGAGATCGCGAGCAGCCCGAGCGAAGGTATCGAACGCATGGCTCTCGTTTCTGGAAGAATCTGAAGGGACCCCGGCCTCACTCGGGCGTTTTACAGGTGATGGTCGGCTGCGCTCGAACGATCGCCGGCAGCTTGGTGCGCACGTCGTCGCAGGTGAACGGCATGCCCTTGTCACCCATCCGCACCAGCTCGAACGTCGACTTGGTATCCTGCTTCTGATTCTGATCGTCGTCGAGGCGGGCGATCTCCTCGGGGCCGCAGCGGCGGGCCGAGGCCCAGTCGCTCGCGTTGCAGGTGACGTCCTTGTGCCAGCCGGTGCAGTCGTTCGGATTCGAGGGATTGCAGGTCCCCTTCTCGACCATAGTGCAGCTCTTGACTCGACCCTCGGTGCGCTCGTTGACCACCGCGCCGGTGATGCGCGTGCAGCTCTGCACGTCCGCCTCGAAGTGCCCGATCACACGCAAGGCGAGGCTCACGCACCCCGCGCGCTCGTCGATGTAGAAGCCCGCGGCGCCCCCGCCGACGGCCGGCCGCGCCGGCAGGTAGCTGTAGTGACCGCTTCCCGAGTTCGTGGTCTCGCTCGGCACGTGGGGCCACAGCGTCATTCCGAGCTCGCCGTCGCCGTCCGAATCGTCCCATAGTTCCGGCGGAACTGCGTTCGACGCGGGCCAGGGATCGTTCAACGGGTCCGTCAGCTTCATGCCGCTCACGCCCGCGAAGGACGGCGTCTTGAAGCTCACTCCGGGAGCCAACCCGCGAATCGAGAACGGTACCGCGCCCCCGGGCTCCGCCTTCTTGGTGACGCTGTAGGGTATGAAAGCCGAGTACGTCTCCCGGAACAGCGGGCTGATCAGATCGGGCTCGTCGTCCGCACCGCAACCCTTGCCGCGCAGCGACAGAGTATCGCCGTCGTAGGTGAGCTCATAGAGATCCCAGACCGACGCCTCGATCGATCCGGCGCTCACGATGTTTTGCTGGGTGCCTTCCTGGATCGGCCGGGCGGGCCAGCAGGTGTCGAGGTCCTGGCGCATCGCCCAAACGCCGGTCAAGTCGCAGTGGCAGTTGTCCGCGCTGCCGACCAGCGGTGGCGCGCACTCGCAGCGCTTGCCGCCGCGTTCGTTGACGCAGGTCGAACCGGCCGGACAGCCGCCATTGGCGGTGGCTTTGCACTCGTCGACGTCCTTGCACACCGCGCCGTCGCCGGTGAAGCCGTCCTTGCAAGCGCACGTGAAACCGGGCGCCTGGTTCGTGCACGCGGCGTCGGGATGACACGGCCCCGGAGTCTTCGCGCACTCGTCGACGTCGCTGCAATTGCCGCTGCTGTCGCGCGCGTAACCCGGCTGGCACGCGCAGAGATGACCACCCGGCGCGTTGGTGCAGGTCGCGTGCTCGCCACAACCGCCGTTGGCCTGCGCGCACTCGTCGATGTCGCTGCAGCTGCCGACCGTGCCCTGATAGCCCGGGGCGCAAGCGCAGCTGCCGTCGGTGAGACAGATCGCGTTCGCCGCATCTGGCGCCGCGCCGTCGCACTGGCTCTGACAGCTGACCTTTTCGCAGCTCACGCCGTTGCCGCGGAAGCCCGGCTTGCAGGCGTCGCAGACCGCGCCGCGCCCGTCGACCCGGCACAGCCCTTCCGCGGCGCACTGCGCGCGGTCGGCGCCGGCGATCTCGCACAGCGTTTTGCAGCTGGTCGAGCCTTCGCCCGCGAAGCCCGCCAGGCACTCGCAGCCGTAGCTGCCGAAGCTGTTCACGCAGCGCGCGTTGGCCGCGCACGAGTACTTGCTCGAGTCGGAACACTCGTTCACGTCGCCGCAGCCGAAGCCGTCACCGCTGAAGCCGGTCTTGCAGGTGCAGGTGAAACCAGGGTTCGCATCGGCGCACGCGGCGTTCGGATCGCAGGTGTTGGTGATCCCGTTGCACTCGTCGACGCCGGTGCAGGCCTTGGTGGCGTCGCCGGCGAACCCGGGCTTGCATTCGCACCCCCAGCCGCCAGGCCGGTTCACGCAGTTCGCGTTCGTGCCACATTCGTGCTTGGCGGGGTCCGCGCACTCGTCGACGTCCTGGCACGTCGCGCCGTCACCCGAGTAGCCGGATTTGCACGCGCATTTGGCCGTGCCTCCCGACTCGACGCAGGTCGCGTTGACGTCACAGACGACACCGCCGCACGCCGCTGTCGAGCCATCGCCGCCAGCATCGGGGGAGCCCCCGACGAAATAACGGTCAGCGCCTTTCTCCGGACCGCTACACGCGGAAGCCGCGAAAATAACGATCCCGACCAGCGCTTGCTTCAATCCGGACCTCGACCAGTCGCCCAACCTTCCGATGGGTACCACGTGGAGCAATACGCACCAAGCTCGCGTGTGGATACGCAGTGTCCGCAAGAAAAATCCGATCACGAGCCGGCCCGAATATTTTAACGTTGCTACCCTGGGGTTCTCCTCAGCCACGCGGCCACGACGTTGCAGGATCGGCGTGACGCCGCTGTTACCGAGCCTTCGGCTCCTGCGCCCAGGGCGCCGGGCCCGCGCCGGCCGGCGGCGTAGGGCGGCTCGGTCCATGGCACAGGCGCTGCTCCTGGCGGCGGACACCCATGCCGTCGCTATTGCGCACTTGCGCGCTGTTTTTTTCGCTCGCGAGCCTGACCGCGAGCGCCCGCGCGCAGGATCTCAATCCGCCGCTGGAACGCCAGGGCGAACCTCCCCCCGAACGCGTGTTCGGCAAGCACATCGTGCAAACCCCCGCGTTTTTTCCGACCCCATTTCTGTCCACGCACTTTTCGTTCCGCCAGGGCATCACGCAGGTGTTCGTCCCTGATTTCCCGGTCACGCAGACCACGAACGTCGACGCCGATCTGCTCGGGATCGACGAGCGCATCGAAGGCGGCTTGAAGTTCGCGAAGATCTTCGAGGCCTCCCTTTTCGTCGACGGCGAAGTGATCAGCGGCATCAACGGAAAATCGGTGATCGTCGCCGGTTCGAGCTTCTCGTACGGTGGCGGGCTCGCCGGCCGCGTACGGATCTTCCGCTCCGAAGACAGCGGCACGGAGATCAGCGCGCGGGTCGAAGGCTCCTCGGGCAAAGGCGGCTCCATCGAGCTTCTGCGCCTCGCCAACGTCTTGGTCCAAAATCGGAGCCTCGGGCTCGACGCCATCGCGCAGGCGAACGTCGGCCGGCTGATCCTCGGCAACACCACACGCCACAAAGTGCTCGGTCAGGTCCTGGCGGCGCAGACCCTCGGGCCGAACTTCGATCTCCAGGGCTCGCTCGGCGTCGGCTACAGCTTCACCCAGTATCAGCTCTACAACCCGGACCAGAACCGTGAGCTCGATCAGGATCTCAAATCGGTCGATCCCCAGTTCGGCATCGCCCTCGGGGCCAACTTGAACCCCGCGGCACCGATCGGCTTCGTGCTCGAATACGAAGCGACCAGCCGGCGCCAGGTGCTGCCCGGAGTCGTGGAAGCCGAGTGGACGAGCCCTTCCCACCTGATCGGCCTCGGTATCAACGCTATCCATCCGAACTTCCAGGTTGGTCTGACGATTGCGCGACTGATGGAGACCGAGCGCGTCAGGCGCATCTCTCCAGGGGGCGCGGACCTGACTTCGGGCAAACCGGCGGTGAACTACGCCGTGCTGCAATTCGAGCTCGACTGGTAGCCGCTCAGGGCGCGCGGCAACCGATGCGCTCGGTGGCCACGACCACGTCGTCGTAAAGGATCACCTGGGCTTCCGGTACCGGCGTCGTCGCGGCAAGCTCGTCGAGCGTGTCCTTCTGGTAGTACGCGTCGAGCGTGATGCGCTTGAGCAACACGTCCGCCGAGGAGCGGAAGTCGAAACCCTCGAACGCCTGGACGTCCTCGAAGTACTGGCCCCACGAGTAAAAGTTGTCGCGCAGCCAGCGCCCGCGCGGGACACCGGGCTTGTATTCGCCGGCCAGCGCGTCGTTCACGTAGAGCGCGAGCTCGCCATCGCTCTGACCGACCGTATTGGCCTTGGTGAACACCTCGAGGCAAAACCAGGCGTCGCGCGCAAACGGCGACTGACCCGCGGGCGTGAAGTTGTTCCCGTAGTGATAGGTCGTGCCTTGATCACCGGCGCAGCCGGGAACCGTCGTACCGTCGTTGCAGCGGCCGGAGCGCATCTTGTACCAGTACACGTAGAAGTTGAAGGTCAGGTCCCGACGCACGTCGAGGTCGTACCAGAACCCGCCGTCACCCGGCGGCACCGTGTTGGCGAGACCGTCCGACGCGTAGCCCGAGTCACCCGCGGCGATGCGCACCCAGTGGTGGGGGATGGCCGTATTGCCGACGAAGCGCGCGTGAAAGCGAAAGTACATCTGTGGCACGCGGCGCGAAAAATCGTGCTGCGCGTTGGCCGAGATGTTCTGGTCCACGGCGAGCGCCGTTCGCGTCACCTGCGCGCGCAGGTATTTCGTGCCCGAGTTGGCGAGCCCGGCCTCGTTCAGCACCGCGATCCGCGTGGAGTCATTGGTGTGCCGCGTCCAGCCCTCGAAATCACGCTCGAAGTCGGAATGAAAGATCACGCGCGGATCGGCGGCGATGCCCACGTCGTTCGGATACGCGTCGCGGATCAAGCCGCCCGGAGCACCACCAGTGCCGGAAGAACCCACGGCGCCCGCGCTGCCGCCGGACGCGTCGACGTTCGAGCCCGTGCCGCCCGTCCCCGCGCCGGAAACGCCTCCGTTGCCGGTGCCGCCCGTGCCTGCTGCACCGCCGCGACCGCTGGCCGAGCCGCCGCTGCCCGCGCTGCCGGCGCTTCCGCCGCTGCCACCGCCCGCGTCGGGTGCGGGCACGGCGCCGCTTTCGTCATCGGAGCACCCGGCGAACGCCCCCGCGGCGAACCAGAGCCCCGCCACCCACGAAATGGCAACGTGCCGCATCCGACCGAAGCTACTCGCGCGCGAAACGCGCCGCAACGACGCAACGTGTAGCGCCCGCACCTACACGATGATTTCGCTGATCAGCTCGTTCGGCTTGCCCTTGGTATTGACGCCGAAGCTCGGGACGTCGAGCTCGAAGCAGCGATTCAAGATCGTGAAGTAAAGGTCGCGCATCGGGCGATCGCCGGGGGTGGCCGGGAACGCGATGTGCTGATCGGTCCTCAGCGTGTTGCCCGCACCGCCGAGCAGCGCCACCGGCAGCTCGTTGGCCTGGTGGTTACCGCCGTGCATGCAGCTGGCGAAGAGCACCACCGAATTGTCGAGCATGCTCACACCGGGGCCGTCTTCGATCGCATCGAGCTTCGCGCACAGTTCGGCCGCCTTCGTCGCATTCCACCAGGTGATCGTGGAAAAGTCGTCGTTGGTGTCGCCGGCGTGTTGCGCGCCGTGATAGTTGCCGCAGTTGCCGCTGCCGGGCTCCGATCCCGTGGCGCTGAACTTGCGCTTGGGCACGTGATCGTAGACGAACTCGGAACGCTCGTCCTCGAGCATGTAGCTGATGACGCGCGTGACGTCGCACTGGAACGCCATCACGATCAGATCGTTCATCACGTCGGCGTGCGTGCCCTTGTTGTAGGTCTCGGTCGTGCGCTGCGGCGAGTTCGGCGTCGCGCTGAACGTCGGCCTGGCGATCGGCGAGCAGGCCTTGCCGCCCATGCCGCTCGAAACGCCCGTGACGCGCTTTTCGACGCTGCGGACGGAGTCGAGAAATTCGTCCATCTTCTGGCGATCGCTCGCGCCGAGGCGGTTTCGGGTGCGGGCCGCGTTTTCGAGCACCGCGTCGAGCACGCTCTTGTCGAGCGCGATCCGCTTCTGGGCCTCCGGATCGACGGTGCCGGGGGGCGAGCTCGGTCCGGCGGCGCCGACGATCTGATTGAACACCTCGAGCGGGTCGACCAGCTTGTACATCGGCTTGGTCGCGCTCGACCACGAAATGCTGCGGCTGATCGAGCACGGTTTGCCGTCGCAGTAGCTGTACCAGGTCGACAGTCCCACCTGCATCGAAGCCAGCGCCGTCATGCCCGCTAGCTTCGGGTGCTGCGCGAGCACCTGGTCGGCGGAGATGCCATTCGCTTCAGCGACCTTCATCTCACCCCGCACCTTGTCGCCGTCGACGCAGGCCAGAAATGCTCCGGGCTGGCGGCCGTGGCTCGGCTCGACGCTCGGAGAATCCGGGCGGAACGCCGAGTAGTTCTCCATGTTCGTGAGCACGGTGAGCTTGCTCTTCAGGTTCTGGAACGGCTGGAGAATCGGCGACAGCCGCCAGGCCGCCCCCTGCCCCGTGCCGTCGGGGCGCCAGTAGTTGGCGGTGCCGTTCGGAAAGTAAATCGGCAAGAAGCGCCGCGGATACACGGTCGCCTGCGCGCGCGCCACTTGCGGCGCCAGGGAATCGAGCCAGGGCAGCGCCAGCGCGACGCCGGCTCCGCGCAGTAACGCTCGTCGAGTCAAAAGTCGCTTCATCGTCATGGTGCCTGTCCGCGGCGTTTTCGGAAGGTATCGGCCAGAACCAGCGTCTTGATCAGCCGCCGCAAGGTCGGCGTCTCGCTGCGAAAGTCCTGGTCGACGGCGTCGAGATACGGGCGGTCCGTGACCTCGACCCCGCGCCCGAGCGCGTAGGTGAAAAGCTTTTCGCCCACGCACTTCGTGAACTTGGGTCGCTCGCTCACGACCTTCGCCACGCCGGAAAGGCCCGAAAACGCGGTGCCGTCCGGCAGCGACGTCGTAACGTCGATCGGCGCGCCGTTCTTGTAGGTCGCGCGGTACTTGCCGATCGCGTCGAAGTTTTCGAGCGCGATCCCATAGGGATCCATCGCGGTGTGACAGCTCGCGCAATCGGGATTCTTGCGGTGCTCTTCCAGCCGCTCGCGCACGTTCTGCTCGGACGCCGCCGTATCGGGCTGCTTGTCGAGCGGCTGGACTCCGGGCGGCGGATCGGGGGGCGGCGAGCACAAGAGGTTGATCAGGATCCAGCGCCCGCGCAGGGTAGGCGCGGTGCGGTACTCGTAAGAGCTCAGCGCCAGAAATCCGCCGAGCCCCAGGAACCCGACGCGCTGGTCGCTCGTCGCTTCGACGCGAGCCGTACCCTGGCCCGGCGCGGGGATGCCGTAGAGCTTCGCCAGATCGGCGTCGACGAAGTTCAGGTCGGCGGTCAGAAATTCGAGGAACGAGCGATCGTTTCGCAAAAACTCCTCGAAGTAGCGATACATTTCCTCGGCCATCGCGTTCGCGATCGCCGGGCTCCAGTCGGGAAATAGCTCCTGGGTCACCGCGTGAGCACCGACCCGGCGCGCTCCCAGCCACTGGCCGACGAAGTTTCGGATCAAACGCTCGGACTTCGGATCCTCCAGCATGCGATCGACGGCCGCATCGAGCGCCGCGTCGTTCGCGATCGACCCGTCGGCAGCCGAAGCCAGAAGCTCGTCGTCGGGCGCGCTGCTCCAAAGGAAGTACGAAAGCCGTGAGGCGAGCTCGTACGGTGCCAGAGGATGCGGCGTGAGCGACGCCGGATCGGGATCGACCTCGATCCGGTACAGAAACTCGGCGCTGGCGAGCAGCGCGCGCAACACCTGCTCGAGCGCCGTGTCGTGTGTCTCGCCGAGCCCGCGCGCCCGCTCGTAGACGCGCTGATAGGTCCCGACCTCGTCGCTGTCGAGCGGGCGGCGAAAGATGCGCTTGCCCGCCGCACCGACGATGTCGCGAACGCACTCCGCATCGTCGGTCGTGCAACTCACGATCCGGCCTTTGTTGGCCGGCGTGCCGAACACGTCCTTGGCCAGCGCGCCCGCCGCGTCGAAGTAGCGCTGATACTGGAGATCGTCGATGCCGAGGACCTCCGCGATGTTGTCGAAGCCGTAGCTTTCGCCGCCGCGCCAGAGCTCGGTCGCCGGGGCGAGCGCGGTACCGAGCACGTCCTGGACCGTCGCGTTGTATTCGGCGCGGTTGAGGCGATGCATGCCTTTGCGGCCGGGATCGACGCCCTGCGGCGTGCTGCCCGGACCGCCGGGGTTTCCGGGACGGTTCGGATCGACCGGGCCGCCGTTCGGACCGCTGGAACCGCCTCCCCCGGGCTCGAGAATCTGCCCGGTGCACGCCGGGCTCGCGAGGCTCGCCGCGAGCAGCGCGATCGTTCCGAAGATGCCTAGGATGCGCGGGCTTTTCAGCATGAACCAACCGTCCGCCGCCTCGAACAGTCACCGGCCCGGAGTGAATCCGTGACGGAAACTCGCGATCGTCGGTTTTAGCTCGAACGGATTCCTTGCGTGAGCGACCGGGCTCACGGCCCCGCAGCGAACAGCGACCCCACCGCGCACTCGGGAAGCGCGCGGCCGTAAATCTGGACGCGCCGGTATCCCGCGCGAAGGTGCGGATCGGCATCGTACTGCGAGCGGCCGAGCCAGTTGTTCACGTCGTCGATGTTCGCGAGCGGAACGGAATTCGGGACGCGCCCGATCAGTACCCCGTCGTAAAAGAGGTCCAAAGTTTGCGAGGAAGCGCCGACGGCGACCAAGTGCAGCTCGTCGTCGAACTCAAGAGTGCTGGGCGCCGCGATTTCTCCGCCCGAACCGCGCTCGCTGATCAAAGCCGCGAGTTTGTCCGGAACGAAACCCGTCATCGGCGTCGCGGCGAGGTAGCTGCGCCCGACGGTTCCGAGTCCCTCGGCCGGGTCTTCGCCGTCGCTACCGACCCCGAAGTCGAAGATCCGCCGGTAAGCGGGGCGCGGCGAGGAGTGCATCCAGGCGACGACCGTGACCTCGCTCAGGCCCGCCAGGATGCCGTTCGGCAGATCGACGTAGTCGTCCTCGCCGTCGAGCGTGAGCTCGCCCGACCCGTCGAGCGCCGCGCCGCCGCGGATCTCGCCCGGCGGCCCGCCGCGGCGGTCGGCGACGGACGTACCCGTGCCCTCGAAAACGTAGTCCCGGAGCGGCTCTGGCACTGCGCACCCCCCGGGGCCAGCACCGCCACTGCCCGGGAGCCGCCCGAGCACGTAGACTGGATCCTCGGAGCAGGCGCAGAGCAAGAACCCGGCGAGAGCGAGTTCGGCACGCCTCATCGCGCGAAAGTATAATCAAAATCGGCTCTATTTTTGCGTCACGGAATTCAAGGTGAGCGGCAACAGTAAGAGCGTGGCCCTTTCTGCCATGCAGGTGACCGAGCCCAGGCCAGGCGCGGTCGACTTCGACGCGGTGTACGATCAGTACTTCGCGTTCGTGTGGCGTATGGCGCGCCGTCTGGGGGTCGCCGACGACGCGCTCGACGACGTCTGTCAGGAAGTGTTCGTCGTCGTGCACCGGAGGCTCGGCGAGTTCGAGGGTCGCTCGTCGCTGAAAACCTGGGTATTCGGCATCCTCCACAACGTGGTGCTGGTGCACCAGCGGTCGCTCGGCAGAAAGAGCCCGGCCCACCGCAGCGCGGCGCCGCTCGTCGATCCCGAAACCCTGGTCGACGGCGCCGCTGGTCCGCACGAGCAACTTTCGAATGCCCAGGCCAGCGTGATCGCGCAGCGCTTGCTCGAAGAGCTGGACGAGGACAAACGCACGGTGCTGGTGCTGGTCGAGCTCGAGGAGATGTCGGTGGCGGAAGTCGCCGAAGCTCTCGGCACCAATCTCAACACGACTCACGCTCGACTGCGCGCGGCGCGCAAGCAGTTCACGCAGGCCGTCACCCGTTACCGCGCCAGAGAGCAATGGAGGATGAAATGACGGAGCTTGGCCCGAACGAACGGCGTTTGCTGCGGGCGCTCCACGCCGCGGACGAGCCGTCGGAGGCCGACCGAGCGCGAGTACGAACGCGGCTCTTGGTCAAGCTCGGCGCGGCGACCGGCGTCGCGTCTGCGGTGGCGACGGCCGCGAGCGCGGCTTCCGGTGCGACGACCGGCGCCGGCGCGGCCAGCGTCGCGCCGGGCGCAGCGACGACTGCCACGGTGGGGCTGTTCGCCGGAACCTGGAAAATCGGATCGGCGATCGTGGTCGTGGCGGCTGCAGCGGGCGGCACAGCCTGGGTAGCGACCGGTCCCCACGCGAGCGAGCCCGCCACCACTCCACACCAGATCGCGCGTCCGGTGCACCCGAGCTCGAAGCCTGCCGTTCCCGAGGGCGCCCAGCGCGAGAGCAGCGAGAAAGCAACGGTGCCGGCCAAACCGGCACGGATCCGCTCGCGAGCCGCCGAAGGCGAGCGGAAGCCGGGTGATCTGGAGGGCGAGCTTTCGCTGCTGGAAAACGCCCAGGAAGCCCTGAAAGTGGGCGATTCCGCGCGCGCGCTCGAGGAGCTCGACCGCCACGCGAGCGAACATCCGGGCGGGGCGCTGGCGACGGAACGAGCCGGCATCCGCGCCGTGGCTCTGTGCGAGGCCGGAAAGCTCTCCGAGGGACGCCGTGAAGCGCGCCGCTTCCTATCGAAGAACCCGAAGTCGCCGCTCGCGGTGCGCGTGAAGGCCGCGTGTCTGAGCGCGAAGAAGTGAGCTAAACTCGCGCCCCGATGCGGCGCGCCGTCCGAGCTTTCGCTGCATCGGCAAGCATCTGGTTCTGCGCGAAAGCGGCCTTCGCTGCCGCGCCCGCCGAGCTCGAGTGGCGCGCGCCGCGCGGCTGTCCGAACAAGGAACGCGTGCTCTCGGAGGTTTCGCGGCTGGTGGCGACCACACCCACCGAACCGCTCCGCGCGCGGGCCGTCGTCAGCCGCCGCGGGCGCGGCAGCTACGAAGTGGTGCTCGAGCTCGCCGGTGCGGCGCAGGGCGTGCGTACCTTGCGCGCTCGCACCTGCGAGTCGGTCGCGCGCGCGACAGCGCTGATCATTGCGCTGGCGATCGACCCGCAAGCGGCAGCGGTCGTCTCCGAGGAGCCGGCCGAGCCCGCGCCCCCCGCGCCGCCGCCACCCGAGCCCGCACCCGCTGCGCTAGCGACGGCGGAGCGGCCGTCGGCCGTGCCGACCTCACCGACGCCGCGATCGGCGGTCGCCCCGCACGGCCTCGCATTCCTGGGTTTTCTCGGGGAAAAAGCGCTGCTGCCGCGGCTTGCGCCGGGTGCAGAGCTGGGGGCCGGGCTCGCCTGGCGCTTCGTTCGCACCGACCTTTCACTCGGCATCGTGCCGCGCGGCACCGCCACGCTCGCCGGCCATCCCGAGGTCAGCGCCGATTTCACGCTGGCGTTCTTGAGCTTGCGTGGCTGCGCTGGCTACACCGGCGAGAGCGCGACGCTGCTGGGCTGCGCCGCCGTGCGCGGCTCGCGGATCTGGGCGCGCGGCAAAGGCGCGTCCCCGTCGTTCAGCGAAGCCGCGCACGTGCCGTCGCTCGAGCCCGGGATCCTGTTTCGTGCGCCGGGCGGGCGCGGCATCGGCGTCGAGGCGGGCGCCAATCTCGTCATCCCGCTGCGCCGCCCGCGCTTCGTGATCCTCGACGGCGAAACCGAGCGCGAGCTGTTTCGCCCCGCCGCGCTCGGCGTGGTGGTCAAGCTCGCTGTCGGCTACGCGTTCTAATTCGGCAGCCGCGCCTGGAGCACACCGCCGATCGCGGCGTGGTCGATCTGCTGCGGCAAACTCGGCAGCAGCGAGCCCAGCGCGGCCGGAATCTTGCTGGGATGGATCACCGCCAGCTGCACGGTCCGGCTGTCGACGTCGAGCAGCATCAAGAAGTATCGGTAGCCCGCGCTCGGCCGGCGAAACGCAGCCCCGGGACCGTCACCGGGAGCGGCCAGAGCGCCCTGTGCGGCTTCCCTGCTGTTGCTCTTGTCGATCAGATCGGCGGCCGCGCCGAGCCCGCTCAGATCGCAATTGGAGCCGCACGGCCCCTCGCCGACGTAGCCCGCGTAGCCGAAGAAATTGGTGCTGAAAAGCTCGAGGTTCTTGTACTGATTGTTGTCGTTTACGACCTCGAACACGTTGAACTGCCCGCAGCCGTCGCCGAGGTACCACTCGGTCGGGTTCTTGGCGTAGCAGTGACAGCTGCCGAACTTGCCGGAGCGCACGAGCTCGCCGTGGCTCAGACCGATCCAGGGTGCGTCGTACCAGTTGCCGGTCGTGCCTTGCGAGCAGTGAGCCGCCGCGTCGATCTTGTCGGAGCCCGCGTGCGGCATCGAGGCCAGGACGATCACGAGCTTCGAGCCTTCCCACCCGTAGTGCTTGCTCTGCCCGCCCGAGGGACAGAACGGCGCGCTGCCCGCGCCGCAGGGAAACACGCGATCGGAGCTCACGTCGACCAGACACTCGCTGCCGACCACGCCCGAGAAGCCGGAGGACTCCGTGCCATTGCCGCTGAACGCGGTGCCAAGTGGTGCGCTCGCGGTGCGGTCGTCCCAGGCCGACGCGATCTGCCAGGGTCCGGCTGCCGAATCGACCGGCTGGTATACGACCAGCTGTTTGACGAGCATGGGGCCGCGTAGGGTCATGATCAGCTCTTCGTCCCAGGGCGTCAGTTTGTCCCCGGTGAGCTCGTGCCGCGCCATGCAGCATTCGCCGGACTGGTAGGCGTCGCACTGGCCGGAGGCAGGATCGCGGCGGCTCGGGTACCAACCCGGCGCGCCGATGCGTTGGAACGTGATCGTGCCGCCGTTGGACGGCGCATCGAGATCTCCGTCATCGAAGTCGGGCGGGCCGACACCGGGTCCGCCGCCGGTGCCCGCACTGCCGGCCGCGCCACCGTTGCCACCGGTTGATCCGCCGGCGCCCGTTGCGCCGCCACGCCCTCCGCTACCCGCACCGCTCGTCCCGGCGACGCTGCCGTCCGGTCCGCCTCCGACGCCGGCCCCCGTGCCAGAAGCCCCCGCTGCAGTCCCCGCCGAACCACCGGCGTTCGGCGGGGGTGTGCCCCCTCCGTCGTCGTTCGAGCAGGCGAAGAACGCGAGCGCACACGCCCAGAGATGAGATCGCACGCCGGTTTAGTTACCGGAAGCGCGAGCGCCCGTGACGCGAAGTTCGCTCAGAAGCCGAAGGCGCCGTGAACACCGATCACGAGCCACTCGTGCATCGCTTTTTCTTCGATGTCGTCGGAAGCACCCGGGATCTCGGGGTCCGTAGATCGGCTCGAGTACTGCCCGAGCGAGAAGCTGGCAAAGGGGCCGATGCCGATGTTGTTCGCAACCTTGAAGTCAGCTCCAGCCTGAAGGTTCAGGAACTCGAGCCCCTTGTAGGTCGCCGAGAACTCCGTCCCGCCACTACTCAAGCTCGCGCTCGCGAATTCGTACCCGATGCCGAGCCCGAACCAGGGATCGAGCGACTCGCCGCGCGAGAGGTGGTACTGGCCCTGAAGGCCGATGCGGATCACCGAGCCCGAGCAATCGGCACCCTCGGGACAACCCTGCAGGTTGTTCGCGTCGCCGTCCTTGATCATCGCGATGCCATAGTGACCGTAGAGGCCCACCATGATGTTGGGCGTCACGAAGTACCCGAGGTCGAGCCAGATCGGGATCATCCCGGAGTAGACGTCGTTCAGCTTCGTGCCTTCGCTCGTGACCGTGATCCCACCCACGGTCGTGCTGCTCTCGCCGTTGATCTTGCCGAGCGGAATGCCGTAGCCGAGCCGGACGCCGAGGTGGATCTTGCCGCCGCCGTCATCGGTGCTCACGGACGCAGCCGCTGCCGGAGCTTCCTCCTGGGCCAGAGCGCTGGTCGCCGAAAGTGCCAAAGTCACACCCACTGCCATCGTCGCAAGTACACGAGCCATCTGTTTTCCTCCTGATCAGTTCGACAAAAACGAGTCCGCCGAGCTTCCCCAACCCACACCCATACCCAAAAGGATCACAACCGGAAACAATTACGATCGCACTCGCGCAAACCTTCCCACCCCGATCTCCGCGAACCAGCGTTCGCACCCCTCCGTGTTACGAGGAACACCCATGGCCACGACCTACGAAGACGCAGTAACCACGCTGTACCGAGCGCCTCACGACGCGTTCGTGGCCGAGCGCACGCGGCTTTCAGAAGAGCTCAAAGCGCAGGGCGACAAGGCCGGTGCGGCGCGCTTCAATAAGTTGCGGCGACCGACGGTGTCGGCCTGGGCCGTCAACCAGCTGTGGTGGAACGCGCGCCAGGACTTCGAAACGTTGTTCAAGAGCGGAGCGCGTCTAAAAAAGGGCGACCTCGCCGCGACGGCCGAGCACCGCCAGGCGCTCGCCGACTTGAGCGCGCGAGCGAAGACGCTGCTCGGGACCGCTGGCCACGCCACGAGCGAAGGCACGTTGCGGCGCGTGACGGCGACCTTGTCCGCGCTCGCCGCGACGGGGAGTTTCGATCCGGATCCACCCGGCGCGCTCTCCGCCGATCGCGATCCGCCGGGCTTCGACTCGATCGAGCTTGCAGCGGGCGCGCTTCCGAAAGCGGCGCTCGTCGCGCCGGACGCGCGCGAGGGCGAAGCGGAACGCGCGCGCGAACAGGCGGAGGCCACGCGCGACCGGGCGCTGCGCGCGGAGCAGCGAGCGCGCAACGTCGAACGACAACGCATAGAGGCGGCACTGCGCACTGCACGTCGAGAGGCCGAGGTCCAAACGCGCAAGGTCGAACGCCTGCGCGGCGAGCTCACTGCCGCCGAGGACGCGCTGCGGGAAGAGCAGAACCGGCTCGCCGAACTGGAGAAGCGGCTCGCCGAGCTCGAGGCCGGGGACTGACAGCGGCGCAATCCTTGCGCGGACGATTCCCCAGCCCCAAGCTTGGCGGTTTTCGAGCCGTGGCACGGCTTCTGCAAACAAGCTTACGAACCCAGCTGTCCGCTGAGGAGGATCCGTGGCTCGAATTGCCGATGACATCGCGAACTCGCTGGCCGAAGTGGTGAAAGGCGCGTTGCCGGGAGCGACCTTGCTCGAGGTGGAGCCGCTTCAACCCGACGTCGAGGGCGACGAGCGAACCAGAAAGGCCGTCGGCTACGGCGAGCCGCTGCGGCTCAAAGTGCGCGATGCAGCCGGCGTTGAGCGCACGCTGGTATTTCATACGGCTCACGCCGACGTCTTCGGACACGATCGCCGCGCCGATCGCGCCGCGGAGATGCTGCTCAGCTACGATCGCTTCTCGCTGATCCCGGGGCACAGCCGGGCGCTCGACGTGGGCGCGATTCAGGGCCAGGGGAAACACCTGATCTCCCTGCGCGATGCGGGCGAGTTCTACTTGCTCACGACCTACGCCGAGGGCCACGTCTACGCCGAGGAGCTCCGGCGCATCGCGCGCGAGGGGAAGCTGACGGATCTCGACCGCGCCCATTGTTCGACGCTTGCGCACCACCTGGTCGACGTGCACGCCGAAAAGTACGATCGCCCGGCGTGCTACGCGCGTTTTTTGCGCGACGTGATCGGCAGCGGCGAGGGCGTGTTCGGCATGATCGACGGCTATCCGCCGGACGTGCCCGGCGCCCCGCGCTCGCGCTTGGAGGAAATCGAGCGCCGCTGTGTCGAGTGGCGCCAGCGCTTGCGCGGCCGGGAGCAGCGCCTGTGTCGCATCCACGGCGACTATCATCCGTTCAACATCGTGTTCGGCGATCGATCGGAGCTCACCCTGCTCGACGCCAGTCGTGGCTGCGTCGGAGAGCCCGCCGACGACGTGACGTGCCTAGCGATCAACTACGTGTTTTTCGCGATCGAGCGCCCCGGCGCCTGGCAAAAGGGGTTTCGCGAGCTCTGGCAGCTGTTCTTCAGCACCTACCTCGAGGCTTCCAGGGACCGCGAGCTGCTCGAGGTCGCCGCGCCATTTCTTGCGTGGCGAGGTCTGGTCGTATGTAACCCCGTCTGGTACCCGCGCGTCAGCGAGGCCCAGCGCGATCGCATGCTCGGGTTGATCGAACGCGTGCTCGACGCACCCATGCTCGATCTCGCATCCGCCGATGCGGTCTTCGCCTGATCAGAGGCCGAACGCGTAGCCGAGCTCGAGCTCGAACGCGATACCGCTGTCGGGGAACAGGGCCATCGCCTTGAGATCGGCCACGACGCCGTGGGTGCTCCCGAAGGGCAAGTACGCTCCGGCGCCGGCCGCAACGAACGACAATCCCATCTTCTTGTACGCGTCCAGCGATTGGGTCTCGGGGTTATCGATCTGCCCGGGCGGCTTCGGCACGCTGGTATCCTCGGTGACGGTCACGGAGCCCTTGGCGTCGATCTGGGCCACGCCGCCCCCCGCGAAGACGAAAGTCCCGAACTCTGCCGGAAAGGCTTCGCCCGAGAGCCAGTACTGACCGCGCACCTCGGCGTGCATCGGGAAAAACGCTTTGCCGCCATCGGGCTGTAGGCCCTGCCCTGCGATCGCGTAACCCACGCGCAGCCCGAGATCGATCGCGCGCGAGAGCCGAATGTTCGAGGCGAGGTAGATGCGGGTCGTGGCCAGGGTGAAGGTCGGATTGATCGTCCCCGCCGTGCCCTGAACCGGCGTGCCGTGATACTGCGTGCCGGTACTGCGAAAGCATGCGAAGCCGCGCTCGAGCTGGCTCTGCATCGAACACACGTCATCGCCGGCAAACAGCGGTGCGTCCTGAGCAAGCCCAAAGCCGAGCCACACCGCGGGCGGTCCCGCCGGAGCGCGCGACGTCGCGGGCGGCTCCTCGGTCGCCTCGCCCTCACTGCCCTCGGTGTCTTCGCTGCAGCGCTTCGGCGGGCGCTTGCCCGGCAAGTGCGGGGGCTCCTCGGGCCCTTCGGACGTGATCTGAAGCTCGTACGGCTGATCGCGCGAGCCCGCGTCTCCGACGCTCGCACCGTCCGCGTCCTTGAAGCGGATGTAGTAGCTGAGCTTGCCGGTCTTTTTCAGCGCCTCGCACGGTATCTGCGCGCCGAAACCGTCGCCGACGCGTTTCATGCGGACGCCGTGCCACGACTTGTCGTCACCGCCTCGATAGTGAACGCGTCCGGTGACCTCTTCAGCCTCGGTCGTGAGCTCGGCGTAGATCGGAACCGGCGTGTTCACCCTTTGCTCCGCGACCGGCTCGTGGCGGATCGCTTCCCCGGCGGCGGGTGCCTCGCGCTTCGAGCCAGCGCTCACGCGCCCGAAAATCTCGCGGACCTCGTCGGTAGCGTATTCGGGCTGGAGCGCAACTTTCGGATCGGCTTCGATCGCGCGGCTGAACTCGCGCGCGCCGGCGTCCGGATCCGAAAAGCCCGTCACGAGCACCACACCCAGGTCGCGGTGCAGGCGCGCCCGCACTTTGGCCGAGCAGCCGCTCTTGCAGCTCTTGAGCGCGCGGTCGAGGCTCTTCTTCGCTTTCTTGAAATCAGCGGCCGCGAAGTGGCGGTCCATCGCTTCGCGGTCGAGGCGATCGGCTTCGGCGTCGTTCGGCGCCGCCGCCGCGTGCAACGCCGACAGCACTCCGACCGCGAGCGCGGCAGAGAGCACGACCCAGCGGCGCCGGGACGACAAGAGGCCGCTCACTTTGGCTCGGTCTCCGGGGGCAGGATTTCCGCGCCGGCAATGCAAGCCTCTTCGTCGAGCACGCCGGCGAGCCACGACAAGACACAGAGATCGGCGGGTTCTCCCGCGACCATCGCGGTGTGCCCCTTGTGAGCCTCGCTGCCCCGGCCCTTGCTGACGACGATCCAGCGCTCGGGGCGTTCTCCTCCTTCGTCGACGACCGCGCCGAGTGCCTCCGGATCGATCGCGATCACCGCTTGGTAGCTGGCATCGTACTCGGCGTCGGTGGTGGTGCCCGTTCCCGAAACGTCCGCGATGCGCAGCCCGTTGTAGGCGTAGATCCGCATGTTTCGCGCCGGGTGCCCGTGGCAGTCGAGCGACCCGCAGTGCGAACCGAGAACGTCGCCCACGGCGGGGAAGACATCGCGCGCCGGCGCGCTGTAGAGGGTGCGCTGGTCCGCCGGCGGCGACGAGCAGGCACTCGCTGCGAAGCTCAGCGCCCAAACACCCACTACTACCTTAGTCCTAGTCATTGGCAACCAACCGTCGGTGGGAAGGTGACCGGGGCGGGAACGAGGTAGACGTGTCCGGCGCTGGTACGGCCCGGCGGATCGAAATGACAGGTGGCGCACGATCCCTCGCGAAAGATCGGCGTCGACATCGGGATCGTGACGCCGCCGAACTCGATGTTCACCCACAGGGGATAGCTCGGTGCGTAGTCGCGCTCGTCGATGAAGAAATTGCCCGCGCAGTTCGTTCCCACCATGAACTCCTGGTGCGCACTGTCGATGAAGTGCAAGATCGCGTCGGGCAACGGGTCGAGCCGATCGCTGGTCTTGTAGACGGTGCCCGCCTGCGAAAAGACGCTGTCGCCTGGCCCATCGCCGGCGTGACACGCGAGGCACGGCTGTCCCGGGCGGTGGAGCGGTCCGACGGGAACGCCGGGCTCCTCGGGACCGAGCGCGTCGACGCGATTGTCCCGGACCGGATCCTGGCACCCGCACACGCTTGCCAGGGACCAAGCGACACATGCGATAGCCAGCTTCCCGAGCGCGCGCCGTGCCATCAGAATTTCCCCTCGAGCTGGAGCGACGAGAAAAACGCTTGCCGATTTTGGATGAAAAGCGCGTCGTCGAAAGACGTCGTACCGACGTCGGTCTGGAAGACCAGACTCCAGGCGTCCGGCCGAGCGTCGCGGCCGATCAGCCAGCGGATGCCACCGCCGAAAGTGCCGGAAGCGAGGGGGCCGAGCTCGCGATCGCCCGTGCGCAGCGCCGGGATTTCGAGACCTTCGGCGGTCATCTGCGCCACGTAGGCACGCTTCCAGAACGAGACCCCGGACTGCACGTGAACGCGAATGTTGGTCCAGACGAACCAGCGCTGGCTCGCATCCATCAGCATGCGAAGGTCGGTCGTCGAAGCCTGGAGACCCCAGTCGTCCTTGTACAGGCGCTCGCTGATCACGAACGTCGACCATCCGGAAATGCGCTGCGCGAGCCGTCCGCTCACCGAAAAACGATTGCGCGTATCGGGAGTGCGTTCGCTGATTCTGCCCGGCAGACGTAACGCGTTCACGGTGTCGACCGATGATCCCGCGGAGACATCGTCCGCCACGTTCGGCGCGAAGACGGGAAGGAAGCGGTACGGTTTCTCCTGACGCCCCGATTCGAGACTGGCGTCGCCCACGAAAGTGATCATCGTCGTCGGATCGAGGATCAATTCGAGCCCGCCCGTCAGCGTGTGGCGTTTCAACTCCAGTGAGTAAACCGAGAACGGCGTTCCGGTCCGCCCCGCCAGGTCGCGGGTAAACCCGTACCCGAAGAACGGCGTCACGGTCTTGCCCGCGAATGCAACGCGCTCCGTGCCCCCGACGCTCAGCGACAGGTAGTCGGGCTCGCTCGATACCGATCCGGAAACGCTGGTCGACGTGTTGCCGACGTCGAGACTTCCCGAAAGCGATCCGGCGTGCCGCACCTCGGTCCAATGCATGCTGGCCGTCGACACGATGTCGACCGACGCTGCGGAGACCACGTCGACCAGGTAGCTGCCGCCGAGCGACCATCCGCCGAGCACGTCTTTCATGGTGGCCGCGACCGCCGGCGTGACGACGCTGACTGCGTCCGTATCGGCATAGGCGCTGAATTCGCCCTTAGCTTCGACGGCAAGCCCGCCGCCGTGTCGATCATCGGCGCGCGCCGAGACGCCAAAACACAAGCCGGCGAGCAAGGCAGGCAGCAGCCGCGTGATTGCAGCGACGGAAAGGCCCGCGTGCTTCCGTAGCTCACGAATTGTGGGATGGTGCATGAGGCTCGAAGGCCTTCTCGGGATGCGCCGTGCCGTCAGCTAGCGGCTGAGGCCTTTGGAATTATTCTCGCGATTCGGCCTGTTCGACGGGAGGCTAGTTACACCCGCAACCCGTCGTCGCGCCAACTTCCCCACCGATCGCGCCTTCTTGGATCGCCTGAATGTGAGCACGCCCCACGCTGCTCGCGTCGCCTGGCCGCATCGTGAAATGCGCGAGGTTGCCACGCTGATACGCGGCAACGCCGCTGCACGCGCTCGTGCACGCGATGAGGAGGGCAGCACATGCGAACCGAAGAACAGAAGAGCGACTAAAAATCATTGGCACGCCTTTCCGCCGTTGCGGACACATGTTAGTAATTAGCGCATCGGCAGCGCAAGGTGTGCCGAGCGCCTAGAGCGCCAGTTTCACTGAACTTTTGCGATGAGGTGGAAGCCATGGCCAGAGGCTTCTCAGTAACGCTCAGCACGGGCACGATTGCGCTCACTCTTGCCTGCAGTTCCGTCTCCGAAAGCGATTCGTCCTATTGGGAACCGAGTCGCGACCTCGGCGGCAAACAGTTCCCGGGCTTCGGCGTGCCCACCGGGGGCGCGAACGGAGCCGGCGGCGCGGGCAACTCGGGTCCCGGCGGTGGCAGTGGGATTGGTGGCGGAGGCCCCGGCGGTTCGGGTCAAGGCGGTTCGGGTCAAGGCGGTTCGGGTCAAGGCGGTTCGGGTCAGGGCGGCGGCGGTGCTGTGGGTGGCATGTCAGGCACCGGCGGAGGCGGAGAAGGAGGCTTCGGCGGAACTGACGGTGTCGGAGGAGGAGGCGGACCCGGCGGCACGGGAGGCGGCGGCGACGGACCCGGCGGCACGGGAGGCGGCGGAATGGGAGGCGGCGGAATGGGAGGCGTGGGGGGAGAGAGCACGACCTGCACGCTGAACTTCGACTACACGACGGTGACCTACCGCGGGCGTTACGGTCCGGCCAACGTCGGCGCCGTTTGGGTCGTGGACTCGCAGAAGAAGTTCATGAAGACGATCGAGGAGTGGGGCCGGATTCGACAAAACAATCTCATCAACTGGAACACCGGAAGGGCCGGCGCGGCCGTTGATATCGTGACCACGGCCACGCTCAGGAGTCATGGTCAGCATCACGCGAAGTGGGACTGCAAAAGCAGCGCCGGACAGATCGTGCCCAACGGCTCGTACACCATGTTCGTCGAGTTCACCGAAGAGGACTCGGCCATCGCGTTTTTCGGCAGGTCGATGGTGTTTTCGTTCCCATTCGAGAAGGGCGCGGGCCCAAAGACCATCATGCCGCCCAATCAAGCGAACTTCACCGGGATGAATTTCACGATCCAGTGACCTTTCCGCGCGATGATGGGAATCAGCTAGCGCGTGCAACAATCTGACGGGACGCGGCGACACAACGGAAGCAGGATTCTCCGCTTTCGAGGAGTTGCTTGATGCTCGGTCGCACGACCTTTCGCTCCGGAACCGCCGTCGGCTTTGCCGTTTTGATGCTGGGCCTCGCGTCTGCCTGCGGCTCGGAGGACGATGCACCGATTTCCTCGGGCGGCCGTGGAGGCCGTGGTGGATCGGCGGGCTCTGCGGCGACCGGCAGCGGCGGATTATCCGGCGTCGGAGGCGTCATCGGTCAAGGTGGCTCGAGCGGCACCGGCGGATTCAGCGGATCGAGCGGATCGGGCGGCACCGGCGGCTCGGCGGGACTCGACGGATCGGTGGGCTCCGGCGGAACCGGCGGCTCGGCGGGACTCGACGGATCGGCGGGTTCCGGGGCATCGGGCGGATCGAGCGGTAGCGCGGGGAGCAGTGGTTCCGCAGGGAGCGCGGGTTCGATTGGCAGCGGCGGCTCCGCAGGCGTGGACGGCTCCGTGGGAAGCGGTGGAACAGGCGGCTCCGCGGGTACGAGTACCGGCGGTTCGGCGGGGATCGACGGATCAGCAGGAAGCAGCGCGAGCGGCGGCTCCGCGGGAACGGGCGGCACCGCGGGCGCGGACGCTTCCGCCGGAACCGGCGGCACCGCAGGCGGCAGCGGCGGTACCTCGGGCAGCGCCGGAACCGCGGGAACGGGCGGCACCGCGGGCGCAGACGCTTCCGCAGGAACAGGCGGCACCGGCGGCACCGGCGGAACAGGCGGCGAGTCGTGCAGCGGCGGGCCCTACACGGCCGAAGGCTACGTCAACCTCGCGCCGCAGCTCGGCGAGGCGCTCGATCCGAACGGCTCGACCGCGCTGAACCCGCCGCCTCCGACGGGCTGGAAGTGGTACCCGATCAGCGGCGCCATCTGCCGCGACGGATCGCCGGCCGGCCTGTTCGTGCGCTTCACTCAATCGGACAAGCTCTTCATCTACCTCGAGGGCGGCGGCGCCTGCACCAATCTCGGCTTTTGCAACTTCAACCCGGCGAACGTCAATCGCGCGATTTCCGGAGACGGGCAAACCGTGCTCGGCTCGACGCTCGGGGTGATCGACGCGCGCCAGCAGCCGGGCGTGTTCGAAGGCGGCGTGCTGCGCGGGATCTTCGACACGGCCAATACGGCCAATCCGTTCCGGGAATGGAACGCGGTGTACATCCCGTACTGCACCGGTGACGTGTTCGCCGGGACGCGCTCGAACGCCACCGTTCCGGGCCTTACCACGCCCCAGCAGTTCGTCGGGCACGCCAACATGGAGAAGTTCATCGGGCGGATCGTGCCGACCTTCAAGAGCAAGATCACGCGCGTGATCCTGACCGGCGCGAGCGCGGGCAGCTTCGGTGCCGGGCTGAACTTCAGCATGGTGCAGGACGCCTTCGGCTGCACGCGCGTCGACGCGTTGCTCGATTCCGGAATTCCGCTCACTGACACTTACATGCCGGTGTGCATGCAGCAGCGCTGGCGGAACGCCTGGGGCTTGAACGCGCACCTGCCGCCCGATTGCAGCGATTGTCGCCAGGCCGACGGCGGCGGCTTGCTCAAGCTCGCCGATTTCTTGATCGCGAAACACCCGCGTTCGGCGATCGCGATGGTGTCGAGCATGAACGACGAGGTGATGCGGTTGTTCTTTTCGATGGGTTTGAAGAACTGCCAGAGCTACGACACCGCCGACCCGGTCGGGATCACCATCGGTCAGATCGTCGATCCGACGATCTACTATTCCGCGTCCCAGTACGCGGCCGGGATCACCGAGATCCGCACGCGCTACGCCGGCAGCAATCGCATGGCGACGTACTTTCTCGGCGGCGCGAACATCACGTTCCACCAGCACGTCTGGCGGGCTCGTTTCACCGATCCCGCGGCGGGCAGCGAAACCATCGCCGCGTTCACTACCCGCTTTTTGAACGGGACCTTCGACCAAATCGGCCCGTGAGCCTCGGTGCGAGGCCGCGCCGGCTGCCTCGAGCGCCAGCCACTCCGCGAAGCCGTCAGCCGAGACAGGCGCTCGGAAAGCGCCAGGAGCTCGCGGTTCTTGGTGATGCGCGGCACGATGCGCGAAAGCAGCGTTACGTCCAGCGAGCCCGCGTGTATTCCCGGCCGACCTCGAGTTTCGCCCTTTATTCGGGAGGAGAAGTCCCGGGCCGGCTTGACAAGCGATACCGACTGACGCTTCCAATCGCCGCCATGAAACGCGCAGGGTCGTGGGTGGCGTTGGTGGTGTGTCTGATCGTGGCGCTAGCTTGCGAGAGCGCGCAGCCAGGGGACGACGGCGCCGCGGCAACGCAGGCTCAGGCGTTGGGCGGGGTCATCACCCTGGTCTCGGGAAGCTCGACCAACAGCGGCTACGACTTCTCCACTCAAACGTACAAGGGGAATTCCGGGGGAGACTTCTACTTCGGCTCGGGACAATTCTGGTCGAACAACACGGGACAGCGCGGCCTGGTCTCGGTCGGTGCCTGCAGCGCGATCGACAACGTCATGCCACTACCGACCACCGGGTACGGAATCGAGAACCCCACGGCGACCGTGGGCAACTGTTATGTCTCGCTGACGCACAACGACGAGCGCGACTACATCGTGTTCCGCGTCGACGGGTTGTCGGCGACCGACGTCGTTTTGACCTGGAAGCTCGTTCCGAGCGGCAAGTTCGGCGCGACCCTGGCCGCGAGCGGCCAGACCAGCGGCTACGATTTCTCGACGCGAACCTACAAGGGCTCGTCGGGCGGAGACTTCTACTTCAGTGCAGGGAAATTCTGGGCGAATAACCCTCCGCAGCGCGGCGTGATCTCGCGCGGTGCTTGCAGCAGCGTCGACAGCGTCACGACGCTGCCGACCACCGGCTATTCTCCGAACGGAGTCACCGCCACCGCCGGCAACTGCTACGTCGCGCTCACGCACGAAGACGAGCGCGACCACGTCGTGTTCCGCGTGGACGCGCTGACCGCGACGAGCGCGACCTTGACCTGGAAGATCGTCCCGAGCGGCAAGTACGGCGCGACTCTGGTCTCGGGCAGCTCGACCAACTCCGGCTACGACTTCTCGACGCGAACCTACAAGGACATCACGGGGGGTGACCTGTATTTCCAATCGGGGCAATTCTGGGCGAACAACTCAGGAATGCGCGGTCTGGTTTCCGTCGGAGCGTGCAGCACCATCGACAGCGTGACGACGATCCCGACCTCCGGCTACGGGCTGAGCGGCGTCGCCACTGCCGGCAACTGCTACGTCGCGCTGACGCACAACGACGAGCGCGACTACGTCGTGTTCAAGGTCGAAGCGCTGACCTCTACTACCGCGACCTTGACCTGGAAGCTCGTCGTGAGCGGCAAGTACGGGGCGACCTTGACCTCCGGCAGCTCGACCCAGGGCGGCTACGACTTCGTGTCGCGGACGTACAAGAACCTATCCGGAGGAGATCTGTATTTTCTTTCCGGTCAATTCTGGGCGAATAACCCGCCGCAGCGCGGCCTGGTTTCCGTCGGCGCGTGTACCAGCGTCGACACCGCCCCCTCGATGCCGCAAAGCGGCTACTCGCCGAACGGAGTCACGGCCACCGCCGGCAACTGCTATGTCGCGCTGACGCGGGCCGCCGCCGACTACGTCGTGTTTCGCGTCGACGCGCTGACCGCTACCACGGTGACGATAACCTGGAAGCTCGTGTTCGGCGTGACGCTGACCGCAGGCAGCGCGACTCAGAGCGGTTACGATTTCTCGACGCGCACACTGACGGGACAAGCCGGCGGCGACTTCTACTTCGCCTCGGCCAAGTTCTGGACGAACCAGCCCGGACAGCGCGGCGTGGTCTCGGCTGGGGCCTGCGCCAACATCGACAGCGTCGGGACGCTCCCGGCCAACGGCTATGCGACGAGCGTCAGCGCGGTCATAGGCCGCTGCTACGTGGCGCGCGCGCACAACGAGGAACACGCAAGCATCATTTTCAGGGTCGAGGCGCTCAGCGCGACCACCGCGACCCTGACCTGGAAGCTCGTCGACGACTGCCATCGCACGAGTAATCCGCGCCAGAACCTGAACTGCTGGCTGACTCAGAATCCGAACGTCTCGCAGTACCTGGTTTGGGAAAAGCGGGTTTCGCTCGGCGTGACGTCGCTCGTTCCCTGGTCACAATGGACGAACGCACAGCGCGACGAGCTCCAGAAGAACGTCGCCCAGTACACGAGCATCATCAACAACGGGAACTTGACCGACCCGGATCCGCTGGCTGATCCCCCGTTCAATCAAGAGACGCTGGCGAACAACGTTTTTCCCCAGGGTGTGCTGAGCACGAACGACGCCTGGCGCCTCTACGTCAAGACCATTGCCATGAGTCTCGCGATCGAGCTCAAGCAATACGTCCCCTGGAGCGTCGTTTCCTACGAGCCGCGGAGCCTCGCTTCGCTGTTCGATAGCCGACACTCGTTGAGCTACACGTGGAGCGGGCGCCCGCCCGGCGGCCTGGGAGTGCCGACGCCGCAAGCGGAGGGCTACGTGCTGATCGCCAACAGTTACGACTACGCGACGCACGTCACGTTCGCGCCGTCGATCGGCTACGTCGTGCCGGCACCGCCGGACAAAGCGCTCAAGTTCATTCGAGCCAAATCGCTGATCGGCACGACGAAGCTGCAGACGATCGTGAACACGCTGGACTGGGCGCGCCGGCTCTGGCACTTCCGCGGGACGCGGGACACGCTGACTTTCCAACAGACCTGGCAGTATCGCGGCCCTGCGCCGGTCACCCGAACCATCGACACCACGGTCGACACCGGGTCCAGCGACCCCAACTTGCGCCATCTCACGGCCGGCTGTCACGGCACGAGCGGTTTTTTCAATTCCGTGCTCCGCACCATCAACATCCCGGTCGACGTCAACGAGACAAACGGCCACAGCCTCACGCGGTTCATGAGCGAAGGTGTTTATTTGAGCCACGCCGACGATCCCTACCTCGAGTCCGACATCTACGACTTTCCAGTGAGCAACTTGTTGATCTCCGAAGCCACCTTCACGACCTGGTTCAACTATGGGCCGCCGGTCGAGCAATTCGAGAACATCGGTCGCGGCAACCCCGAAGCGATGATCAAGGCTCTTTCCGGCATGCTCCAGGACTCCTTCTGCAAGGGCCCGACGCCCGCTCACATCATGAGCCTCAACGGCTTCGTCACCCGGCCCACCGTGTATTCTCAGTACAACCTGGAGCACCTGCCGTACGATCCCACCTACGCCTATCCCGGCGAGCCGACGCTCTGGGGCAGGCTGGCGGCCAAGGTGCAGGCAGGCGGCGGATGCGACGTGGTAGTACCCGCGCTTCTCCAGCAGCAGGCGCAGTGCGAGGCGATCACGCCGATCTCGGAACGCCCCGTCTGCTTTCTGTCTCCCTGAGGCGCCACGTCCGCCGGTCACTCCGGCTAGCGAGCGAGCACGAAAACGCGTTAGGGTCGCGCCGCGACCAAGGGACGACGAGGTGGAACAGCACACAGCGTCAACGGTGAGCGACCTCGGTCTGATCAAGGGCGCCGCATTTCGTGAATTCCTCGTCTACTACGCGCGGGCGGTCAGCCTGACGCGAGCTCGTGACGTCGTCGCGGAGACCGGTCGGTCCGTGCTTTCCCCCGAGCGACCCGACTTCGGGGTACTCCAGAACGCGTGGTACCCGGCCGAGCTCGTGAACGAGATCCTCGATCGGCTCACGGATGGCTTCAGTGAAAGCGAGCTCGAAAAGCTCGCCCAGGAAACGGCCAATCACGTGATGCGCGTCACCTTGCGCGGCATCTACAAGACGATGTTCACGCTGATCGCCACTCCCGAACGCTACGCGCGTCATGTCGCCAAGCTCTGGCGCGTGCATTACGACAACGGCGAACCGGCCGTCGTAAACCCGGTCCCCGGTGAGCACCACATCACGTTCATGGCCTGGCGGAGCCATCACCCGTTCAGCTGCCGGCTCAACATGTCGGCGGCGTTGCCGATCTACGGCGCCATGGGCTGCAAGGACGTGCGCTGGCGCCGTGCGCACTGCAAATCGAGGGGCGGCGCCCATTGCACCTGCATCGTGACCTGGCGCGCCCACTGAGCGATCCCTGAAGTCTTGCCTGAACGAGCTTCGCCCTTCGGCGTGTTCGTTCTTTATCGATGCCGAATCGAGCAGCCGTCAAGCTTGTGCACCGCCGTCGTCCCGGGTAAGTTCATGAGCCGTGGTAACGGGTCGCCGGCTTGGATTTGCGGCAACGCTTGCGCTCACGCTCGCAGCGGCGAGTTGCTCGTCGGATGACGACGCGCTGCCACCGCCGCTCGACGGCGGCGGCCGCTCGGCGGGAGGTTCACTCGGGTCCGGTGGTTCGGCCGCAGTTGGTGGCACCTCCGGCAGAGGCGGCTCCTCGGGCCGCGGTGGTTCGGCCGGCGCCGACGGCGCGGGCGGGACCGATGGCGTTGGCGGAACCGACGGCTCGGGCGGAACCGACGGCTCGGGCGGCTCCGCAGGTCGAGGAGGCAGCTCGGGATCCGGCGGAGCGGCGGGTCGCGGGGGCACCGGTGGATCAGCCGGCCGCGGCGGGACCGGTGGCTCGGCCGGTCGCGGCGGAACCGGTGGATCAGCCGGCCGCGGTGGCACCGCCGGAACCGGCGGGACAGCAGGCGGAGACGCTTCGGCGGGAACCGCCGGAACGGGCGGAACGGCCGGAACCGGGGGCACCGGCGGAGCCGACGCTTCGGCGGACTGACGCCTACTTCACCACGCGCATCACGAGCGCGAGCATCCCGGTCTTGTAGCTCTGGCCCGCGACGATGAACGGCTGCTCGACGCCGGCTTTCACCTCGAGCAGCGGCAAAAAGTCCTTTCCGCGGGGCTCGTTGATGCTCGCCGAGAAGCGCACGCTCTCGCGATCCTTCTGCTTCGGCAAGATCTCGAGCAGCTTCACCTGCAAGACGCGGCCGTTCGGCAGCTTGAGCGTCTTCGGATCTTCCTTGCTGAGCGGCACGCGCGTCTTGCCAGTGGTGGCGAGCGGCGGGGGCTCGGTCAGCAACTCGTAGCTGTCGTACGCCGAGAACGGCGGCCGCTTCAGCTCGGGCATGTTCGGGATGCGAGGATCGATCCCCTTCTTCGAGTTGCTGGCGTAGAGCACCATCACCTCGACGAAGAACTGCGCCTGCGCCGGCTCGGCCTTGACGTCCTTCTTCGGGGGCGTCGCGGATGCGCCGGGCTTTGCGCTGGGCGCCTGCGCCCGCGAGGGAACCGGCGTGGAAAGCACGAAGGCCGCGAGCAAGGCGAAGAGCGCCGATCTCATAGGGGCTCCATCCTACCGCCAGCGGGGGCTGGTTCGTCCATGAGCCAGACGACGGGGGTCGAGCCCTCGCCTTCCTGCACGACGAAGATCGTGCCCTCACGAACACCGAAATCGACGGTCTCGATCGATACCGCATCGCGCTCGGCCACGACGGTAGGCTCCACTGGTTCTTCGTGGGGCGGCGCCACGGGCGGCGTCGGCTGTTGAACGACGGGCACTCTTGCTTCCGGCGCCTTGGAAATTTCATTCACCAGCGCCACGCTCGCGGCGAGCGCCAGCACGGCTGCGGCCGCGGGACCGATCACGCGCCAGCGAGACGGCGCTGGCTCGAGCTTGCGATCCTGGCGCGGCTCGCGCGCCACTTGGGCCATGATCGCGTCGGTGAGGTCCGGCGCCGGCCGCTGCCCGGCCTCGCGCCGCAGAAATTCCGAAAGCTGCTCGAGCCCTTCGAGGACCTCTGCCGACTCGGGATCGCCCGCGAGCTCGGCTTCGAGCTCGGCCGTCTCGTCGTTGTCGAGCTCGCCGTCGTAGTAGCGCATCAGCCGCGCGTGATTCGAGTTCACGGATCCTCCCCTTCCGAGTCGGACGGCGGCGGCGTCCCCAGCTGCTCGGCGTAACAATCGGCGAGCGCGCGCTGGAGCTTTTGCCGGGCATGGAACAGACGGCTCATGATCGTCCCCTTGGAGACGTTCATGACCTCGGCCATCTCCTCGTAGCTCAGGCCCTCGATTTCGCGCATCACGATGACGCCTCGGTGATAGGGCGGTAGCGCGTCGAGCGCTTGGCGTATGCGCGCGCCGATCTCCCGGCGCCGCACGACGTCGAGCGGATCGGCGCCATCGATGCGCGAGAGCAGTGGAATCTGAGCTTCGTCGTCGAGCTCGCGGTTTTCGTCCAGCTCCGCGTCACGGCGGGCGGGTTTGCGGATGAGATCGATCGCCAGGTTGGTGACGATCCGGTAGAGCCAGGTGAAGAAGCTCGAGCCGCCGTGAAACGCGTCGAGCCCGCGGTAAACACGCA
>Ga0111538_10001557_pt1 | contig 32216 bp, 32 predicted proteins | sample SoiMethybrSBSTD1_FD_79669 | JGI IMG/M metagenome (GOLD analysis project Ga0111538, IMG submission 79669) | Bulk soil microbial communities from a Populus tree surrounding site in Tennessee, USA - Soil MetaG P. TD hybrid SBSTD1 (version 2)... | ecosystem: Environmental > Terrestrial > Soil >... | reverse complement strand
CGACGACGGCGTCGAGCAACGGCGCGACGAGCGCCGGACCGACCGCAAGCAAGACCACCAGCAACCCCAGGACGAGCAAGGGAATCGTCATCCACGGGGAAGCCTCGTGAGCGAGTCCAGCGCCTTCGCTGCGCGGCTGTCCGAGCAGCGCGATGCCCACCAGCCTTGCAAAGCAAAGCGCGGTCATGGCGCCGATCAAGGACAACGCTGCAATCGCGATGAGCACGGCCACGCCACCGGCGCCCTCCACTTCGAGCGCACCATGCAAAAGACTCGAATACAGGACCCATTCGCTGACGAAGCCGTTCAGCGGGGGGAGGCCCGCGATCGCGGCAGCCCCGAGGATGACGACCGCGGACGTGTGCGGCATACGCCGGCAGAGTCCCCCGAGCTCTTCCAGATCCTTCGTCCGGCAACCGTGGAGAATGTTGCCCGCTCCCAGAAACAGGAGACCCTTCATCACCGCGTGGTTCCACACGTGGAGCAGGCCTCCGAAGAGGCCGAGCGTGGCTATCAAAGGGCGTCCAGTCGACGCGCCCCACAGCCCGATACCAATGCCCAGCACGATGAGCCCAACGTTCTCGACGCTCGAATAGGCGAGCACTCGCTTGAGGTCACGCTGATACGATGCGAGCGCGATACCGAGTGCGCCGCCGCACATCCCGAGGCACATGAGCACGATGCCCCACCAGGGCCGCGGCCCGCCGAGCAGAACCACGACTCGAAGCATCCCGTACGCGCCCATCTTGACGAGTACTCCGGACATCAGAGCCGAAACGTGCGATGGCGCGGCAGCGTGCGCTTCTGGGAGCCAAACGTGCAACGGAACGACCCCCGCCTTCACACCGAATCCGATCAGAGCCAGCACGAACACCACCGTTGCCGGCGCGGTGCTCGAGGCGCCGCTCGCTAAGATGGTCGAAAATTCGAAGCTTTCGGCGCGCCGCGCCAGCAGCAGGAACATGCCGATCAGGAACGTGACACTGAGATGAGCCGCGACCAGGTAGACCCAACCTGCTCGTCGCACGGACGCGTCGTGATCCTCGAAGGTGACGAGCAGGTACGCGGCGACCGACATGATTTCCCATGCCACCAGGAACAGCACTGCGTGCCGCGCCACGACCACGAGCGCCATGCTCGCGATCAGTACATTCAGCGCCGCCCAAGGCACCGCGAGAGAGCGTTTCGACTCTGCCTCGCGCCAGTACGCGTGCCCGTAAACCCCGGCGAGGCCGCCGAGCGTGAACAGCGGCACCAAGAAGAACGCCGACAGCGGATCAGTTCCGACGCTCAAGGCACCGTGCGGAATCGGCCAGCGGACTGAGGCCGACTCGACGCTTCCTTCGGCGAGCGCGAGGGTTGCGTGGCAAAGTCCCATGCCGCTGCCGATCAGCGTCGCGAGCGCGGCGAACGCGGAGGACCGTTGCGATGAGCGGGCCAAGATCAACGCGGCCACCGCGCCGAACAGCAGCACGAGCACCGAGGCGACAAGCAGACTCACTTCGTCGTGCTTTCCCGGGCCCGGCTCAGAGCGAGGTCGACGCGCGCCGCCTCGGCCACAATCCGTGGGCTAGCAGCGCGCTCCAGAACGGCCCTTCTGAACTGCGGATCGTGCAGCGCGGCGGACAGCCGCGACAGCAGGTGGAGATGCGAACGGATGCCGTGGGTCACGAGCGAGAACAGCGTGTGCACCGGACGGCCGTCGATGGCGCCGAATTCGATGGGATGCTCGAGGAAACACAGCGTGATCGACGGTTTTATCGTGTTGAGGACGATTGGAAAGCGCACGTGCGGGATTGCAATGCCGTCTCCCACACCAGTGGACCCGAGCGCTTCCCTGGCCATCATTACGTCGAACAGGAGATCCCGATCGGCTTGATCGACGAGCGGCATTCGTTTCACGATCGCGCCCAGCACGGACGCACGGTCGTCACCCTCGACGTTGGTGAAGACGCCTCCTGCCTCGAGTGCAGCTGAAAATCTGGGTAATTCGCCGTCGTTGACCAGCCGCGCGGCCGGGAATGCATCGACGGAGAGGGCAAGTCCGCGCGCGGTCGCCCACTCGAGAAGCTCGGCACGATGAAAGCGATAGTGGCCGTTGACGCGCTGACAGGGAATCGTCCCCTCCTTGATCCAGCGGTAGAGCATGCGCTCCGAGGTACGGAGCAGCTCGGCGGCCTCCTGCACGTTGAGATCCATCTTTCGGTTTCCTAATCGAGCGAAGGATCAACGGGGGATTGTAGCGACCTCTGTATTTGTTCGAGCAACGTCCATCCCCAGACCGGACGTGGAAGAATCAGCAAGCGTGTGGATCTTCTGCTCCTGTGCTCTGCCACCAATGGATCGAAGCGCGCCATCTCGCGCGTCACGACGATGACGATGGCTTTCCGAGCATTTCGGAGCAGCCGCGCGACTCCGTTCAGCGCGTGGAGTTCCGGAAACTCGTCCGGGAAAACCAGGATGGCGGGTACCCTGCCGCCCACGTCTGAACCGTCGAAGCTATCCTCGATCGTGGCTTCGACATCGTGCTCCCAGAAATAGGAGCGCAAAGAGAGCGCCGTCTCGGGGTTTCTCGTGATGATCCGGATCGTGGCTAGCGGCGGGTCGGCCGTCACGCCGCGCCAGACAGCACCCATCGTGCCAGGCCAAGAAACGAGGTCGATTCCAAATTCCCTGGAAGACGGGGCGCGCCCTAACGCCCGGGGGTGCCAGGATTACGTCAAAATGACATAGCTGCTGGGGGCTTCTCGGTGACTGATACGACAGATGGAAGGGCCTTCAAAACGATGATGGCCCGACAATTTGCACAGAAGTCACGGCTTATTCCCGCCCGACGCCTTGGCCAGATAGCGCTGCACCGTTCTCAGGCTGACGCCCAGCCGCCTGGCCGCCCGCGACCGGTTGCCACCTTCGACCTGCAATGCCGCGTGCAGCACGCGCTGAACCACCTGATCGAGTGTGTCATCGACGCTCACATCGACCTTGCCGGCGGGGGACACCACTCCGGCTGCGCCGCCGTCTGGCGACGAGTTTCGGCGCACGGCGATGGGAAGATCCTGCACTTGTACACGCTTGCCCGGACGCAACAGGCACATCAGCTCGACCACGTTTCTGAGCTCGCGGACGTTGCCGGGCCAATCGTAAACCGCCAATGCCGCGAACGCAGCTCGACTCATCTTCGGAGATCGCACGCTGTGCTTCGCGGACAGCTCGGCGATGAATTGTTGTACGAGCGGTGCGATATCTGCGCGCCGCTCGCGCAGCGGGGGAACGACCAGGCTGATGCCCTGGATTCGGTAGTACAGGTCGGCGCGAAACCGACCGGCCTGTATCTCTAGCTCCAAGGGGCGCAGCGTGGCGCAAACCAGCCGCGTATCCACACTGATCTTCGTGCTCCCTCCCACGCGCATGAACTTTCGGCTTTCCAGAAAACGAAGCAACTTCGCCTGCATGTTCAGGGGCATCTCGCCGATTTCGTCCAGAAACAGCGTGCCCTGAGCAGACGCCTCGACCTTGCCGCGAACGCGTTCGCTCGCGCCCGTGAACGCGCCGCGCTCATGGCCGAACAGTTCGCTCTCGAAAAGTGACTCGGGAATTGCGGCACAGTTGATGGGGAGGAACGGGCCCGAGCGCCGGTGCGAGAGCTCGTGCACGCGCCGGGCGATGATCTCCTTTCCGACGCCGCTTTCGCCGATCAGCGTGATCCCCACTTCCTTCGACGCAACCGCTCGTACGACTCGGTCGAGCTCGAGCATCGATGCCGATCGCAGAATCGGCTCGAAAACCACGTCAAGTTGACGCTTCGGGGCAGGCATTCGCGGGAAAACTACCACAGAATGGCGCGTCTGGCCGTGATCCACTCGCGTGCGGTGCGGCGCGCCTCTCGTCCGTCCCGGCGCCACCGTTTAACCCCGACGACCCCGTCGAAAATGAACGCTCACGTCGGTGATGATCGCATTGCTAGTTTCGATCTCTCGTCATGCACCTTGGCTTGAAACTAGGAGATGATTCAAATGATCGAGAGACTGCGATGGACGAGTTCTTTGGCCGTGCTGGGGGCACTCGCGCTCGTTGCGTGCGGCGACGACGGGGACGCCGTGCTCGCGTCTGGTGGGAGCGCCGGCTCATCGGCCGGCGGTAGCAGCGCCAGCGGTGGCAACCAGGCCGGCGGTTCGAGTGCCGGTGGCTCGAGCGGCAGCAGTGCCGGCGGTTCTAGCGGTCAAGGCGGCAGCAGCGGCGCTGCGGGCAGCACTGGCGGCGCGGGAGGCAGCGGCGAGGACGCAAGCGGGACAGGCGGTACCGCGGGATCGGGTGCTGGGGCGGGCAGCGGGGGCGGCGATGGTGGCAGCGACGCCCCGGCGCCGCTCGCGGAGGTCGTCGACTGTTCGAGCGCTACGGCAGACGCCACCGTCACGATACAAGGCAGCGTCGCCATGACGTTCAACCCCGGAAGCGTTGCGGTCAACGTCGGCGATGTCGTGAAGTGGGTCAATGACACCCAGACCAACCACACAGTAACGTCCGGCCTGGCGGGCAACGGTAATCAGTGGGCCGAGCTCGCGATCGCGCCCAAGGCTCAGAACGGTCAGGGCTGCATCAAGTTTCTGGCTGCGGGAAGCTACCAGTACCACTGCTCGGTCCACGCCACGATGCTCGGAACGGTGAACGTTCAGTAGCTCGTGTGCCTGGCCGGGGGCAGATTCGCGATTGCCGGGACGCGAGGCGCAGAGCTGTGCTGGCGCTGGGGGTCAGCGCTGCCGATCGGCGTGCCGGCTCGGCGCGTGGCCCATGACCGCGCGAAACACCCGGTGGAACTGCGCGTAGCTGCCGAAGCCAGCCGCCAGCGCGGCCTCGAGCAGCGTCGTGTTCTCGGCCTCGGCCCGGAGCGCGAGGAAGCGCTCGACGCGCAGCCGGTTCTTGTACGCGACGATCGAAAGACCGGTCTCGCGCTTGAACGAGCGGGTCAACACCGATCGACTCGTGCCGGCAGCGCGGGCCAGATCCTGCAAGGAAAGCCGCCCGCCCTCGCGCAACAAGCGTATGACTCGCTCTACGGCCGGCTCGCGCCCCGCGTCCGGAACGATCGCGCGCGCCCGCAGGTGTTCGATCCAGGACGTGAGCAAAGCGAAGGCGAGGCCGGTGTTGAACTGAGCGTCGTCCTCGACCGCATCCGAAAGCGCTTGAAACAGCCGCATTAGATGTCGCGCCCGAACCGCGGGCAGTGCGCTCGCGAACTGTCGAGGCGGGCGAGCGCTCGTCAGCGGAAGAGTGGGTGCGGTCGTGCAGATCTCACGCACGAAATCCGACCGCGCGTGGACTACCCAGGCGAGATAATCGCTCGACGTCTCCAGCAGCCCGTGCTCCTGCGCCGGAAACAGGAAGGCAAGGTGCCCGGGCTCGAGCTCGTAGCGGTGACCGTCGATGACGTAGGCGCAGTTGCCCCGCTGCACGAGATTGAGCTCGAGCACGTCGTGCCGGTGCGGCGCGGGGACGAAAGTCAAGTGCCCGCACCAATTCACGGTTCCGGCACGGCCGGGTTCCATCGAGACGAGATGATAACAAACCACCCCGATCCGAGAAGCGTGCCGGCGGTGCTTCCTTTACAGCGTGAGCATGCGCAATTCGACGTGGCTTTGGGCTGCGGGCGCGGTCTTCGCGATTGAGCCGGCCTTGGCGCAAGCGCAGGTGCGCGCCGAAAATCCCTATTTCCGCGATGCAGACGGAGCGGCCGTCATATTGCGCGGGTTGAATCTCACCGCGGATGCCAAAGTCCCTCCCTTCCGGCCGATAAAGGACGAGGCATTGCTCGATCGGCTTCCCGGCCTCGGCGTCAACGTCGCGAGGCTGCTCTTCAACTGGGAAGCCTTCGAGCCGGAGCGCAGCCAGTACGACACGGGCTACCTCGACTATTACGCGGGTGTGATCGACGCGCTCCACGCCCGCGGCATCTGGGTGATCGCCGACGTGCATCAAGATGCGTTCTCGCGTTTCGCCACCGACGGCTGTGGCGATGGGATGCCATCCTGGGCGATCAGTCCGAGCGTGGTCCCGGACGTTCCGGACAACGGGCCCAATTGTGCCTCGTGGGGCATCAAATTCATCGTGGACGAGGACACCCATCGTTCGTGGGACGACTTCTACGCCGACGTCGGCGGCGTTCGCACTCGCTATCTGGCGATGCTCCAGGCGCTCGCAGAACGCATCGGATCGCACCCCGCGCTGATCGGCTACGACATGCTGAACGAGCCTTGGGGTGACGAAGTAACTCAGATTGGCCCGCTCTACGAAGACGCAGCGCGCGTCTTGCGCGGCGCAGATCCCGATGGAGTCTTGTTCGTCTCGGCTCAAGCATTGACGAGCGCCGGGCAGGACACCTTGCTCGCGCGCCCGTCGTTCGACAACTTCGCCTATTCGCCGCACTACTACGACGCCAGCATCGTGATCGCGAAGAACTGGCCGGGCGGGAACCTGGAGGAACCGCTGGAGCGCATGCACGCGCGTGCACAGAGCTGGAATGTCCCGCTCTTCGTCGGCGAGTTCGGCGCGCCGGCTGACGCGACGAACGTGAGCGCCTACATCGACTCGTTCTATGCCGCACTCGACGCGCGTCTGGTCTCGGGCGCACAGTGGTCGCTGGCCGCCGAGTGGGACCCGGTGACCAAAGACGGCTGGAACACGGAGGACTTCTCGATCCTGGACGACGCGGGAGAGCTCCGCGACAACTATCGCATCCATCCCTACCCCGCCCGGATCAGCGGCGACCCGCTGCGGCTCAGTGTATCGCTCGATCCCGAGCCAGTGGTCGAGCTCGATTGGTCACATCGCCCCGAGCTGGGAAGCACCCGGATCTTCGCTCCCAGAACGGAGCTCTTCGGGGGTGACGTGAAAGTGGTCACGGGAGGCGGCCTCGGTTGCGCGTACGAAGCGGACGGTCGCCACTTGCGCTGCGAATCCGCCGAAGCCGGCGAAAAGTCCGTGCGCCTGGAACGCTGTCCGCCGGGGGTCCAATGCACTTCGGCGCCACCCCGCGACGACGCCGAAAGTGGCTGCAGCTGCTCGCTCTTGCACACCGCTTCGAAGCGCGCGTATGTCTTTTGTTCGCTGATGATGCTCGTGCTCGCGCGCCGAGCGTTCAGGGCGCGGCGGACGGCGCGGGAGCAGCCGGCGGCGCAGCGGACGGCGCGACCTTCGTCGTAGCAACCTGGAACGGCTTCGGCTTCGGATCACACGTCGTGTAGACGTCGCCCATCAGAAACGCGTTCGCGGTCACGCGATAGCGCCTGAACGCTTGCTCGATGCTCGAGCCCGGCTTCCCGGTAACCTTCAACGAAAACTCGAAGCTCGGCGGCGTGTAGCTCGAACCGTTCTCCACGTGCGCCGGAAGCACCAGGTTGACGACTCCGTTCTGGTGAACGACGCGCGCCTTGGGCCGAACGTTCGGACTGCCGGTGTCGGGCACGATGCGCGCGGAGCCCTCGACGTACTGGGTGCCGGCGGGCACGAGCCACTCGGACCACATGTCGAAGATGTAGTTCAGGCCGATGTGCGAGATCTTGCCGGAGTCCACGCCGTCGATACGCACCTTGTAGGTGGAGCCGACGGCAGCGCTCGGCGGTACCGTGACCAGAACTTTGTGCTTCTGATCGCTCGGACCCTTTGAACAGTTGAGCGGAATGCCGATCTGCGTCGCTGCGCCACCCTCGCCCTCGACGATGACCCCGCAGACCAAAGCAAAAGCACCAATCGCGACGATCCGAATCGGCGTCCGCATGAGCTGACTCCTTCCGCGTCCGGCCCCACTAGAATAGAACATGTTCTACCCGCGGTCAACGCGCTCAGGGCGATACAGGCCGCGACCGGTGACGAGCGGCAGATCCAGCGCGGTCAGCAGACCCGGCGCGGCCGCGCAAACCGCGGGAATCGCGTTGACGATCCGCGTCGCGGTCAAAAGCACTCCCCCCACGGCGTGGTCGCCCTGCTCGTCCTCGAACTCGAGCTCGCAGCGCATCTTCGGAAAGCCCTCGACAATCACGCGGTAGGAGCCGTTGCCGCGCGGCCAATCCGGCGCGAGCTCGTCGTCGAGCCGCGTCACGTGCTCGACCACTATCGCCGGTCGGCCCGCGACCATGCCCCGCACTTCGAACCGCAGTGCACCCATCGTGCCGGGCTCGAGCCGCCGTCCGAGCACGACGATCGGACGCTCGATCGGGCGCTTCTCGTATTCGGCCGTGATCGAGTCGATCGTGACGCCCAGGTGCTCCGCGAGCAGGCGGACCGTGGCACCCCAGGCGAACTCGAGCGTGCCCGGCGTCAGCAGAAGCGGCGTGTTGTCGAGCGGGGTGCCGAAGCCCATCGTCTCGAACAGCACCACCGGCTGGTTGTACGTCGCGTAGTTGATGATTTCGAGCACGCGAATCTGCTGCCAGTTTCCGCACAACCCCGTGAGCGTGAGCGGCAAGAGGTCGTTCGCGAAGCCGGGATCGATGCCCGAGGTCATGAACGAGGCGCCGCCATTGCGACAAGCCTCCGCCAGCTTGTCGCGGATCTCCGGAAAGAACGACGGCGGGTGCACGAGCGGGACCACCGAGCTCGAAACCACGTTCTTGCCCGCTTCCAGGCAGCGGCAGATGTCTTCGATCGCCTCGAACGGCCGCAAGTCGGCCGTCGCCGTGTAACAGACGCAGTCGGCGTCGGTCGCGAGCACGGCAGCGGCGTCCCTCGTGGCTCGAACCCCGACCGGCGGCAGGCCGCACAGCGCTCCCGCGTCCTGCCCGTCCTTCGCTTCGCCGTACACGCAGACGCCGGCGAGCTCGAGCTCGGGGTGCTCGATGATCGCGCGCAGCGCGAAAGTACCGACGTTGCCGGTTCCCCACTGAATCACGCGAAGTGGCATGCGCTACAAACCCGTCGGGATTTTGATCGGCCAGTTGGAAGCTACCGTGCCGCCGTCGATTTCGAAGATCTTGCCGGTCACCCAGCTCGCCGCGGGAGAGGCCAGATACAGCACCGCGCACGCGATGTCCTCCGGCGTTCCGAGCCGAGCCATCGGCGTCATCTCGACCATCTTGCGGCGGAGCTCCGGATCCACTTCGAGGATCGGCGAAAGCGCGTCGGTTTCCGTGGCGCCGACGGCGAGCGCATTGACCCTCACCTTGGGTGCGAACTCGCTCGCGAGCAGGCGGGTCATGTGTGAAAGCGCGGCTTTGGCAGTGCCGTAGGCCACGAAGCACGGCTCGACGAAGTGCGACAGCGCGCTCGAGATGTTCACGACCGCGCCGCCGCCGACTTTCAGCATGTGCGGCACCGCGATACGCGTCAGCAGAAACGCGGAGCTCACATTGAAGTGAAATGCGGCCTCGAAGTCGGCGACGCTCAGGTCGAGGGCCGGTGTGGGCCCGGTTCCACCCGCGCAGTTCACGACTACGTCGATGCGTCCGAACTCCGCGATCGCTCGCGCCGCGACGTTTTCGATCTGCGTGCTTTCCCGAACGTCGCACGGCACCCCGATCGCCCGGCTCCCGCGCTCGGCGATCTGCGCGACGACCCGGTCGAGCCGCTCGGGAGTCCGCGCCGCGCACACCACCTTTGCTCCGACCTCCGCGAACGCGAGCGCGCACGCGCGACCGATCCCGGAGCTTGACCCGGTGACGATCGCCACCTTTCCCTCTAGCCTGAAGCGATCGAGAATCATTACTCCGCCGCGTCGCTCAGCATACCGCTAACGCGCTCCACCGCGTCCACGTACTCGCTGACCATGTCGTGGACGACCTGCTTGACGGGGCGCACCGCATTCATCTGCCCGACGACCTGGCCGACCGGGGTCCCGAGCAGCTCGGCCGAGCCCGGCTTCTTGGTCTGCGAATAGCGGTGAATGCGCTGGGTCGCGCGCGCGGTCGCCATGAATTGCAGTGGCATCGGCAAGGTCCCCGGAGAGTCGGGCCCGTCCCACGCCTCGGTGTACGTGGTCTTGAGCTGACGCGCGGGCTTGCCGCTGATGCACTTGGACCGAACCGTGTCCTTCGAGGTGGCGGCGAGCATCTTGTCGATCAGGGCCGGCACGCAGTCCGATTCCTGCGTGGTCAGCCAGATCGAGCCGGTCCAGACGCCTTGTGCACCGAGCACCATCGCGGCGGCCATCTGCCGACCCGATCCGATCCCGCCGGCGGCGAGGACCGGCGTCGGCGCCACGGCCTCGACCACTTGCGGGATCAAAACCATCGAGCCGATCTCACCGGTGTGCCCGCCCGCTTCGTAGCCCGACGCGACGATGATATCCACGCCCGCTTCTTTCTGGACGATGGCTTGCTTGACGGTGCCGCACAGCGCGGCGACCACGAGGCCTCGCGCGTGGGCGGTTTCGATGATGTCCTCGGGCGGCGGGCCGAGCGCGTTCGCGATCAGCCGGATCGGGTGCTTCAGCGCGACCTCGACGTGCGCGCGGCCGCCCGAGGTCGACCAGCCGAGCAGGGTTTCCGTTTGCTCGACGCCTTCAGGCAGATCGGGGACGCCGTACCTCTTCAGCAGATCCTCGATGAAGCACTTGTGCTTTTCTGGAATCAGCTTCTCGAGATCCTCCTTCTTGAGATCGCCATCGGCTTTACCGACGTACGCGGCCGGAATGACGGTGTCGACGCCGTACGGCTTTCCGTCCACGTGCTCGTCGATCCATTTGAGCTCGAGCTCGAGCTCTTCGGGGCTGAAGGCCACTGCGCCGAGCACGCCCAGGCCACCGGCGCGACTGACCGCAGCCACCACGTCACGGCAATGGCTGAAAGCAAAAATCGGGAATTCGATGCCCAGACGCTGGCAGAGCTCGTTTCTCACTGGAGGATCTCCTGGAATTCATCGACCGTTGAAGTTCGGTTTGCGCTTCTCCGAGAACGCGCGCGGGCCTTCTTTCGCGTCTTCGGTCGCGAGAATGGGCCAGCCGATCTCGAGTTCTTTCTTGAGGGCTTCCGCTTCCGGAAGTCCTTCCGTCTCGAGCACGGAGCGTTTGATGGCTTGCACCGCGAGTGGGCCGTTCTCCGCGATCTGCAATGCGACCTTGCGCGCTTCGTTCAGTGCTTCGCCGGTTTCAACCACGCGCCCGATCAAGCCAATCTCGAGCGCTTCCTCGGAGCTCAGCTGGCGTCCGGTGAGCAAGATGTCCATCGCGCGGCAGTAAGGAATCTGCCGGCGCAGGCGCACCGTGGATCCACCGAGCGGGAAGAGCCCCCAGCGCGCTTCGGCGATCCCGAACACCGCGTCCTGCCCCGCGATGCGGATGTCGGTCGCTTGCAGGATCTCCGTGCCGCCGGCGATGCACGTCCCCTCGACCGCGGCGATCAGCGGCTTCTTCAGTCGATAGCTCCGGAGCAGCGACTTCCAGTGGAGCTCCGGATCGGCCTTGAAGCGGTCGGCCCACTGTGGCGAAACCTTCCCGCCGGCCATCATTTTCAGATCGCTGCCCGAGGAGAAGTGCCCGCCGGCGCCCGTCAAGATCGCGACGCGCACGTCCGGCGTCTCGTCGATCGACTGCCAGGCATCCGCCATGCGAGCGAACGTCTCGAGGTCCATCGCGTTCCGGGCCTCGGGCCGGTTGAAGGTCACGGTCACGACGTGACCTTCGCGCTCGACGAGCAGGGCGGGACGGTCGCTCATCCCCGGAATAGAACATGTTTCATTCGGGCGAGCAAGCACCCTTGCGTGGCCCAGTGAAACGTGTTCTATTTCGGCCGTGAGCTCTGAACTCGACGTTTACGACCTCGACACGTACGTACAGGGCATCCCGCACGACAGGTTCCGGCGCCTGCGCCGCGAAGAGCCCGTTCACTTCCACGAAGAGCCGGGCGGCAAGGGCTTCTGGGCAGTCACCAGATATGCCGACGTCGTCGCGATCTCGAAAGATCCGAAGACGTTCTCGTCCGCGCGCGGCGGCACGAACATCTGGGATCTGCCGCCCGAGGATCTCTCGACGATCCAGCTCTTGATGGTCAACATGGATCCGCCGGAGCACGGGAAATTCCGGCGCCTGGTCTCGCGCGGTTTCACACCGCGCATGACGTCGCGACTCGAGCCGTTCGTGCGCGAGGCAGCGGTGCGCTCGATCGAGGCGGCCGCGAGCAAGGGCGAATGCGACTTCGTGCGCAACGTGGCGGCGGAGCTGCCGCTGATCGTGATCGCGGAGCTGATGGGGATTCCGCAGGAAGACCGGCACAAGGTTTTCGATTGGTCGAATCGGCTGATCGGCTTCGACGATCCGGAGTTTCAGACCTCGCTCGAAGACGGAAAGATCGCCGCGCAGGAAATGTGGTTTTACGCCAACGAGCTCGCGGAGCGGCGCAAGGCCGAAACCGGCAGCGGCGAAGATCTGGTGAGCGTGCTGGTCAAGGGCGAGATCGAGGGTGAAGTTCTGACCGAGATGGAGTTCGACGCTTTCTTCTTGATGCTGGCGGTCGCCGGCAACGAAACCACGCGCAACGCGATCACGGGCGGCCTGCTGACGCTGCTCGAGCATCCCGAACAGAAGCAGCGCCTGGTCGAACAGCCTGCGCTGCTGCCGACCGCGATCGAAGAGATGCTGCGCTGGGTGACGCCGGTCATGCACTTTCGCCGGACCGCGATGCGCGACGTCGAGCTCTACGGCAAGACGATCCACGAAGGCGACAAGGTCGTCATGTACTACCCCGCCGCGAACCGCGACGAGGAGGCATTCCCCAATCCCGACGCGTTCGATGTCGGTCGCACTCCGAACGATCACCTGTCGTTCGGCATCGGCGAGCACTTCTGTTTGGGCGCGAGCCTCGCGCGCCTCGAGCTCCGGATATTTTTCGAGGAACTTTTGCGGCGCTATCCGCACATCGAGCAGAGCGGGAAGGTGCGCCGGCTTCGGTCGAACTTCATCAACGGCTACAAGGAACTTCCGGTCCGATTCGCACGCCAGGCGTGAAGGAGGCTTGCGCCATGCAAACTTCGGAGCCGACGCACGAGGCATTGCTCGCGCGCGCGAGTGAGCTGGTCAGTGTGCTGGAACAGCGGATCGCCAAGGCCGACGAGCTCCGGCGTGTGCCAGACGAGACGATCGCCGATTTCCAGCGCGCCGGTTTTTTCCGGATGCTCCAGCCGAAACGCTGGGGAGGCCTCGAGGTGCACCCGCGAACGTTCTTCGACGTGCAGCGGACGATCGCGAAAGGCTGCTCTTCCAGCGCGTGGGTGCTCGGTGTGATCGGCGTGCACGCGTGGCAGCTCGGCCTGTTCGCCGAGCAGGCTCAGAAGGACGTCTGGGAAGGCGATCCTGCGACGCTGATCTCGTCGTCGTATGCGCCCACCGGCGCGATCGAGAGGGTCGAAGGCGGATTCAAGGTCAGCGGCCGCTGGTCGTTCTCGAGCGGCTGCGACCACGGCTCCTGGGTTTTTCTCGGCGGCTTCGTGCCGACGGCACAGGGCGCGCCGCCCGACATGCGCACCTTTCTGCTGCCGAGGAAGGACTACCGGATCGACGACAACTGGCACGTGATCGGCCTCAAGGGCACCGGCAGCAAGGACATCGTGGTCGAAGGCGCGTTCGTGCCCGAGCATCGGACGCACCGCTTGATCGACGGCTTCCGCTGCAAGAGCCCCGGCAATGTCGTCAATCCGTCGCCGCTGTTTCGCATCCCGTTCGGCCAGATCTTCGTGCGCTCGGTTTCGACGACGTCGATCGGCATCGCCGAGGGCGCGCTCCAGGCGTTCGTCATGGTCGCCGCCAAGCGCGTCGCGGCCGGGGATCAATCCAAGGTCGCGGGCGATCCCAGCACTCAGCTCCTGTGCGCCGAGGCCGCCAGCACGATCGACGAGCTGAAGCTCGTGCTCTATCGCAACCTGGACGAGCTCTTCGGCTCGGCGGAACGCGGCGACGAGCTCTCGGTAAACCGGCGCGTCGCTTTCCGCTACGACTCGTCGAACGCCGCGCATCGCGCCTGTGCGCTCGTCGGCAAGCTGTTCAATGCCGCGGGCGGCCGTGCGATTTTTCTGAACAACACGCTCCTGCGCAGCTGGCTCGACGTCAACGCCGCCCGTGCGCACTACGCGAACAACCCGGAAAAGCCCGGGCGCAACTTCGGCGGCGTGCAACTCGAGCTCAAGAACACGGACTTTTTCCTGTGAGCGACGAGCCGCGCGTCACGGCATTGGGCTACCTCGGATTCGAGGTGAGCGCGCTCGATGCCTGGGAACGCTTTGCGACGGGCGTGCTCGCTTTGAACGTCGCGGCGCGTCTGCCCGGCGGCGGCTTCGCCTTGCGCATGGATAGCCACGCACGGCGTTTCTTCGTCGAACCGGGCACGCTGGACGACGTGTCGGTGATCGGCTGGCAGGTAGAGGACGCCGGAGCGCTTCGCCGCGTGGCCGATCGAGTCGCCGCCGCAGGGTTCGAAGTCGTGACGGGCACGGCGGAAGAGGCTAGCGCTCGCTCGGTGGCAGAGCTCGTGAAGTACCGCGACCCCGCGGGGATTCCTTCGGAGCTGTTCTGGGGCCCCGAGCGCGCACAGCAGCCTTTCCACTCGGACCTGCTCGTCTCCGGCTTCGTCGCCGAACAGCGCGGTCTCGGGCACGTCGTGGTCACGTCGCGCGAGAAAGAAGAGAGCGTGAAGTTCTACGAGGAGGTCCTCGGATTTCGACTCAGCGACCACATCGTCTGCCGTTACTTCGGCTTCGACGTGAACCTCTCGTTCTTTCACGCCAACACGCGGCATCACAGCGTCGCGATCGGCGGTCCCCAGCAGAAGCGAATTCACCACTTCATGCTCGAGGTCGCCTCCATGGACGACGTCGGCCTGTGCTTCGACCGGGCGCTGCGCGCGCGGGTGCCGATCACGCAAACGCTCGGCCGTCATCCGAACGATCGGATGTTCTCGTTCTACGCGCAGACCCCGTCGGGCTTTCAGTTCGAGTTCGGCTGGGGAGGCCGGGACGTGGACGATGCCAGCTGGCAACCCACGACACATGCCCGAATTAGCGAGTGGGGACATCAGCCGCCCGTGGCCTTCGCGCCGCGCGAGAAGCAGAAGTCATGAGCAAGCATCAGACGATCGGCGACGGGCTTCGCGTCCACTATCACGACGCCGGCAGCGGGTTTCCGGTGGTGTTTCTCCATGGCAGCGGTCCGGGCGCGAGCGCCTTCAGCAACTTCAAGGGCAACTACCCGTACTTCGTCGAGCACGGCTTTCGCGCAATCCTGCCGGATACGCTCGGCTTCGGAGACTCGAGCAAGCCCGACGACGTGGACTACGACTTCGCGTTCGTGCTCGGGGGCTTGAAGCGCTTCCTCGCTGCGCTCGAGATCACGCGCTGCGCGGTCGTCGGCAACTCGCACGGCGGCGCGCTCGCGATACAGCTCGCGCTCGACGAACCCGAGCTGGTTTCGCGGCTGATCCTGATGGCGCCCGGGGGTCTCGAGGTCCGTGAACGCTACATGGAGATGAAGGGCATTCGCTCCATGATGAAGGCGGTGTTCGCTCCCGAGGGCATCACCAAAGACAGCCTGCGCCAGGTGCTGACCAAGCAGCTGTTCGATCCCGCCCTGGTCACCGACAGCCTCGTCGAAGAGCGTTTTCGGGTCGCGCAAACGCAGCCCCAACGCGTGCTGAGCACGCTGCGCGTGCCCCATCTCGCGCCTCGCCTTTCGGAGCTGGCCTGCCCGGTGCTCGCGTTCTGGGGCAACGACGACCAGTTCTGCCCGGTGAGCGGCGCAACGACGCTTTCGGAGCAATGCAAAAGCTCACGCGTGCTCCGGCTTTCGGAGTGCGGGCACTGGGTGATGGTCGAGCACGCCGCTCTTTTCAACCGCATGTGCGTGGACTTCTTGAAGGAATGACTCCGGATCAGATCGAACACTACGGCGACGAGCTCTACGCCGCGCTCCGCGAGCGGCGCACCGTCGCGCCGCTGACCGAGCGGGAGAGCGCGCTCGGGCTCGAGGAGGCCTACCGGATCTCCACGCGCTTGCTCGAGCGGCGGCTCGCCGACGGAGAAGCCGTCATCGGCAAGAAGATCGGCGTGACCAGCAAGGTCGTCCAGCAGGCACTCGGCGTGCATCAGCCGGACTTCGGCTACCTGACGGACGCGATGCGATTTCCAAACGGCGCGAAGCTGCCGATCAGCTCGCGGATGATTCAACCCCGTGCCGAAGGCGAGATCGCGTTCGTGCTGGCGAGGGATCTGAAGGGCCCCGGCGTCACGAATGCCGACGTGATCGCGGCCACCGCCCACGTGAAGCCGTGCTTCGAAATCGTCGACTCGCGCATCACCGACTGGAAGATCAAAATCCAGGACACGATCGCCGACAACGCGTCCTCGGGCCTGTTCGTGCTCGGCGACGACGCGGTCGACCCGCGCCTCGTCGATTTCATCACTTGCGGCATCGTCGTCTGGAAAAACGGCGAGGTGCTGAGCACGGGCGCGGGAGCCGCGGCGCTCGGGTCGCCGGTGACGTGCGTGGCGTGGCTCGCGAACACGCTCGGCGCCTTCGGCATTCCACTGCGGGCCGGGGAAGTGATCCTGTCGGGCTCGCTGGTCCCGCTCGAGCCGGTGCGCCCGGGCGATCACATGGAGATGCGCATCGCCGGCGTCGGTTCGGCGCGGGTCGAATTCGGATGAGCTCATGAAGGTCCATGCTGCAATCGTCGGTTCGGGCAACATCGGAACCGATCTCTTGATGAAAGCCTTGCGCAGCCCATGGCTCGTGCCGCGCTGGATGGTCGGCATCGAGCCGGGCTCGGAGGGGCTCGCGCGCGCACGCGAGCTCGGCGTCAAAACCACGCACGACGGCGTCGACGGCCTCTTGCCGCACCTCGAGGCGGACGAAATCCGCGTCGCCTTCGACGCGACCAGCGCCTACGCCCACGCGGAAAATTCGCGAAAGCTGACCGAGCGCGGCGTGCGGGTCGTCGACCTCACCCCCGCGGCGATCGGTCCTTACTGCGTGCCGCCAGTGAACCTGGAACAGCACCTCGACGGCCGCGCCATGAACTTGAACATGGTGACCTGCGGCGGCCAGGCGACGATTCCGATGGTCGCCGCGGTGAGCCGCGTGCAGCCGGTCGAGTACGCCGAGATCGTCGCGACGGTCGCATCGAAGTCGGCTGGACCGGGGACGCGCAACAACATCGACGAGTTCACGCGCACGACGGCACGCGGCGTCGAAGTGGTGGGCGGCGCTCGCAAGGGCAAGGCCATCATCATCCTGAATCCCGCCGAACCACCGCTGATCATGCGCGACACCATCCACTGTCTGACCGAGGGCGAACCGGACAAGGACAAGATCCGCGACTCGGTCGAGCGGATGGTCGAAGCCGTCCAAAAATACGTACCCGGCTACGCGCTGAAGAACGGCCCGGTTTTCGACGGCCGCCGCGTCAGCATGTTCATGGAGGTCGCGGGTCTCGGCGACTACCTGCCGAAGTACGCCGGCAATCTCGACATCATGACCGCGGCCGCGCTTTCGATCGGCGAGCGTCTCGCGCAGCATCTCCAGGGAGCCGCCCGATGAAGTTGCGCGGCAAGCGCGTGCTGCTCCACGAGATGAGCCTGCGCGACGGCATGCATCCGAAGCGCCATCAGATCACGCTCGATCAGATGGTCGCGATCGCGACCGCCCTCGACGAAGCGGGCGTACCGCTGATCGAAGTGACGCACGGCGACGGCCTCGGCGGCGCTTCGATCAATTACGGCTTTCCGGCCCACTCCGACCGCGAGTACCTCGAAGCCGTCTGCCCGAAGATGAAGCGCGCCAGGATCTCCGCGCTGCTCCTCCCGGGCATCGGCACTGTCGACGAGCTCCGGATGGCGGTCGACTGTGGCGTCGGCTGCATCCGCGTCGCCACGCACTCTACGGAAGCCGACGTCTCGCGCCAGCACATCGGGCTCTCGCGCAAGCTGGGCGTCGATACCGTAGGATTTCTGATGATGGCGCACATGATCGCGCCCGCAGCGCTGCTCGAGCAGGCCAAGCTGATGGAAAGCTACGGCGCCCAGACCGTCTACGTGACCGACTCCGCCGGCTACATGCTACCCGACGACGTCAGCGCGCGGGTCGCGCTGCTGCGCGCCGAGCTCTCGACCGACACGCAGGTCGGTTTCCACGGCCATCACAACCTGGCCATGGGCATCGCCAACTCGCTGGCGGCGATCGAAGCCGGGGCCTACCGCATCGACGGCTCGTGCGCCGGCCTCGGCGCGGGCGCCGGCAACACGCCGCTCGAAGTGTTCGTGGCAGTGCTGAACCGGCTCGGAGTCGAGCACGGGGTCGACCTCTACAAGATCTCGGACGCCGCCGAGGATCTCGTGGTACCGCTGATGGATCAGCCCGTGCGCATCGATCGCGACGCGCTGATTTTGGGCTACGCCGGCGTGTATTCGTCGTTTCTCTTGTTCGCGCAGCGCGCGGCCGAAAAATACGGCCTGTCGTCGCGCGATATCCTGGTCGAGCTCGGCCGCCGCAAGACGGTCGGCGGCCAGGAAGACATGATCGAGGACGTGGCGCTCGACATGGTCAAGGCCCGACAAGGCTGAATCAGCTCCCGATCCCGACCGAGGCTTGACCATTCCCCACCGCGGCATTTAGCGTCAATCATAAGCTGACGCATGGCTCACTTCGTCGAGTTCAATCGGCTGACTTCGTCAGCGCGCGTGCGGATCGCGCAGCTGCTCACCAATCGCACGGATCCGGCTCTCGTTTACAACACACCCGGAAGCCGTGACGCCGTCATCTTCAAGAGTATCGTGGTCGCGCTCGGGGCCCTCGGCGCATTGGCCGTGATGATCGCGATTCCGCTCGAGTTCTCACGCGATACCCAGGGGAGGCAGCAGCTCACGGTCCTTTTAGCGGCTATCCTCTTCGTGACGTTCGCGACGGCGTTTTCGGTCGTTTACCGCCTGATCTGGAAGCCGCCGCCGTGGAACTGGAACACGGATCTCGCGACGGGCGCTTGCCTGATCCGTGTCGAGCGCTCGCGCGTCGGTTTTTTGCGAGCCGCAGATCTCGGCCGCCCCGAGATTGTCCACCACTACCGCAACGGCGGGTACATGGGCAGCCGCATCCACTTCGCGAACGCCCCCTTCTCCTTTTACTTCAACAACCGGAACGCGCCGGTAGAGTTCCTCGATCGCTTCGCACGCGTGAACCAAGCCTATGCCCAGGCCGTGCGCGCCGGCGACGCCGCCACGGTTCGCGCTCTCGATCCCTTCTGGGAGGCCGCCCAGCGCGGCAGCTACGAAGAACCGCCGGGCGCCCCTGCCAGCGAGCCCCGCGTCACCAAGATCCCACCCCCCGTGCGCCTGATCGGCTGGTTCGTCGCGATGTTTCTTGCAGGCGGCGTGGCGGGTGCGATGTACGTAGTGATGGAGTTCGTCGCCTTTTGAGGGCGACTAGGGTTTGCCTGCAAGCCGACGCGCAAGCGCTCGAGTGTGCGCGGACACCCGCTCCGACAAGAAGAAGAACCTCCCTGCGCCCCGACAAGAGCATTGAACGCGCCCCCAACGACCCAGGTCATTACGAGTTCTGGAAAAGCGCAAGCCAAGGCGCGTGCTAACTTTTGCATTGGAGGCGAACGTGGGCAGGATTTTCTGCGGGCTAAAGTGGAGAGTAGTGTGCTTGCTCGGCGTCGTGCTCGCGGCGAGCATGGGGAGCTGCGGCGGTTCCGACGGCTCCCGGGCGAGCAATAGCGGCAATTCCGGCAGCGGTGGTGCGCCCGACGCGCCACTTGGAGGCAGCGCCGGCACCGGCGGTAGCGTGAGCGACGCGCCAGTGCCCGGCGTGCGCGAGGCGTGCATGGCCTGGTGCGAGAAGACAGCGCAAGCCGACTGCCCGGGGGGTACTCCGCGGGAGCAGTGTCCGGGGGCGTGCGAGTCGCTGGTTTTTCAGATCGACTGCGCGAAGGAGTACGCCGCGACCGCCGACTGCATTACCCACAAAGCCCGGTTCCGCTGTTTGAGTGGCGGCGACGTCGAGATGTACGGCTGCTGGGCCGAAGTCCAGCCATACGCGGTCTGCGCAACCTGCGCCCCCTTGGCGGACGACGATGCCTGCGACACCTGCACCAAGACCGAGTGCTGCGCGGAGCGAAAGGCCTACGCCGGTCACCCCGACTTGGGTCCGTTCACCGACTGCGTGGAGGGCTGCACCGATCAGGATGCCGGTACGGCTTGCGTCCAAGCTTGCGCCACGAACTTCCCCAACTTTCAGGCGGTCACGCAATCATTGGGCGACTGCATTGGCAGGTGTTTGTCGAAGTGCGGGTGAGCGCGCAAACCGTGAAAGCGTCGTAGGCATCCGTTCGCGTACACGCTTTCACCCCACTCGTAGATGCGGGGTCCGTCGTGCCGACCTTCGTTAGTCGGTAGTGGGGCGTGCCCATGTACCGGGGCGTCGGCTGAACGGGTTCTTGTGCGTCCGGCGTTATTTTCCGCTGTGGGGCGGCAGAAAGTCGTTCATCTTTTGCGCGAGCGGGATCTTCCCCGCGACTTTCAATTTCCGCGTCATGAAGGCTTTCACGCCGCCGAGATCGCCGTTGGCCATATCGATGTAGTCCGACGCTTTCATCGTGAAGGTCACGCTCGGATTCGGCGCTGCGCCCTCGCTCACCGAGATCGTGTTGTCGCGCACGGTGACGGTCCAAGCTCCCCCGCCGTCGCCCTCGAGCTGAAAGAGGTAAGTCGCGTCGACGCCGTTCGCTTTGTCGGCGATGAAGCGCTCGGAGATCGTGTCGAAATACTCGCGACAGCTTCTGACTCGACGACTCATGGTTCTCTCTCCTTGGTGTTGATCAGTATCCGGCGAGCTCGGCCCAGCGCCGGCGGTGCCACGCGGCGCCGCCGAACGTTAGCTCGGCGGCCCTCGCGCGCTTCAGATAAAAGCCGATGTGAAACTCGTCCGTGACGCCAATACCGCCGTGCATCTGCACGGCTTCGTTCGCGACGTGCACGAAGGTCTCGGAGACGCGCGCCTTGGCGAGCGAAGCCATTCGAGGAAGCCGCTCCGGCGCTTCGTCGACGCTGGCAGCCGCGGCCGCCACCGCGGCGCGCGCCAGGGTGAGCTCGATCAGAAGCCGCGCGGCGCGGTGTTGCAGGGCTTGGAAGGATCCGATCGGAGCGTCGAACTGCCGGCGCGCCTTGAGGTACTCGACCGTATCCTCGAACGCCTGGCTGGCCGCGCCGAGCATTTCGGCGCACAGGCCGACGGTGGCGCGGTCGACCACGGAGCGGAGCAGCTCGAGCCCCGAGCCCGCTGGACCGAGGCCCGCCGCCTGATCGACTTCGACGCCGTTGAAACGAACCAGCGCCGCGCTTCTCGAATCGATGCGCCGCTCCGCCACGATTTCGACGCCAGGAGTCTTTGCATCGACCAAAAACAGCGTGATGCCCGCTGGCTCGCGCGCGGAAACCACGAGGGTTTCCGCAGCTGGTGCGTCGAGCACGTGCACTTTCTCGCCGTGCAAGAAGACGCCGCTCGAGCTGCGCCGGGCGACGGTCTCGACGCTGCCGAGATCGTAGCGGCTCTGACGCTCCTCGTAGGCCAAGCTCACGATCGCTTCGCCCGCGACGATCCGGGGTAAGAGCGCGCGCTTTTGCTCGGGAGTTCCGCCGAGGAGCGCGCTTTGCGCGCCGAGCAGCAGCGTCGAAAGCATCGGCTCGGGCATCAGCTTGCGACCGGCCTCTTCGAGCACGATGCAGAGCTCGGGAAACCCGAGCCCCGAGCCGCCCCACTCTTCGGGAATGCCGATCCCGGTCCAGCCGAGCTCGGCCATCTGCTTCCACACGGCGCGCGAGAAACCGAGCGCATCTCGGCTGTCGCGCAACTGGCGCACGCGCTCGAGCGGCCGGCTGCTCGCAACGAAATCGCGCACGCTGCGCGCGAGCTGCTCCTGCTCCTCGTCGCGGATGAGATTCATGCTTTCGTTCCCAGGCCGAGCACCTGCTTGGCGATGATGTTCAGCTGGATTTCGCTGGTGCCGCCTTCGATCGTGTTGGCGCGCGAACGCAGCCACTCGCGAGTCGTCGCGAGGTCCCGGTCGTCGAAGTTGGGCCCCTCCCAGCCGAGCCCTTCGGGACCGGCGACGCGAACGGCCAGCTCCCAGCGGCGCTGCTTCAGCTCGCTCGCGACGATCTTGAGCGTCGAGCTTTCGGGCCCGGGTTTCTGCCCCTTTTGGGCGGCTTGCTGCAAACCGGCGATCACCAGCGCAAAGCACTCGATATCCATCGCGGTCTGCGCGATCTCCTGGCGCAGCATTTCGTCGGGAAGCGGGCCGCGCGGGGTACCCAGGGCGCGGCGCGCCCGGGCCACGAGCTCGCTCTCGCCGTCGGCCAGGTCGCCGCTCATCGCTTCGCCAATCATCGAGCGCTCGTAGTTCAAGAGCGCCTTCGCGACGGTCCACCCGCCGTCCACCGGCCCCACGACGTTCTTTGCGGGAACGCGCACCTCCTCGAAGAACGTCTGGCAAAACGGCGACCAGCCGCTGATGAGGTCGATCGGCCGCGTCGAGACTCCGGGCGTCTCCATGTCGATCAGGATGAAGGTGATGCCGAGCTGCTTTTTGACGTTGGGATTGGTACGGACGAGAGCAAAGATGAAGTCGGACTTGTCGGCGTGCGTCGTCCAGATCTTCTGGCCGTTGATCACGAAGAAGTCGCCGTCCCTGACCGCTCGCGTCGATAGCGACGCGAGATCGGATCCGGCACCCGGTTCGGAATAGCCCTGAGCCCAGCGGATCTCACCGCGCACGATCGGCGGCAAGTGCTCGCGCTGCTGCTCCACGGTGCCGTAGTCGAGCAAGGTCGGCCCGATCATCGTGAGCCCGACGCCGACCAGCGGGGGCGGCAGCGCCAGGCGCTCGAGCTCCTCGTCCCAGATGCGCGCGTGCTCGCCCGATAGCCCGCCGCCGCCGAACTCGCGCGGCCAGGTGGGAGCCGTCAAACCGCGTTCGCGCGCCACGTCGAGCCAGCGCTTCACGTCGGCTTCGGGCTTGGCCTTGCGGCCGCCCCAGTAGGCCTCGAAGCGGCCGCGCCGCGTGCCGTAGAGCGACTTCGGCGCGTGCTCGGCGATGAACGCCCGCATCGATTCGCGAAAGGCTTCGAGCTCGCTCATGCCGGTCCTTGGTAAAACTGCGCGTACCACTGGCGGAGCTTGATGTTCGGTCCGTCCCCGTCGCAGAGGACCGGGATCTCGCGGTACTTCTTGTTTTCCCAGATCTGAATGTCCTGGTGAAATCCGAGCCGCAGATTCTCCGCGTACATCTCGGCAAACTTCTTGGTCTTGTCCGCGTTTCCGACGATCTTCAAAAGCACGCCGAAGCGCAGGTCGACGCTATTTTCATCGACCGGCGTGTGAGCGTTGACGAGGCGCGCCTCGAGCACGCCTTTCATCCAGGAGAACTGGTAGCCGGGGCCGAAGTACGTCGCCGTGATCTCGAAATCGTCGCGTCCTCCACCGACGGGATAAGCGACGCCGCGCGTGCGCTGGGTCGCTTCGTGGCCGTTGAACTCGTTCTCGAACGACTCGACGTGTGTGTTGTGCACTTTCGGAAAGTGCGCCTTGTCGACCACGTTCTCGACGATTTCCTTGGGATGGGTCTTGATACGCAGCTTGCTCATCGTCCAGCGCGTCCAGCCCTCTTTTTCCCATTCGTCGAGGGTCGCGATCTCGAACTCTTGGCCGGTGCGCTCCGGATGGTGCCAGACGTAAATCAGGCCGTTCTTCTCTTTCACCGTCCAGCTCTCGACGCAGGCTTTTTTCGGGATCTTCTTGGCGTACGGAATCTCGATGCACTGTCCCGTGCCCGCGTAACGCCAGGCGTGAAACGGGCACTCGATCGAGTTTCCGACCACCTTGCCACCGGCCGCGAGGTTCGCGCCGAGATGCGCGCAGTACGCATCGAGCAGATGGGGCGCGCCGTCCTCGCCGCGGAACAGCACCAGGCGCCGCCCGAAGTATTCGAGCGCTTGCACCCCGCCGACTGGGAGCTCGTCGGCGAAGGCGACGACGAACCAACCTTTCGGATAACCGACGAACAGGTTTCTCGCGGAAGCCGGCTCTTCGCTCATCGTGATTCTCCGAGTGGACGCGCGGACGCGTGTCGCCCCGCCAGATAGCCCGCCACCATGCCGCGCAAGTTGGCGAGCCCGCTCTGGTAACCGGCCCCGATCTCGAGCGGAGCCGCGCAGTTGCCGGCGGCATAGAGCCCCGCGATCGGCGCTCCGCGCACGTGCATCACCTGCGCCTGCTGGTTAGTCTTCAGACCGGCGGCGTTCACACCGACGCTGGTCACGTGCAGTCTGAGGCCGTAAAAGGGCGGTTTCACCAGCGCTCCGAGGTTCGGGTTTTTCATGCGCCGGTCGCCGGTCATCATCACGGCCCAGGGATAGCTGCCGCGGCCGAAGTCGCGATCGACGCCCTCCTCGACGAAGCCATTGAAGCGCGCGACCGTGCTCTCGAGACCGTCGGGATCGATTCCCAGCTGCTCGGCGAGCCCGCGCAAGCTGCTCGCGCGCGCGACCAGGCCGTCCGGAAACTCCATCGACGGCAGGAACGCGCCGAGCCCGTACTTGTCGCGGAAGTTCTGATCGAACACGAGAAACGGCGGAAAGTTCGGCAAACTCTGAGTGACGCCGGACCAGCTGCGCGCCTTCGGCAAGTAGTCGCGATAGAACGACTCGTCGCCAAAGCGCAGGCCCGCGCGATTGACCCAGATCGCGTGTGGAAAGCCGCCCTCCCACGAGGCACGCCAGAGCGGCGCCCCCGCTTGAGTCTCGCCAGGCACGTTGTAACCGAAGAAATGCCCCAGGTTGTTGGGCGGAACCGTCGCCAGCGCGGCGCCGATCTCACCGCCGACGACCAGCGCGTCACCTTCGAGCGTGGGCTGGCACATCGAATGCCACTCCGGCACCTGCTCGAAGTACTTCGTGAGCTCCGGCCGATAGTCGTATCCACCCACGGCCAGCACGACACCCTTCTTCGCGCGAATCGTGAAAGCCTTCCCTGCACGTTCCGCGCGTACGCCGATCACTTCCCCGTCGCGGACGATCAGCGCACGGAGCGGGGTTTCGAGATACGCCGGGATCCCGCGGTCGATCAGCGCGGCCTTGATGAAGTAACCCATCATCGCCGGCCCGAAGCTGCGCACGTCGCGGCTCATGCGCTTTCCGAGCAGCCCGAGGTCCCACTCGAGAATGTTCGTGAAGCCGCCCCAAGCGAACATCTCGTCGTGCGTGATGCCGTTCGGCATGTGCGGCGACAGGTACGACAGCTCCTGCCACTGCCCGAGCAGCTTGCCGTCGAAAAGCTCCGGCTCCAGGTAACGCCCCGCCTTCAGCGTCCCGGGCGCGGTCGGGTAGTAGTAGTCAGGAAAGTCGGCGATCAGCTTCCAGCGCACGCCCGCTTTTTCCTGGAAGTAGCGCGCCGCGACCGGCCCGACCGCGAGCAGATTGGCTTGTAGCTCCGCATCCGCGTAGCCGGCCGCGAGAAACTCGAAGTATGCGCGGCCCTTCTCGGGCGAGTCGTCGACACCCGCGCTCGCTTGCAGGTGGTTGTTCGGCAAAAACACTTCGCCGCCCGAGTAAGCCGAAACGCCGCCGAGCTTTTCCGCCTTCTCGAGCACCACGACCTGGCCGCCCGCGTCGTGCGCGGCGATGGCGGCGGAAAGGCCGCCGATGCCGGATCCGACCGCGACGACGTCGACGGAGAGATCCCACTGGTCGCCGCTCGAGGCCATCGGATGCCCCGAGTAGAACATGTTCTATTCCGAGCCGCAAGCGACGCGCACGCGGGCTCTCCTCGTCCCGGACCGATTTTGTCGGTCCGGCACGGTATCTCGCGGACCGTTACGCGCGGTTCCGCGCCGCACCGACACCAAGCAGCCGCCGAGCGCGCGGCTAGCTTCGTTCGGCTACGACTACGGCTCCTCCCGCGAGCCTTCGTCGGCATCGCTCGGGAGAAACGAGCGGCCGACCTCGAGCTCGATCAACTCGAAGGGCGGGATTCGCGCAGCGCTTTCGTCATCGTAAACGCCGACTTCGAGCCAGGCTCCGTCGCGCAGCGCGAGTGCCTCGAGCACGCGCGCCGCGGGATCGATCAGCCAGTAATGCGGAATGCCCGAGCGCGCGTAGAGATTGCGCTTGTGCACGCGATCGCGCGCCGCGGTTGCCGGGGACAGGATTTCGCAGATCCAATCGGGTGCAATTTCGATCGGGCGCAGGGAACCGGGTTTCGGCAAGCGCTCCCGGCGCCACCCGGCGAGGTCGGGCCGCACGATGTCGTTCGGCCCCAACGCGATGTCCACTTCCACGAAAATCCACCATCCGCCCGGCCCGCCGCGGCCATCGTCATCGTGAAACGGTCTACCGATGAAGCTGCGGGCGGCTCCTTGTACGTGGGAATGGCGCGGGAGCGGTGCCGGTGTCGTCACGATCTCGCCTGCGAGCACCTCGGCGCGCACGTCTTCGGGAAGCGCGAGGAGGTCAGCGTAGGTCGCAAGCTTGGGGGCCGGCGATGACATCGTGCTCAGGTTATCATCGCTGCCGGCATCGAGCACTTTGGGGCTTTTTACGAGAACGCGAGCTCCGCCATCAGACGCAATGCCTCGCGCTGCTGGGTCCCGATCAGCATCGTGCCCACTTTGGATTCTTTCCAGACCTGGAAGCGATCGCGGATGCGCTCCTTCGGACCGACCAGGTTGAGCGTGTCCACGAGCTCGTCCGGTACCGCGTCGACGGCTTCGTTCTTTTTTCCGTCGAGGTAGAGATCCTGGACCTTGCGCGCGGCGTCGGCGTACCCGACTTTCGTGATGTACTCGTTGTAGAAGTTCTTGCTCCGCGCGCCCATGCCACCGAGGTAAAGCGCCAGGCTGTACTTGAGCGGCATACGGCAGGCGTCGAGATCGTCCCCGAGGATGACCGCAACGGCGGGCGCAACGTCGAAGTTTGCCAGGCTCTTGGGTGTCGAGCTCTTGGCGAATCCCACGTTCAAGTTGCTCTCGATGACGTCCATGCGCTCCGGATGCATGCACGTGAGCAAGAGGCCATCGCACTCCTCGGCGCAGAAGGCCTGGCTCTGCGGCGCCATCGACCCCGTGTAGATGGGAATGCTCGGCCGCGCGTGGAGGATGCTTTTGAGCGGCTTGCCGAGGCCGAGCGCGCCCGGACCGCGATACGGAATCTGGTAGCGCTCGCCATCGAAGGTCAGCCGATCCTCGCGCGTGAAGATCTTTTTCACGATCGCCACGTATTCCCGCAGCCAGGTCAGCGGCTTTCCGAACGGCACTCCGTGCCATCCTTCGACGACCTGCGGCCCCGACGTGCCGAGACCGAGAATGAAGCGCCCGCCGGACAGCGCGTCCAGCGTCATCGCCGTCATCGCGGTGCACGCGGGCGAACGCCCGGGCAGCTGCATGATCGCGGTGCCGAGCCGGATCTTCGTGGTGTTCGCGGCGATGTAGGCGAGCGGTGTTACCGCGTCGGAACCGTACGCTTCCGCGGTCCACACCGAGTGGAAGCCGAGCCGCTCGGCCTCCTGCGCCATGCCGACGTCGAGCGAAAGCTCCGCTCCCGAGTAGCCCATCATCAAGCCGAGTCTCACGCTCGTTCGCCTCCGGTTGGGCGGGCATTCGCCACCGCGCCGAGAAATGCCGGCCATTCGCCGCCGCCGTGCAGGAGCAGGCTCGCGCCCGTGACGTAGCTCGCGAGCGGCGACGCGAGATAGAGACAGGCATCCGCGACGTCCTTCGGCTCTCCCAGCCGGCCGAGTGGCACCGTGGCCGCGGCCGCCCGCACGCCGGCCTCGGAACCGTAGTGGAGGTCCGCGCGCTCGGTCGCGATCAAGCCGGCGGCAATCGCGTTGACCCGAACCTTGGGCGCCCACTCCACGGCCAGCGACTGCGTCAAGCTCAAGAGGCCCGCCTTGGCCGCGCCGTAGGCGGCGGTTCCCGGTGAAGGCCGCACGCCGCTGACGCTCGCGATGTTGATGATCGATCCGCCTCCGGGCTGCTGCTGCATGACGGCATTGGCCTTCTGAGCGAAAAGAAACGGCGCCGTCAGATTCAGCTCGATGATGCTCGCCAGAAATCGCGGCGAGCAGTCGGCTGCCTGCGCGGGCGGCGAGCCCCCTGCGTTGTTCACGAGCACGTCGACGCGGCCGAAGCTTTCGATTGCCCCGGCAACGACGCGCTCGATATCCTCCGGGGTGCGCACGTTCGCGGCGATGAACTCCGCCATGCGGCCGCCCTGCTCGATCGGCGCGCCGGGCGCGGAGCGCGCACAGACGACGACGTGCGCGGCGTGCTCCAGGAAGCGCGTCGCGATCGCGCGGCCAATCCCGTGCGTTCCGCCCGTGACGATCACCACCTTGCCGGAAAAATCGAGCGGCGAGGTCACTTGTCGAACTTCGCGGCGCGTTTTTCGACGAAGGCCGCTCGCGCCTCGTTCGAAACCCCGGAGAGATTCAGCTCGAACGTGAAGCCTTGCTCGTAGCGGTAGCTCCTTTTCACGTCGACCGGATCGATACCGTTGAGCGATTCCTTGGCCGCGCGCATGACGGTCGGGCTCTTCTCGGCGATCACGCGCGCCACCTTGAGCGCGGCTTCGCGCAGCTGTTCGGCCGGCACCACCTCGAGCACGGAGCCGAAGGCGTGGAGCTCGGCCGCGCTGGCGCGGGCACCGGTGTACACCATGGCGCGCAGCTTGTGCTGCGGCACCAGACGCGCGAGGTGCGTGGCTGCGCCGAGCGCGCCGCGGTCGACCTCGGGCAACCCGAACGTGGCGTCGCTGGAAGCCACGATGATGTCGGAGTTGCCGACCAGGCCGATACCGCCGCCGAGGCAATAGCCGTGCACGGCGGCGATCACCGGCACGCTGCACTCGTACACGGCCGCGAACGCCGCGAAGCAACCGCGGTTGGCGCCGATCAGCGCCTCGAAACCGTCGGTCGCTTGCAGCTCCTTGATGTCGACGCCCGCGTTGAAACCGCGGCCCTCGGCCCGCAACACGACAACGCGCACGCTCGGATCCTCGCCCAGCGTACGGAGGAGCTTCGCCAGCTCGAACCAGCCGGCGACGGTGAGCGCGTTCACCGGCGGATGGTTCATCACGACCTCCGCGATGCCGTCGCTGATGGAGCTCGAAATCGGCATGCGCGGAGCTCAGTGAAACACGTTCTATCGAGCCCGGCAAGCGCCACTTGCTCGGCGTCTTGCCCGCCCGGGTGAAACATGTTCTATTCGAACCAGGCCCGAGCGTGATCGACAAACGACTCAGCGAGGACGAGGTCATTGCCGAGCTCCGCGACGGCATGGTGATCGGCATCGGCGGCTGGGCGTCGCGACGCAAGCCGATGAGTCTGGTGCGCGCGATCGCGCGCTCGACGCTGAGGGATCTGACGATCGTTTCCTATGCGGGGCCGGACGTCGGCCTCTTGTGCGCGCTCGGCAAGGTCAAGCGCGTGGTGTTCGGCTTCGCTTCGCTCGATTCGATCCCGCTCGAGCCGCACTTCCGCAACGCGCGGCAGCGGGGCCTGATCGAAAGCGAAGAGTACGACGAAGGCATGCTGCAATGGGGCCTGTACGCCGCTGCGAGCAGGCTGCCGTTCTTGCCGACGCGGGCGGGGCTCGGCTCGGACGTGATGCGGATCAACCCGGAGCTTCGCACCGTGCGCTCGCCGTACGCAGACGGCGAGGAGCTCGTTGCAATGAAAGCGCTCGAGCTCGATGTCGCGCTGATCCACATGAACCGCGCCGACCGCTCGGGCAACGGCCAGTTTCTCGGACCGGATCCCTACTTCGATCCGCTGTTCTGCCAGGCAGCCAAACGCCGCTTCATGTCGGCGGAAAGCATCGTCGACACCGCCGAGCTGACCCGGAACGCGTCGCTGCTCACGCTGTGCATCAATCGCATGATGGTCGACGGAGTGGTCGAGGCGCCGCTCGGAGCACACTTCACCGAGTGCCTCCCGGACTATCCACGCGACGAGGAGTTTCAGAAGAAGTATGCCGCGACGGCCAAGGATCCGGCCCTATTCGAAAGCTTCGTCGATCGCTACGTACGAGTGAGTCAGGCCGAGTACATCCAGGCGGTTCGAACCGCATGACCGTCGAGCGCCACGAGTATTGTGCGCTCGCGCTCGCCGACGCGTTTCGCGGCGACGGCGAGATCCTCGCGAGCCCGATCGGAAACCTGCCGACGATCGCGGCGCGACTCGCCAAGCTCGTCTTCGAGCCGGGGCTGCTCCTGACGGACGGCGTCGCGACCTTGCTCGCCGAGGTACCGCCGATCGGCGTGGGCGCCGCGATCATGGCCGAAGGTTTCATGCCGTACCGGAGCGTGTTCGACGTGGTCTGGTCCGGGCGACGACACGTGATCATGGGCGCGAGCCAGATCGATCGCTACGGCAACCAGAACATCTGTGCGATCGGGGATTACCGGCGACCGGCCGCGCAGCTGCTCGGCATGCGCGGCGCGCCCGGCAACACCATCAATCACCCGACGACGTACTGGATTCCGCAGCACTCGAAGCGCGTCTTCTGCGCGAAGGTCGACGTGGTTTCGGGCGTCGGCTACGACCGTGCCCGAGCCCTCGGACCGAGCGCGCGCTTTCACGAGATCCGGCGCGTGGTTTCCAATCTCGGCGTCTTCGATTTCGCGACTCCGGATCGCACGATGCGCCTGGCCTCGGTGCATCCGGGGGTGCGCATCGAGGACGTCGTCGAAAATACGGGGTTCGAGCTGGTGCTACCGCCGGAGATTCCGCCGACGCGTTCGCCGACCCAGGAGGAGCTCCGACTGCTGAGAGAGGTGCTGGACCCCAAGGGTCTCGGCAAAAAGGAGCTTCTGCAATGACCGGCGTGCTCCACACGCGACTCTGTACCTTGCTCGGAATTCGCTACCCGATCGTGCAAACGGGCATGGGATGGGTGAGCGGAGCGCGGCTCACCGCGGCGACGAGCGAGGCCGGCGGGCTCGGCATCCTCGGCTCCGCGACGATGAGCGTGGCCGAGCTACAAGCCGCGATCGTGCGCATCAAGCAGCGCACCGACAAGCCGTTCGGCGTCAATCTGCGCTCCGACCAACCCGATGTGAACACGCGAGTCGAGCTCATGATCCGCGAGCGCGTGAAAGTCGCGAGCTTCGCGCAGGCGCCGAAAAAAGAACTGATCGCGAAGCTCAAGGACGCCGGCATCGTCACGATGCCGACGATTGGCGCGCGCCGGCACGCGGAGAAGGTCGCCGAATGGGGCGTGGACGCGGTGATCGCGCAAGGCCATGAGGGCGGCGGCCACACCGGAGCCGTACCGACCACGCTGCTCTTGCCGCAAGTCGCCGCAGCCGTCGACATCCCGGTGGTGGGCGCGGGGGGTTTCAGCGACGGCCGGGGCCTGGTCGCGGCGCTCGCCTACGGCGCGAGTGGCATCGCGATGGGCACGCGCTTCTTGCTGACGCGCGAGAGCCACGTGCCCGACGCGGTGAAGCAGCGCTACCTGAAGAGCAGCGTCACCGACACGGTCGTGACGCGCGCCGTCGACGGCTATCCACAGCGCGTGATTCGCACGGACGTGATCGAAAAGCTGGAGCAATCGAGCGGCGTCGTGCGCTGGTTGCGGGCGCTCAGGTATGCGCTCGCCTTTCGCGCGGCCACGGGCGCTTCGTTCGGCGAGCTGGTGAAAGAAGGACTTTCGATGAAGAAATCCCAGGAGCTTACCTGGAGCCAGGTCGCGATGGCCGCCTGCGCACCGATGATGACCAAGGCGAGCATGGTCGACGGGCGCGCCGAGGTCGGCATCTTGCCCACCGGCCAGGTCGTCGGGTTGATCGAAGAGCTGCCGAGCGTAGAGGAGCTGATCGAGCGCATCATGCGCGAGGCGGCGGCCACGCTGGCAAGGCTCGCGGACGTGGAAGGGAAAGCGGCATGACCAGCGACGCGCCACCCGTACTCTATGAGCTTCGCGGCACGACCGCGCTCGTGACGATGAATCGCCCGAAGTATCGCAACGCGCAGAACGCGAAGCTGACGCACGCGCTGGACGAGGCGTTCACCCGAGCGATCATGGACGACGCCGTGAAGGTGATCGTACTCGGCGGCGCCGGAGACCACTTCTCGGCCGGCCACGACATCGGCACCCCCGAGCGCGACATCCACCAATCGTTCGAGCGGATCGCCACGACCTGCTGGGATCACGCCGACAAGCCCGGCTCCGAGAACCTGTTCGTGCGCGAGCAGGAGT
>Ga0111538_10001554_pt1 | contig 32238 bp, 27 predicted proteins | sample SoiMethybrSBSTD1_FD_79669 | JGI IMG/M metagenome (GOLD analysis project Ga0111538, IMG submission 79669) | Bulk soil microbial communities from a Populus tree surrounding site in Tennessee, USA - Soil MetaG P. TD hybrid SBSTD1 (version 2)... | ecosystem: Environmental > Terrestrial > Soil >... | reverse complement strand
GGAGGTCGGCCGACTCGGGGATGCGGCGCACCGGCCCGAACGAGGAGATCCAGATGGCCCAGAGCGAGACCACCTCCGCCGCGGCGACCAGGAGCGCGGCGAGTGGCAGGGCCAGATTTTCGGCCCGGAGCCAGGCGGCGGCGCGCGCCAGCTGCCTCCCCGACAGCAAGGTCCCCTCCCGAGCTCGAGACCGGATCAAACGGGGTGACCCGGTGGGCCTCATTGGGCGCCTCCCACCCACAGGTCCGGGCGACCGGAGACGTACGCGGTGGCGTCGGTCAGCGGCCCGGCCTGGCCGAACCAGTCGAGCCGGCGAGCGGCGGCCCGGTTGGCCTCCGCCACCGCCTCGGCCAGCGAGTAGCCGCGCACCCAGCGGCGCAGGAAGAAGAAGTAGAAGGCGGGCGACAGGCTGTGCAGCGCGGGATGGCCGACGTAGGCGTCGGCGCCGATCGCCAGCCACATCGGCGCCTGGCGCGAATCGCCGCAGCCGGTGTTGTAGACCAGGCGGATCTTCTGGCGCAGCACCGGATCGATATGCTCGACCCAGTCGATGAAGCGGTTGCCGTGGGCGAGCAGGAAGATGTCGACCTGGTCGTGGTGGCGGAGCGCGTCCTCGATCGCGAGCTCGAAGGTGTACTGCTTGTCGTGGTAGCCGTTCTGGGTCAGGTAGTAGACCCGGTCGTAGGCGTCCTCGAGGTGCGGCAGGGTGAAGAGCTTCGTCCCCCACTTCTGGAACGGGATGACGTGATCGCGGATGGCGACCGCCGCGCGGCTGCTGCCGGTGTCGAGCGAACGCTGCCGCAGGATCGGGCGATCACCGACGATGACGACCAGGACCAGCGCGGCCAGCGCGATGAGCGGAGTGAGGACGAGCGCGAGACGGCGGCGGTCGGGCACGGTGCTGGAGGATCCCACGGGCGGCGGGGAGCGTGGATCTGTTTTCGTGGTATAGCTGCCGAGTGGCTGGCCAGATCCCGGCGCGTCTCGCGGCGATCGGCGCCCTGGTCTGGCTGGTGATGGGCGTCCCGCGCGCTGCACTCGGCGGCGCTTGAGCTGGTTGAAGCAACCCCAACCTCCCGGTCGGGAGGGAGAACCGGACCCAGCACCTGCACCTCGGCACCCTGGCTGTCTCGCTCGCCTGGTCGGGGACCGCGGTGGACACCCGGCACGACGCCACCGAGGACGTGATCGGCGCCGGCGAGAGCACGGTCGTGCACGACCAGAACATCGCGCTCTCCGAGCTGAGGATCTCGGCGGAGCTCGGGCTCGCCGATGACGTCGGCCTGTCGCTGACGCTGCCCGTGCGGATGGTCGACACCTCGATCCGCTACCTCGACGGCAGCGGAATGGAGGTCGCGATCGCCGCCGAGGGGATCCACCACCGGAACGAGACCCTGTTCGGGGTGGTCGACCCGTGGCTGCTCGCCCACTGGCACCAGCAGCTGGGCAAGCTGTCGGTCGACCTGCGCGGCGGCGTCTCGCTGCCGCTCGGCGAGACCGAGGAGGATCCCTTCGCCCTCGGCGACGCCGGCCTGCCGCACCAGCACGTCCAGTTCGGCACCGGCACCATCAACCCGGTCCTCGGGGTGGAATTCGATCGCGACCTGGGGCCGCTCTCGCTGTGGGGCTTCGCGCTCACCCAGCAGGTGATGGCGGAGAACGGCAAGGGATACCGGGGAGGCGATCGCTACAGCGGCGGGATCGGCGCCTCGTCGCCGCTGGGAACCCGGCGCTGGAACTTCGAGCTCGGCGGCGAGCTGCAGGCCGAGACCGCCGAGGAGTGGAACGGGATCCGGCACGACGACGACGGCAACCGCGGCCGGGTCGACATCCTGGCGGCGGCGGCGGTCGGCCGCGCGATCGGCGGCGGCTTCCACGGCTTCCTCGGGCTCAAGGTGCCGGTCTACACCCACGTGGTCGGCGGCCAGCTCGAATTCCCGGCCGTGCTCGAGGTCGGTGTCGCGCGCCTGTTCGAGCTCGGCGGCGACCACCACGACGACGATGCCGAGCAGCACGAGCACGAGGAGACGCCGGCGCCGGCGGCGGCGCCCGGCCTCGGAGCGCCCGACATCGCCGATCTGACGACGACCGGCGAGGCGGTCGAGCTCGATCCGGTGGCTGGCAAGGTGACGGTGTTCGACTTCTGGGCCCCCTGGTGCGTGCCCTGCCGCGCCCTGGAAAAATCGCTGACCGAGCTGGCCCGCCGGCATCCCGACCGGCTCGCGATCCGGCGGATCAACGTGGTCGACTGGGACAGCCCGGCGTCCGAGCGCTACCTGGAGCCCGGCGCGTTCAACCTGCCGCACGTGGTGGTGGTGCGCGCCGATGGATCGCGGGCGCTCGAGAAGAGCGCGCCGCCGGCCGAGCTGGTGGCCGACGTCGAGCGCCTGCTCGGCGAGTGATATGTTCCGGCCCATGCGCCTTCGTCTCGCGCTCGCCGCGCTGCTCGCGCTCGCCAGCTGCTCCAGCGGCACCGGTCGCCCCGATCACCCGCCGCCGCCCCCGGCCGCGCCCGACGCCGGGGCCACCGCGGTCGAGCCGGATCGCGAGGGGGAGATCGAGAAGCTGGCCGACGATCTCATGGGGCGCGCCGCCGCCGACGAGCCGGCGGTGTCGAAGCTCCTGCAGGAAGTGGCCGGCAAGGTGGGCGGCCAGCTGGCCGGGTTCGAGCACCGGTTGAAGAAGCGCGATTCGCTCCTGCGCAAGATCCACACCGTGCTGGCCGGCGACCCGGCGCTCGCGGTGTCGGGGGTGGTCATCAACGACGCCCTCCGCTACACGCTGCAGGTGGACGACACCCCGCCCGGCCGCCACGCCGAGGCGATCCGCGCCGCGCTCGGTGCGCTCGAGGGCGCCGGCCACAAGGTGGTCAAGGTGAAGAACTACTGGCCCAAAGGGGACAATTACTCGGGGGTGAACTCGGTCCTCGAGGCGCCGGACGGCCTCCAGTGGGAGCTGCAGTTTCACACGGCCGAGTCGTTCCGCATCCAGCACCGCGACCACGAGCTCTACGAGGAGATGCGCAAGGACGACACCCCGCTCGAGACCCGCCGGGAGCTCTACCGCAAGCTGTCGGCGCCCTGGGACAAGGTGCCGATCCCGCGGGACATGCTGACCCCCAAGGCGCTGCACCCGGCCGAGGAGATCATCTCCCGGCCGCCGCCCTGAGTTCCTGGCTATCATCCGGCCATGGCACGGTTGTCTCGCTGGCTGCTCGCCTCGCTCCTCCTCGCGGCCGCCTGCGGCGGCGACGACGACGGCGGGCCCGACGGCGACGTGCCCGACGACATCCTCGAGTTCCTCGAGACGATTCCGGGGATGACGGCGACCGAGGAGCCCATCGACACGGAGTCGGGCTATCGCTTCTTCCGGCTCGAGTACGAGCAGCCCGCCGATCACGACGATCCCGACGGGGTCCATTTCGTGCAGCGCATGACGCTCCTCCACATCGACCGCGAGGCGCCGATGGTGCTCCACAACTCCGGTTACTACGCCTACGAGGAGCCGTTCGCTGCCGAGCTCACCTACCTCTTCACCGCCAACCAGCTGCACGTCGAGCAGCGCTTCTTCGAGCCATCGCGCCCGGACCCGGCCGACTGGTCGCTCCTCACCATCGCGCAGGCGGCGGCCGATCACCACCGCATCGTGGAGGCGATGGCGCCCTACTACGGCGGCGTCTGGCTGGCGACCGGCGGCTCGAAGGGGGGCATGACCTCGGTCTACCACCGCCGCTTCTATCCGGACGACGTCACCGCGACGGTGGCCTACGTGGCGCCGATCAGCCACGGGGCGCCCGACGACAGCTACCAGCCCTTCTTCGACACGGTGGGCAGCGCGGACTGCCGCACCGCCCTGCGCGACTATCAGACCGAGCTCCTCACCCGCCGCGACGCGATGATCACCCGCATGGCGAGCTTCGGCGACGACAATGGCATCACCTTCGAGCGCTCGGACGGCGCGGCCGGCGCCTTCGAGGACTCGGTGGTCGAGTTCCCCTGGGGCTTCTGGCAGTACGCCGAGGAGGCCGACTGCGCCGCCATCCCGCCCACCTCGGCCAGCGACGGGGAGCTGTGGTCGTTCCACGTCGACCTCGGCGATCTCGAGTACTACGGCGACCAGGAGATCGAGGACTACGAGCCGTACTTCTATCAGTCGGATGCCGAGCTGGGATATCCCAGCATGCCGACGGGCCACATCGACGACCTGCTCGAGACGCAGGAGGTCGAGCGCGACTTCCTGCCGGAGGGCGTGACCGTGACCTACGATCCGTCCGCGATGGACGACATCGACGCCTGGGTGCGGAGCGAGGGCGAGCGCCTGCTCTTCGTCTACGGGGGCAACGACCCCTGGACCGCCGGCGCCTTCGACCTCGGCGACGCCAGCGACTCGTTCCTCTACGTCGCGCCCGGCCTCAACCACTCCGCCGCGATCGCCGACCTCACCTCCGAGGATCAGGCCGCCGCGCTCGCCGCGCTCGAGCGCTGGACCGGCGTCGCGCCTCGCTCGGCCCGCCGCGCCCGCGCCGCGCTGCCCCCCGAGCCCGCCCCACCTCGCCTGCACCCGCGTTGATGTCAGCTCCCGGGTGATTGGCGTTGCGCGACTCGCCTGGGGCGAGCATCGTTCGATCGAACTCAGCCCGAGAGGTTCACATGGCCCACTACGTCGATGGCTTCGTGGTTCCGGTCCCGAAGAAGAACCTGGACGAGTACCGAAAGATGGCGCAACGCGCCGGCAAGGTCTGGCGCGAGCACGGCGCGCTCGAGTACATCGAGTGCCTGGCCGACGACGTCAAGCGCGGAAAGAGCACCTCGTTTCCCCAGGCGGTGAAGCTCAAGCCGGGCGAGGTGGTGGTGTTCTCGTGGATCGTCTACAAGTCGCGCGCCCACCGCGACCGGGTCAACAAGAAGGTCATGAAGGACCCGCGCCTGAGCAGCATGATGGATCCCAAGGCGCTGCCCTTCGACGGCAGGCGCATGTTCTGGGGCGGCTTCAAGCCGATCGTCGAGCTGTAGAGCCCCGGCCGCTCACCAGTCGTGGGTGAAGGAGAGCTCGCCGACGACGTCGGTGCGTTCCTCGCCGAGGAGAGGAACGGCGGCGCCCAGGTGGAGGCGCGCGCGGCAGCGGAAGGGGACCCGCAGGCCGCCGCGGACGAGCAGGTGGTCGAGGCCGGCGCCGTACCAGCCGGTCTGCGCCTCGACCCCGGCGGCGACCGCGAGGGCGCGCAGCGGTGTCCAGGCCAGGTCGCTCGAGCCAGTGACGGCGCGGCGCGTCTGGACATCGCCGGGTGGGCGCACCAGCCAGAGGAGCAAGCCGAGGCGGCCGTGCAGGGCGAGGCGCGGCGAGAGGCCGAGCGAGGCGGCGACCTGCGGGGTGGCGGCGACCACCGCGGTCGCGCCGTAGGTGGTGTCGGTCCAGGGCAGGTCGAGGCGCAAGCCCCAGGCGAGGCGCAGCGGCTGGCCGCCGGGGTGGCGCAGCCCGAGGCCGCCGGCGACCGCCAGGTACAGCGGGCCGGCGCCGAGCTCGGTGTCGGAGATGACCGCGTTCTGGGCGAAGCGGGCGTCGACCGCGCGGGCGCCGCCGGTGATCTCGAAGTCGCGCAGCAGCATGCGGCTCACCTCGAGGAAGAGCGAGGCGGAGGCGGTGCCGTAGAAGTCCGGCGTGTCGATGAGGGCGGCGCCGCGCGCGCTGGCCGACCAGCTTCCCCGCAGGCAGGCGTCGATGGCGTGGTCGAAGCCGCTGTCGCGCAGCGCGGGGGCGATCGGGGCGAGCAGCGGGTCGGCGCACGGGTCGTCCGGCTCGGGCTCCGCCGATTCGCCGAACGGCGAGGGCGGGCGGGCGGACGAGGGGCGCGCCGGCGAGGGGCGGCGAACCTCGGGCGGCAGCCAGTCGGGTTGCGCGCGCGCGCCCGGCGCGGCGGCGAGCGCGGCCAGGAGGCCGGCGGCAGCGGCGACCAGGCGCCCGATCATGGCGGCAGCCCGGGCGGGTCCCAGCCGCCGCCGTCGCCGTCGATGAGGAGCGGCCCGGTGAACCCGAGCGGCCAGGCGCGCGGCACCACCCGGGTCATGGCGTAGCGCGGGTCGTCGCGATCGTCGTCGGGATCGGCCGGCTGGCGCAGCGGGCCGGTGTCGTCGTCGGGATCCTCGACGTCGTCCTCGTCGATGTCGCCGTCGCCGTCGTTGTCGGTGGTGTCGGGCACGCCGTCGTCGTCGAGATCGCCGGTCGCGAAGAGCGGCAGGCCGGCCTCCACCACGACCCAGTCGTCGCCGCCGGCGGCGACCAGGTCGGCGAGCGGCAGGCTGGCCTGCCAGCGGACGACGCCTTCGGCGCCGAGCGGATCGGGCGGCGTCGCGAGATCGCTGCCGCTGGCCACCACGCGAGTGCCGCGCGAGGTGGCGACCCGGACCTCGGTGACCGGCATCCACGGCGGCGCGCGCACCTCGATCTCCAGGCGATCGCCCGCGGCCAGGCGGTGCGGCTCGAGCGAGACGCCGCGGCGCGAGCCGTCCTCGCCGGCGATGGCGAGGAGGACCAGGACGCCGTTCCCCGCCATGACGCGCCCGTCGAGCAGCGCCCGGTCGAACGCGGCCGGCGTGAAGTCGGCCAGGTCGCCGCCGGTCTCGACCAGGGTGCGGCCGTAGCCGAGCTGGGCGTCGGTGAGCGAGTGGGAGTCGGAGCTGGCGGTGCCCGGGCGGACGAAGCCCTGGCTCATCAGCGAGAACCAGAGCGGATGGGTCTTGACCACCTGCTCGGCGTGGGCGCCGTTCTCCACCTCGATGAGATCGAAGTCGACGTTGCGCCGGCCGCCGCCGGGCGCGCGCAGCAGCATCCCGTTCGCGCTGCCGTCCGACTCGGCCGGGATCGGCTCGCGCGGATCGAAACCGATGGCCCTGAGATAGCCCAGGACGCGGCCGAACTGCCGCTCGTCCCAGGGGTGGTTCATCATCGCGATCCCGCCCTGGCCGGTCAGGTTCGCCATCCGGTCCATCAGCTCGCCGGGCTCGACCAGCTCGTCCCAGGGGGCGCCTGCCCGCGGCGCGGTCGGATCGGGCGTGAGCGGCCAGAAGTTGAAGTGCCCGATGACCTTCGGCAGGTCGTCGTCGGGGACGTCCATGAAGGGGATGAGCCCGGTGGTCTCCAGCCCGCCCATCACCGCGACCCGGTCGCCCAGCGCACCGGCCGAGATGGCCTCGGCGTAGTCGCTGACCAGGTCGTGATCGGTCGCCGCCACCACGTCGATGCCGGCGGCCACGAAGGTGAGCACCCGGTCCCGGTCCGGCAGGGAGGAGTCGAAGCTGCCCTGCCCGTGGACGTGGAGGTCGGCGGCCAGAAATCCGGCTGGCCTGATATCGAGCTTCTGGAGCGCCAGCTCGAGATCGACCAGCTCGCCGCCGACCAGCGTGCGCTCCGCCATCGCCACCGTGTACTCCGGCCCGGCGGTGGCCCAGATCTCGTAGCGCCCGGCCGGCACCTCGAACCCGGCCCCCTCGGGGCCCAGCACGGCCCGGTTGCAGGCCGGCGTGCCGCCCACCGGCGGCCCCAGCCAGGGCGCGCAGCTGTCGAAGCGGCCGAACCAGGAGCCGGTGACCGCCTCGCGGGTCGCCCGGTCGGCCGGGTGGAGCGCCACGATGGCGTGGATCGGCGCGCCGTCGCCGTCCACCACCGAGACCTGGAGCTCGCCGGGCAGCTCGATCGCGATCTCGCCGGCCTCGTCGCCGGCGCCGAAGTCGCCGCTGGCCACCGGCCGGCCGAAGCTCCACACCTGGTAGCCGAGCGGCCCGGTCCCCGGCACCGAGGCGGCGAACCGGCCGTCGGCGCCGGGCACGACCATGGTGAGCGGCCGCTTGCCCTCGAGCACCAGCACCGCGGCGCGCCGCACGCTGCCGGCCATCGGCATGCCGCCGGCCATCACCCGCCCGGTCACCCGGCGGGCCGGCGGATCGCCGTGCAGCATGGCGCGCGCCCGGGCCACCTCGGCGACCGCCGCGTCGAGGTCGCGCCCGCCGGTGGCGATGAGGAACCGCTCGAGCGCCAGCGCCTCGCCCGGCTCGACCATGGTGAACGGGGTGCCGAGCGCCGAGACCTCGGTGTCGTTGACCCCGTCGAGCCGGTCGCGGTCGCACGCGACGAAGCCGTAGGTCGGCCCGTCGTCCTCCGCGGGGCGCGCGACCACGTAGTCGTGCGAGAAGTAGGAGTCGGCCAGCTCGATGAGCTCGAGCTCCGGCTGCAGGAAGCCCTGATCGTCCTGCGGCGTGAACGGCAGCGCGTTGCGCTTGCCCCAGTGGGCGGTGTCGGCCAGCACGAGCGGCAGCGGATCGGGCGAGCGGTTGACCAGCTCCGAGCGGATGCGCAGCCCCGGCTCGCAGGCGCGCAGCTCGTAGCGGGTCACCACCGGCACGTCCGGCCGGCCGTCGAGCGTGCCGCGCAACAGCACGGCGATCCGCTCGGGCGTCTGGTCGATGACGCGCATCGTCCGGTAGGCGAACGCGTCGTCGGGCAGGATGCCGGCGATCTGGTAGGTCAGCACCATCTCGTCGCGCCCGCCGGTGGGGCCGAGGTCGATGAGGTTGCCGCCGGTGGGCGCCAGATCGTGCGGCGTGTCGAGCGCGTCGAGCACCGCGGTCACCTGTCCGTTCCGCAGGACCAGGTCGCCGCCCACCGCCTGCCCGCCGACCAGACCCACGCCGCCGGGCGCATCGCGCACCAGCCCGATGTAGAGCTCGTCCCCGTCGCACTGGTAGGCGAGCGCAGCGCAGCTCGTGATCTCCTCGCACGCGCGGTCGCCGGCCGCGCAGCTGGGCCCGTGCCGGCAGCCGCCCGCCAGCCCGCTCGCGGCCGCCGCGGCGGCTGCCGCCAGCACCGCTATTTGTCGCTCGCCGCGCACCGTTCGTGCTGGGAGGTGCCCTTCTCGTAGGGCCCGTACATCACTCCGTCCACCCGATCCTCGGCCCGCCGCACCTCCAGCACGTAGCAGGTCTCGCCGACCCGGAGCGTCCAGCTGAAGGCATCGGCCCCGGAGGAGGTCGGCTCTCCGACGGTGGCGATGAGGTGCGCCCAGGCCTTGTCCCACGCGTCGTAGGGCCTGACCCCGGCCTTGGCCGCCACCATGCGCTCCACCGTCAGCGGCCCTTCGATCGGCCTGGCCGGGCGCGCCACCGGCTGGAGCGGCGATGCCGCTTCCGGCCCGCGGGCGGCCGGCTTCTCGCTGCCCTCGTTCTGGCCGCATGCGGCGGCCAGGAGACAGGCGGCGAGGAACGCGCGCACACCAAACCATAAAGAAGGTCGCCGCTCCGCACAACCTGCTCGGGGGACGCGTGCTATCCATGAAGGATGAAGCCGGGCGCGACGGCGGCGCGCGATCCCGCGGATGCGCCCACGCCGCTCCAGACCGCGCTGTCCTTGCTCGACATCGCTCGCCGGCGGCTGCGCCGCACCGTGGTGGTGCTGGCGGCCTGCTGGATCATCACCTTCTTCTTCGCGCAGGAGCTGACTGGATTACTGGCTCGCCCGCTCATCGAGGCCTGGGGCCGCCACCAGGAAACGCTCGGCGATTCGGCCGCACTCCACTTCAAGGGCCTCATCGAGCCGTTCTGGACCTACATGTCCCTGGCCTTCTGGCTCGGGCTGATCGTGGCCTCGCCCTTCCTCTTCCACCAGCTGTGGAACGCGATCACCCGGGTGCGAGCTCCCGGCGGCCGGCGCTACGCGCTGCCCTTCTCGCTGGCCTCGTTCGGCTGCTTCGCCGGCGGCGCGCTGTTCTGTTACTTCGTGGTGCTCCCGCTCGCCTTCGACTTCTTCCTCGGCTACGCCGACAAGAACCTGGCCAGCATGAAGAGCGCGCTCGGCTTCCACTACCATCTGTCCACGCCGCTCGCCCTCAAGCCCGCCCTGTTCATCGACCCCTACCTCAAGCTGACCGTCCGGCTGCTCATCGCCTTCGGCGTCGTCTTCGAGCTGCCCATCGCCATCTTCTTCCTCGCCTCGGTCGGGCTGGTGACCCACCGCGGCCTCTGGCGCTTCAATCGCTGGGCGGTCGTCCTCGCCTTCGTCATCGCCGCGGTCCTGACGCCGGGCCCCGACGTGGTGTCGCAGGTCTCGATGGCCATCCCGCTGGTCCTGCTCTACAACCTCTCGATCGGGATCGCCTACCTGGTCGTCCGGCGGCGCGCCCGAGCGGCCCGCGACGCCTCAGCAGGTTGAACCGCGGAGATGTGATGGACGATGAAGGCTAGGGGAGGACCATCTGCATGATGGTGCCCTGCCCCTCGTTGATCCAGTAGGCGCGCTCGTCGCGCAGCGCGATGTCGGCCGGATCGGCCTGCTCGCCGACCAGGACCTCGACCGGGCTCTCGACCTTCGCCACCCGCTTGATCGACTGATCCGACCAGGTCGTGAAGTAGACGTCGAAGCGGTCCATGGTCATCCCGGCCGGGGCGTACTGCGCGCGGGCGAGCGGCTTGACGCCGTGGGCGTCGCGCGCCATCACCTGCACCGCACGCGCCTGCGCGTTCAGCCAGTAGATCTGGCTGTCGTCGATGTAGAGCCGGCTGTCCCAGCTCTCGCCGGCGATGCGCTTGTCGGCCGCGCCGCCGCCGGCCGGCGCCTGGTAGAGCAGGCCGTCCTCGGCGGTGCCCCAGAAGACCTCGGTATCGGCGGCCGCGATGACCACCGGCGTGCCCGAGCCACAGGCGACCGGCAGGGCCGCCGAGGCATCGCCGAGACCGATGCGGCGGACGCAGCCGTCGGTCGCGCCGAAGTAGACGTACTTCTGGCTCGCGGTGAGCGCGCTCGGCACCGCCGCGGCGTCCCGGTAGAGGACCTCGATGGGACCGGGGACGTCGACCGAGGTGCGCAGGAGGCGTCCGCGCCGCTCTGCCGCCCAGTAGACGTCGTCGCCGGCGAATACCAGGTCGAGCGGCTCGTCGCCGAACTTGACGAGCGTGGTGATCGGCCCGCCGGTCGGCCGGACGAAGCGGAGCTCGTAGCCGTCCACTCCCTTGGCGACCCAGTAGATGCGATCGCCGGCGACCGTGAGCTCGCTGCTGTACAGACCGGCGTCGGCGACCAGCACCTCGACCAGCGGGTGGTTTCCGCGATCCGGCTCGGCGCGCGGTGCGCCGCCGCCGATCGGCTCGCCGCCGGCGATCGCCACGTCGTCCGTCCCCTCGTCGCCCGGGTCATCGAGGTCGCGCCCGTCGTTACCGCAGGCGGGGGTGAGGGACAGCGCGAGGAACACCGCGAGCAGACCAGACCGCATTCGAACCCTCCGGGGGATGGGGAGCGTGGTACGGCTCGCCGAGAACGACAAAAATCCCGCTGCTTCTATCATTTCACACTGAGTATGTAAGAGTAAATACTGCCAATAGGCGCGAGTTCAGCGCCCGTCGCGTCGCACGCGCTGGCAGTCGAACGCGGGAGAAACCAGGACGCGCTAACCAGACGGGTTCTTCACCTACGTCGCCACCGGCGACGGGCTTCCCGCATTAGCATCCGCGGCCGCGCGCGCCAATGACGCCCGTCACTGGCACTTCGCGTCGCAGTCTTGCAGATAGCAGGACTCGCCGAGCGAGGCGCGGCAGTGGCGGCCGTAGGTCTGGCGCCACGAGCCGGTCTCCTTCGTGTAGCAGCGCTTCATCATCTGGTTGCAGTCGATCTCGATCCGGTAGGTGGCGTTGCCGCAGCAGTGGACGAAGCCGGCCTCGACCGGCGCGACCGCGGCCGGCTGCGGCGCCGGTGCCGGCGGCGGGACCGGCTCGGGCGTCGGCGCGGGCGGCGCGGGCGGCGGCGCCTTGGCGGCGGGACAGGCGGCGAGGCAGGCGAGGAGCGCCGCGGCCAGGAGCGCGCGCGTGCTCGACCAGCGCGGCGCGGCTCGCCGCACGGAACGGCGCGCCGTCACCGGGTGAGCATCGCCGTCACCGAGCGATCCTCGAGGAAGTCGACCCGCGCCTCGAGGTGGAAGTGATCGCGGTGCGAGCGGTCGTTACCCGGCGTGAGCGGGGTGCGGAAATCCATCGAGGCGAGCAGGCTGCGCTCGACCGCCAGGAGGGTCGGGTCGTGCTTCTTGTAGCGGTCCTTCACCACCACGCGATCGCCGGTGTCGGTGACGATCTCGAAGACATCGATCGCCAGGCCGATCGCGTGGCGGCTGAGCATGCCGCGCTTGCGCCCGCCCAGCCGGACCTGCCGGTACTCGTGAATGGTGGAGAAGCGCAGCTCGGACACGCCGATCTGGCGCAGCACCTCGCCGTGGCGGGCCAGGGCGAGCGCCAGGTGGCAGTCCATCACGAACGGCCCCTTGCGGAAGGTCGGGGTCAGCTTGACGCCGCCGAGCTCCATCGCCGGCACGTAGATCGGCGTGACGACCTTGCGGGTCTTCGGCGCCTTCTTCCACACGATGCCGGCCTCGTCGAGGGCGGCCAGGCAGCGCTGGCCCTCGCGCTTCATCGCCGGGGTCGGCGGCCAGACCCAGCCCTCCGGCATGTTGCGCCGGGGAGCGGAATCGGCGGAGGGGGCGAGCGTGACGACGACGAGGAAGACCAGCGCGATGCCCGTCAGCCGCCGCATCGCCCTACCGCGTCCGCCGCCGGCGCGCCGCCGCGCCGAAGAAGAAGAGAGCGAGAAGGGCGATCAGGCCCGGACCGGAGGAGCCGCCGCCGGCCACCTGGCAGCCGACCGAGCCGCCCGCCTCCGCCTCGCAGCTGTTGTCGTGGCACTCGGCCATCGCGTAGCCCTCGACCTCGATGTCGAGCAGGTCCTTGAGCGCCATCACGCACTCGTCGAGGTTGTTGCCGTAGTCGACGTACTCGCCGTCGCAGAAGAGGGCGCCGTTCTGGGTGTCGCAGTGGGCCATGCAGGAGCCCTGCGCCTCGGCGGTGCAGCTGACGTAGCCGTCCGCCTGGCAGTCGATCTGGCAGGAGAAGTTCGCCTCGGCCGTGCACGAGCCCTCGCAGCGGGCCTGGCACTTGGCGTCGCAGTCGGCCGAGGGCGGAGTGCCGGAGCAGCTGGCGTCGCAGTGGCCCGAGCAGGTCGACTGACACGACGCGCGGCACTCGGCGCCCGCGTCGCCGGTCGCGCACGAGGCGCCGCAGTCGGTCTCGCAGCCGGCCTGGCACTCGGCGCTGCATTCGTACATCCCCGGGTCGACATCGCATTCGGCGTGGCAGTCGGCGTCGCACGAGCCGGTGCATTCCACGGTGGCGGTGCCGGTGCAGTCGGCGGCGCAGCTGGCGTAGAGCTCGGCCGAGCAGGTCGCCTGAACCGATATCGGCGTGCAGCGAACGTCGCAGTCGGCGCCGGGCGGAATGAGCTCACACTGGGCGCTCGCCTCGACGTAAATGTCACCGCAGGCCTCGATGCCGGCGTCGGCGCGGCGGGGCGCGGCGACGAGGCAGAGTGCGGCCGCCAGCGCGGCGGTGGGGAAGATCACGGCTGGTCGCATCGAAGTGCCTCCTGAATCTAAGCCAGATCGGCCATCGCAATGGTAGACGCAGGGGCGCTTTCTGAACTCGCGACCTCACGCACGTCTCTCGCGCCGAGAGATGTTTGCCACGCCGGCAGGGGAGTCATCCTCCAGCGCGCCACATCCGCACACGAGTGACACATTTCACCGCGAGATCTCGCGGCGGTGGAGCGCTCATGGCCGAGTACGGCGACTCCCCACACGGTCGCGGACTCTGGCGGTTACGCCGGTGCGATGGAGGCGCACCAGTCGGGCGGCACGCGCCGTGCACGGGGTCCCGATCGAGCATTGCCACCCTTCCCTTGCCGCTTTCAACCTCACGATAGACGAGACGACGTGATGAGACCCGTTCGCGTGATCATTGCCGACGAGAGCCCTGCGATGCGGCGCTGGTATGCAGCTGCGCTGTCGCGCGTGGCCTCGAAGGTCGAAGAATGCGAGAACGGCTGGCAGCTGTTGAACCGACTGGCCGCGGATCAGCCGTACGACCTGGTGGTCGCCAGCAAGTGGCTCCCCGGGATCGGCGGGGCTCAGATCCTGGCCATGCTGCGCACCGCCGAGGCCGCCGTGCCCTACATCCTGGTCGCGCCGTTCTCGGGCGGATCCGTCCGCGCGCTGGTCAACAAGGTGCGCGGGGCGGCGCTGGTCGAGGACCCGCTCGACGCGGTCAGGCTGGCCGAGGCGGCCGAGGCGCTCCTCACCGCATGTCCGGCCGATGGGATGCCGGACCGGCAGCGTGGCACTGCCCGCGTGCTCAGGGCCCACGCCCGTGCACGGCGCGCAAGAAGTGCAGGTCGGTTCGGTCGCATCGCGTGACTTGAATCCTATCCTCGGAGCGGCGGACAATCGCTGGGTGGCGGGAGGTCGTCTTGCGTCCTGATCCCGCAATCGAATCCACCGTGGACTCCACCCGAACCGCGCTGGCTCGCGCCGCGCACCTCTTCGTGCTCGTCACCGCGCTCGGCGCATCCGCGTCGGCCTGCGGCGGGGGCTCGTCCTCCGGCGACGACGATGGCGGCAGTGACGACGGCGGCGACGGCGACGACGGCGGCGACGGCGACGACGGCGGCGGATTCGATCAGCCGCCGCTGACCGACGGCGTGTCGACCCTGGCCGGCTGGTCGACCGCGGGCAACGTGGACGGCAGCCGCAACCAGGCGCTGTTCAACAACCCGGTCAACCTGGTCGTCACCGGGGACGGCGACGTCCTGGTCGCCGACTTCGGCAACAGCGAGATCCGCCTGGTGACGCCCGAGGGCGACGTGTCGACCATCAGCCAGCCGCCGGGCGAGGGGATGTTCGTCCGCCCGTTCGGCCTGGCGCTCGACGGCGACACCCTGTACGTGGAGACCGACGGCAACAGCCTGGGCCAGACCGGCGGCGCGCTCTGGCGCATGTCGGCCGCCGGCAGTGCGCCCGAGCTCCTGCGCGACAACCTGGGCAAGACCCGCGGCATGGCGGCGCTGTCGGACGGCCGACTGGTGCTGGCGGATTACGAGGCCCACGTGCTGCGCGTCTTCAACCCGGTGAACGGCACCCTCGAGCTCCTGGCCGGCGGGCAGGGCATGCCGGGCGCGACCAACGGCACCGGCGCCGAGGCGCGCTTCGACGTCCCCTACGACATCATCGTCATCGAGGGCGGCGACCTCCTGGTCAGCGACTTCGGCAACAACAAGATCAGGCGCGTCACGATGGCGGGCGTGGTGTCCGACTTCGCCGGCACCGGCTCGCCCGGGATGTCGAACGGCTCGCTGGCCGACGCCGCGTTCAACGCGCCCCAGGGCCTGGCGATCGCCGGCGACGGCACCATCTTCGTCACCGACACCGGCAACTTCACCGTGCGCCGCATCGCCGGCGACCAGGTCGGGCAGGTGGCCGGCGACGGCTCGCCCGGCTACCTCGACTCGGAGAACCCGATGGAGGCGCAGATCTTCGGCCTCGAGGGGGTCGACATCGACCCGACAGGTTCCTACCTCTACATCTCCGACGGCAACCGCGGCGAGGACGGCCCCTACCACCGCGTCCGCCGCTGCACCCTCGACTAGAGTAGACCTTGTTCGCGTTGACGTGGTCGTCGACGTAGACGGCGACCTGGACGTTGACGGTCCGCTTTGACGAGAGCGTTGTCCTTGGGTGCGCTGGACCATCGACAACGCCCGCGTCAACGGGTTCGTCAAGGTCCACGTTCACCTCGCCGTCAACGATCACGACAACGTGAAAGCGGTTAGCGGCCGCCGGGCAGGTAGCCGAGGCGGACGACGGCGCGCGCGATGTCGACGGCGGTGGGGCCGGCGCTGGACGCTCCGGTGCCGCCGCGCGGAACCACGACCGCGATGGCGATGCGGCCCGCAACGACCGGCGCGCACTCGGGCGCGCTGTCGGGCTCGACCAGAAGAGCGAACCAGGAGTGGGGCGCGAGCGAGCGGCGCCCGAGGTCGGGCTCGCCGCGGAAGCGGGGTGAATCGGCGGTGCCGGTCTTGCCGTAGAGGCGAGCGCCGTCGATGGCGGCCAGGCGCTTGCCGGTGCCGTCGGTCATGACCCGGCGCATGCCGGCGAGGATCGGGGCAAGGAGCGCGGGGTCGTCTATCAGGCGAGCCTCGGGGCATGGCGCCGCCAGCTCGAGGGTGCCGGGACAGCGGCGATAGACGCCGCCGCCGCCGACCGCGGCGGCCAGGCGAGCGACCTGGAGGACGTTCATCGCGATCGCGCCCTGGCCGAAGGCGGTCGATGCGAGCTGCCGCGAGCCGCGCGCGCCCGGATCGAACGGGATGCGGTCGCCGCGGTAGCCGAGCTCGAGACCGGCGGCGACCAGATCGCGGAACGGATCGGGCCCGAGCGCGAGGCCGAGCTGGCCGAAGTAGACGTTGCAGCTGACCGCGAGCGCCTCCACTGCGTCGATGGCGCCGTGGGTGGGATCGCGCGGATGGTCGTGGATCGGCGCGGTCCAGCCCGGCGCGATGAAGAGCGGTCCCTGCCCGTCGCGCTCGGCGCAGCGGAAGACCATGTCGGTGTGCGCCGCGCAGCCGGCGCCGCTCACGCTCCAGCCTCGCCGCGCCGCGGCCAGCGCGGTGACGAGCTTGCCGACCGAGCCGGCCTGGAACATCCCGAGCGCGCCGGTCGCGTCGGCGCCGGCGCCGTAGACGCCGTAGAAACGGCGCGCCGCCGCCGGGTCGACGAGGCCGTCCTGCCACTCGGGATGGCCGGGATCGAGATCCGGCACCTGCGCGCGCGCCAGGACCTGGCCGGTGTCGACCGCCAGCACGACGGCGGCGGCGGCCGGCGCCCCGCTGTCGGCCACGCGCGCCGCCAGCAGGCGCGAGACCTCGAGCTGGAGGCGGGCGTCGATGGTGAGGCGGACAGAGCGGTCGGCGAGACCGGCGTCGATGGCGGCGACGGCGCGCGCGCGCTCGGATGCCGGCAGGTGGAGGAGCGGGGCGAAGCGCGACAGATCGGGCGACGGCATGTGCGCCGCCCCGGCGCCGCCGTAGTCGGCGTAGCGCGGAGCGTCCTCGCGCTCACCGTAGCCGCGCAGCCGCCGGTCGAGCCGGCGCTCGAGCGACCAGGCCGGCAGGAGGATGCGCGCCGGGTGCGCCCCGATGAGCGTGCCCATCGCCGCTCCCAGCGGGTACTCGCGCTCGCCCGGGCGGCGATCGCGCGCGAGCGGGCGGCCGTCCCTGTCCTCGAGCGAGCCGCGCCGGATCGCGCCGGCCAGGGCGAGGAGGCGCGGGTTGTGCCGCGCGACCACGGTGCCGTCGGCCAGCCGGACCACGATGGGGCGGGCCGACACCGCGTCGCTCGACAGCACCGCGAACCACAGGGCGGCGGCGAGCGCGACCGCCAGCGCGCCGGCGCTGGCCAGCCCGACCGGCAGGACGGCGGCGCGCAGCTCGTCGAGCTCGGCGGAGGCGACCCGCTCGCGCGCGCCCTGCGACAGCCGCGCGAGCAGGCCGACCATGAAGAGGAAGGCCACCATGCTGCTCTTGCCGCTCGACAGCAGCGGCACCACCACGCCGGTCAGCGGCAGGAGCCGGAAGGTGCCGCCGGCGATGACCACGAGCTGGGCGACGAGGACCAGCGACAGCCCGCCGGCCAGGAGCACCCGCTCCGGCGTCCGGTTGCGCGCCGCGATGTGAAGGCCGGACAAGGCGATCGCCCCGACCAGCGCCAGGTAGGCAGCCAGCCCGGCGAAGCCGAGCTCCTCGCCCAGCGTGGCGAGCGCCAGGTCGGTGAGCCCGGCCGGCGGAAGTGGCGTGTGCACCTGGCCGATCCCCTGCCCCGAGAATCCGCCGGCGGCGATCGCCCACAGCCCCTCGCCTACCTGGTGGCCGTGGCTGAGCCCGTTCAGCCACGGGTCGCGCCACATCGCCATCCGGGTCGCGACCCGCCCGGCACCGGTCAGCTCCGGCCAGATGGCCACCACCGCGACGGCGGCGGCCAGGGTCGCCAGCCCGACCAGGGCCCAGCCGGACGAGCGGCTGGCCAGGTAGAACATGCCGAGGAAGACCACCGCCAGGATGAGGGTCGGGCCCAGGTCGCCGACCGCGAACAGCCCGGCGAAGGTGCCGACCAGCGCGAGCACGGCCGGGAACAGGAGGCGGGGGCGCGGCCATCGCAGGCCGAGGATGCGCTCTCGCTGCCAGCGGAGCTTGGCGGCGCGGCCGCCCAGGTAGACGGCGAGGAATCCGACCAGCGCCGGCTTGACCGCCTCGATCGGCTGGATCGGGCCGAGGTTGACCCGGGCACCCGACTCGCCGGGCCCGCTGCCCAGCGCCGCCAGTGCGGCGAACACGCCGACCACCAGCGCGAGCAGGAGCGGCTGGGCCCGGCGGGCCAGCTCCGCCGGATCGGCCCGCGCCGCGATCACCAGAGCGGCGGCGGCGCAGCCGATGAGAATTCCCTGCCCGAAATCGACCAGCGCGCCGGCCCCGGCGGATCCCGCCTGGACCACCAGGCCGAGGAGAGCGGCGAACAGCGCGGCGGGCAGGAGCAGCGGGACCCGCAGCGAGTCGGGCCGGCGGGCCAGCGCGAACGCCCGCGCTGCCGCCAGGAGGACGGCCCCGCCGGTGAGCTCGGCGGCGGCGACCCCGGGGACCAGGATCCAGGCGACCAGGGCAGCCAGCCCGAGCAGCCCGAGCTCGGCCGCGGCGACCGGCGGGAGGCGGAGCGCCGCGCCCATCTCAGCTCCGGCTCAGCAGGATGACCAGATCGCCGCGCGAGAGCGACACCTCGATCGGCAAGGCCTCGACGCGAAGCTCGTGACCGGCCTGCACCAGCGCGCCCCCCACCTCGACCGGGTTGGCCCGCTCGAAGCGGCCGATCGCGATAACGCCGCCGCCGGCCCCGGGGTGGATCCACAGCTGCTGCTTGCTGATCCGTGCGCTCGCCCCGCTGAGCGCGACGAAGTGGTCGGGCGCTCCGGCGTGCGGCCGCCCCAGCACGGATCGCACGTCGGGCGGGAGCCGCGCGCTGCCGCCCTGCCACGCCGCCACCAGCTGGCCGCGGTCGGGGACCAGGGCGGTCGCGCCGGCGCGCTCGGGCGAGCCGGTGTCGATCTCTCCCATGATCGTCCGCCCGCTCAGCCAGACCGTCATCTGGCTGTCGCCGCCGCGCTTCTCGGCGGCGAAGTCGGCGCGGATCACCGCCTCGCCGGCGCTGAGCTCGCCGCCCTCGTCGGCCACCAGGTCGACGCGGACGTCGCCGACCACCTCGGCCTGCAGCCGGCGCGCCTCGCCGGCCAGCGCGGTCTCGAGGTCGCTGCGCAGCATGCGCTCGAGCGCGCGCAGAGGCTCGAGGTCGGCCGGCGCCATCACGATCCGGTACTCGTTCCACACCAGGAGGCGGCCGGCGGCCGAACGCATCGACGCCTGGCGCATGACCTCGACCACCGCGCGACAGACCAGGTAGGGATCGACCACCCGCGCGGCCGGGCGCAGGCGGTCGAGCACGCCGCGCTCGAGCTCGGCGAAGCGGATGCGGAACTGGTTCGGCTTCTCGCGGGTGAGTCCGGGCATGGCGGAAATCAGGTGCGCACCAGGCGCAGACGGATCACGCGCTCCGCCTCGGCGCGCGGGTCGCACAGCTCGATCGCGTCGCCGTCGGCCAGGGCGACCCGCCCGCTGGCGGTGCGGGCCGGCCGGATGGTCGCCCCGTCGGCCCGCCGCACCACCAGGTGATCCGCCTGGTCGAGCGCCTCGACCTCGAGCCGGTTGCCGCTCCGACACAGCCGCCCGGCCCGCCGGCTCACGAACTCGGCCGCCTCGGCGACCACCAGGTCGTTCCTCGCCTGCCGCTCGGCGCCGTGCCACTCGCCGCGCCCGAAGCGGATGACGTCCTGCACCGCCAGCTCGGCGGCGAAGCCGTCGCGGTCGCCTCCCTCGACCCGCACCGACCAGGGCCTGACCGCCCCCTCGGCGATGCGGACGCGGGTCTTGCTCCCTTCCGCGACGTGATAGTCGCGCAGCGGCAGGTCGCTCTCGGCGCAGTCGCAGCGGTTGGCCAGCTGCGCCGCCACCTGGCGATCGAAGTCGGGCTGGGCGACGAAATCGCGCGCCACCGCCACGGCGGCGGCCGCCACCTCGATGTGGACCTCGACCTGGGCGGGGAAGGCGATCGCCCCGCGCGCCCCGAACTGGGCGTGTCCGGCGAGCGCCTCGACGACGCGGCGGACCAGGTCATCCCATCCGACCTCGTCGCTCCCGCCGCGGAGCCAGCCGAGGAGACTCATCGGCTGGCATCGTATCGCAACTGGACGCTACTCGGCGCGGCCGCCGATGTGCTCGGCGAGGAACTTCTCGGCCGCTGCAAAGAAGGCCAGCCGGTTCTCCGGCCGGGCGAAGCCGTGTCCCTCGTCCGGGTACTCGATGTATTCGACCTGCTTGCCCGCCTTCTTCATCGCGTGCGGATCTGGATCGACTCGGCGCGCGGCACCCGCGGGTCGTTGGCGCCCTGCCCGATGAGGAGCGGCGCCTTGATCTTGTCGACCAGGTAGACCGGCGAGCGCGCCTTCAAGAAGTCGGCGTCCTTGTCCGGGTCGCCCACCCGCTGCGCCAGGACGTCGCGGAACGGCATCCAGTAGGGCGGGATGGTCTTGAGCCAGGTGACCAGGTTGGCGACGCCGACCATGTCGACCCCGCAGGCGTACAGCCCCGGCTCGGTGGCCAGGCCCATCAGGGTGGCGTAGCCGCCGTACGAGCCGCCCATGATGCAGATGCGATCCGGATCGGCGATGCCCTGCTCGACCAGCCACTTGGTGCCGTCGGTGAGGTCCTGCTGCATCTTGCGGCCCCATTCCCGGTCGGCCGCGTTGAGGAACTTCTTGCCGTAGCCGGTCGAGCCGCGGAAGTTCGGCTGCAGGACCGCGTAGCCGCGGTTGGCCAGCCACTGCGACCAGGGGTCGAAGCCCCAGGAGTCGCGCGCCCACGGGCCGCCGTGCGGGTTGATGACGACCGGCAGCTTCTTGGCCGCCACGCCCGGCGGCACGGTCAGGTAGCCGTTGATGACCAGGCCGTCGCGCGCCTTGTAGCTGACCGGCTTCATCTCGGCGAGCGGCGCGTCCTCCAGCTCCGGCTGGACGCTGAACAGGAAGCTCGCCTTCTTGGCCTTGCGATCGTAGGTGTAGAAGCGCGGCGGCTTGTTGTCGTCGTCGAAGCGGACGATCCAGGTCGCGTCCTTGCGGTCGGACGAGACCACCTGGATGTCGGCGTCGGCGACCCGCTTCAAGACCTCCAGGTCCTTGCCCACCTTGGGGTCGAGCGCCTTCCACTCCATGCGGGCGCGCTCGAAGCCGACCGCCAGCACCCGGTAGTCGGCCTGGCTGGTGAGGACGTTCGACACGTCGGCCTCGGGATCGCCGGCGATGGTCTTCTCCTTGCCGCTCCGGGTGTCGATGCCGCGCAGCTCGACCGCGTTCGAGCCGACGGTCGAGAGGACCAGCAGGGTGCGGTTGTCGCCGGCGAACCCGGCCAGGCTGCTGGTGAAGCTGTCCTCGGCGCCCCAGGCGGCGATCTTCTTCCACGCCGCCTTGTCGTCGGCGCGGTGGAGGACCTCGAAGGTGCCGTCCGGCTTGAAGACCTGCGCCGCGCGGACCCTGAGCTTGTGGTCGACCGCAAAGCCGACCGCCTTGATCTCGTTCTTGTAGACGATCGCCCGCTTCGCGGTCTTGATGTCCACCTTGTAGACGTCGTGGTACTGCGGGTCGCGGTCGTTGAGCCCGACCAGGATGTGGTTCGGGTCGGACTTCTCGACCCCCATGATCTGCGCCTGGACGCCCTTGACCTGGGTGAGGTCGACCGCGGTGCCGCCGGCTGCCGGAATGGCATAGACGTGCCAGTTCTCGTCACCGCCGGCGTCCTGCAGGTAGAGGACGTGGGTGCCGTTCTCGGCCCAGAAGTACTGGCGGATGCCGCGCACCTTGTCGGCGGTCAGGACCTTGTCGTCCTCCTTGCCCACCGTCTTGACCCAGACGTTGAGGACGCCGTCCTGCGGGGCGAGGTAGGCCAGGCGCTTGCCGTCCGGTGACAGCTGCGGGTTGGCCTTGACCGGGTTGCCGAACAGCTTGTCGCGCGGGACCAGCGCGACCGCGCTGTACGGTTGCGGCCAGGCTGGCTTCTTCTTGGCCGCAGCCTGCCCGCTGTCGCTGACGTGCGACTCGCCGACCGCCGGGCCGGCGCCGCCGGAACCGGTCTCGCCTGCGCCACCGCCACATGCCGCCACCAGCGAGATGGCGAGCGCCGCTGCCCTCGTGCTGCTCCAGTTCATGATCGCTCCTGTTCGGATGCGCGTTTGGACCGCGCGCGGGAGCGGGTCTATTCCGCCAAGGCCGCGGTGTCAACGACTGTGAGGCCACTTGACCCGCGTTCACGCGGCGTCACAGGCGTCACATCCGGTGTCACACCACGAGGCCGAGCGACTTGATGGCGTCGAACAGCTCGCTCTTCCTGAACGGCTTGAGCAGGAAGCCCTCGCTGGTCGAGCTGGCCAGGAACCGCCGCATGTTCTGCGAGCTGTCCCGCGCCGTGAGGATCAGCACCCTGACGAAGGGGATGCGGGCCCGGTTCTGCTCGATGGCGCGGATACGGCGCAGCGCCTCCCAGCCGTCCATGTTGGGCATCACCAGGTCGAGACAGACCAGGTCGTAGGGCTCGCCGCGATCGAGCGCCTGCTCGAAGGCGATGATGCCGGCGTAGCCGTCCTCGGCCAGGTCGCAGCGCGCGCTGGGAGAGAGGAACTTCTCCAGCATGTCGCGGATGGACGGGTCGTCCTCGACCACCAGCACGCGCATCGCGTGAATCATACGCCAGCGATCGTCGGAACCTGGTAGGCTGCGCGCGCTTTTTGGAGATTCGCATGGTTCGCTGGTTCCTGTCCGCCGCCCTCCTCGCCGCCGCGGTCCACTGCGGGCCCTCGCCGCGCCCACCCGAAAAGGCCGCCAAGACCCCGCGGCGGTTCGACGAGGAGACCGGCCGGCCGATCCGCACGACCACCCTCGAGGCGGTGGGCCTCGATCCAGCCGCGCTCGACCGCGGCGCCGACCCGTGCGACGACTTCTACCAGTTCGCCTGCGGCGCCTGGGAGGCGAAGACCACCATCCCGGCCGACCGCGCGTCCTACTCGCGCTTCACCGAGATGGTCGACCGGAACGAGAAGGCCCTGCTCGAGATCCTCGAGGCGGCGCGGGCCGAGGGGGCGAAGGCGAGCGACCCGGTCATCGCCCGGATCGGCGCCTACTACGGCGCCTGCATGGACGAGGCGGCAGCGGACAAGAGCGGCACCGCGCCCATCGAGCCGCTGCTCAAGGCGGCGCGCCAGGTGCGCGACCTGCGCTCGCTGCGGGCCGCCATCGCGCTGCTCCACAAGAACGGCATCTGGCCGATCTTCCAGCTGTCGACCGACGCCGACTTCAAGGACGCCAGCCGCGTCATCCTGTTCGTCAACCAGGGCGGCCTGGCGCTGCCCGACCGCGACTACTACCTCGACAAGGATCTCGAGCCGCTGCGCGGCAAGTACCTGACGCTGCTGATGAAGAGCTTCTACCTGCTCGGCCACCCGGCGGCGCAGGCCCGCCGCTCGGCCGCCGACGTCATCCGGATCGAGACCGCGCTGGCCCGCGCCTCGCGTCCGAGCGAGGAGCTGGAGGACCCGAAGTCGATCTACAACAAGCTCGACCGCGCCGGGCTGGAGAAGGCGGCGCCGCAATTCGGCTGGGCCGGCTACTTCGCCGCGCTCGGCCAGCCGGGGCTCGAGGACCTGAGCGTGGACGCGCCCGGCTTCTTCCCGGCCGCCGGCAAGCTGCTCGCCAGCGAGCGGCCGGCCGCCTGGCGCAGCTACCTCGAGTGGAACATCGTGCGCAGCACCGCGCCCCTCCTGTCGAAGATGTTCGTCGACCTCGACTTCGAGATGGCGCGGCTGGTGAGCGGCGTCGCCGAGCCGCGGCCGCGCGCCAAGCGCTGCGTCGCCGCCACCGATCAGGCGCTGGGGGAGTACCTGGCCCAGCCGTTCGTCGCCAAGTACATGACGCCGGCGGCGCGCGACGCCGCCGAGATGCTGGTCAGCGAGATCTCGAACGCGATGGCCGCCGAGCTCGGCAAGCTCCCCTGGCTGGCCGCCGAGACCCGGCAGCGAGCGCTCGAGAAGCTGGCGGCGATGGCCCACCTCATCGGCTATCCGAAGAAGTGGCGCAGCTACGACTTCGCGGTCGGTCCGATCTACGGCAGCAACGCGCTGGCGGCGCGGCGCTTCGAGCTGGCGCGCGAGCTCGCCAAGGTCGGCAAGCCCTACGACCGCAGCGAGTGGCTGATCACCCCGCCGACGGTGAACGCCTACTACACCGACAACGCCAACCAGATGGTGTTCCCGGCCGGCATCCTGCAGCCGCCGTTCTTCGCCGCCCGCCGGCCGGTGGCGGTCAACCTCGGCGCGCTCGGCATGGTGGTCGGCCACGAGCTCACGCACGGCTTCGACGCCGGCGGCGCGCAGTTCGACGCCGACGGCAACATGTCCAACTGGTGGCAGCCGAGCGACCTCGCCGAGTTCCAGCGGCGCGGCGAGTGCGTGGCCAACCAGTACAGCCAGTACGAGGCACTGCCCGGGCTCAAGGTGAACGGCAAGCTGACCCTGCGCGAGAACATCGCCGACCTGGGCGGCATCAAGCTGGCGTTCCGCGCCTACCGCTCGCTGCGCGCCAGCTCGCAGAGCGAGATCGAGGCGGACGGCTTCGACGAGGATCAGATGTTCTTCCTCGGGGTCGGACAGGCCTGGTGCACCGTCAGGCGCGAGGAGGACACCCGCCGGCGGGTCAAGGCCGACTCCCACTCGCCGCCCCGCTTCCGGGTCAACGGCGCGCTGTCCGATCTCCCCGAGTTCCACCGCGCGTTCAGCTGCGACAGCGGGCGGCCCATGCACCCGGCCACCACCTGCGAGGTCTGGTAGCGCGCCGGCTCAGGGGGCGGGCGCCGGCATGTTGATGCCGATCGACCAGTAGTCGAGCGTGCCGACGTCGGTCTCGAAGACGTCGCTGACGTTGAGCACCCACGCGCCGTCCGCGCTGCCGCCACCAGGCAGGCTGGCATCGAAGGTCGCGACGATGTCGGGGTTCGCGTCCTCGCTCGACTTGAGCAAGACCTCGCTGTCGCCGTCGGGAGAGGTGAGCTCGATCTCGACGTCGCCGCGGTAGGGGTGGGTGATCTCGACGTGGACCTGGACCGTCTCGACGGTCACGCAGGTGGAGTCGAAGGTGATGGTGCGGTCGACGCCGGCTGGAACCCCGTCGGGGATCGTCACCTGCATCGTGTCGGAGTCGGCGATCCTGTCCACCTCGCCGTCGCAGGAGGCGTCGCCCGAGGTGTTGCTGTCGGAGGGCGGAGCGCTGTCCGGCAGATCCTCACCCTCCCGGCACACGGCGGTGTCGTCCTCGGCGTGGCAGTAACCGTCCGCGCGGCACGAGTCGCCGTCCGGGCACGAGCCGTCGGCCGCGCAGGCCACCGTGCATTCGCCCGGCACGCGGTGACTGCATCCGACCATGCTCAAGATCAGGCCGAGACCCGCCGCGAACCCGACCAGACGTCCGACCGCCATCGCTGCCTCCTCCTGGATCGACAGGTGAGGGACGTTCCTGTCGCACGTTCGGGCGCGGCGCGCCGTGCGCTGGGTTACATGTCGAGCGCTTTCCGCGCTCAGGGCGCGGCCCGGTTGATGCCGATCGACCAGTAATCGACCGTCCCGACCAGATCGGCGACCACGTCGCGGACATTGAGCACCCAGTCGCCGGAGGCGACCTCGCCCTCGGCGATCGGCACATCGAAGGTCGCGAAGATGTTCTGGGTGCTGTCGTTGCTCGAGGCCAGGAGGAGCGCCCGGTCGCCGCCGGGAGAGGTGAGCCGGATTTCGACGTCCCCGCGATACTCGTGGATTATCTCGACATAGACCTCGACCGTCTCGACCGTGACGCAGTCGGCGTCGAGCGAGAGTGTGAGGTCGATACCGGCCAGGTTGTCGTCGGGGATGAAGTGGTCCTGGCTGTCGAAGCCGCTGGCCCGGTCGGGGAGGCCGTCGCAGGGATCCGCGTCCGGGACGGGATCGGCAGCGTCCGGGTCGGCGCCGCCGTCGTCGCCGGTGGAGGGCCCCCCATCCGGCGGATCCAGCAGGGCCTCGCACAGGCCGCTCTCGTCGGCCGCGTGGCAGAAGCCGTCCCCGGCGCAGCTGGTCCCCTCCGGACACCGGCTGTCGTCCGCGCAGGTCACCGTGCAGGCGCCCGGCTTTCGGTGACTGCAGCCGGCCAGGGCCAGACCCAGGCAGGCGGCTGTGACCCCGACGAGACGAGCGACCGCCATCCATGCCTCCTTACCTCAGAACGACAGGCGACGGACGAACTTGTCGCACGGTTCCGCGCGCGAGCTCTCCATCGTCCCGCGGTTGCAGATCGGGCGGGATGCTAGGCTGGGAGCATGCGGACGCGACGGCTCCTCTTCGCCGCGGTTCTCCTGGTCGCGCTGGTCAGGTTGTGCCGGGACGGGGACGAGGAGCGAGTCGAGCTGGTGATGCACGTGAAGATCTCGGCCCACGCCGGCAGCGGGTGGGCCAGGACGCCGGGCGTGGCGGGAGCCTCGCCGCTCTTCACCCGCTCGCCGGCGGCGCTGGCGATGGAGCGGCTCGCGGCCGCGGTGCGGAGCCGGCGCGACATGCCCGACCTCGGCCGCTGGCGACGCGTTCGGCTGGCGGGGACCCGCGGCCAGGTGGATCGCGCGATCGCGGCACTGGAGAAGAGCCCGGACCTGGTCGCCGCGTTCGTGCCGCCGGTGCCCGAGCTCGCCACCCTCTCGCGCCTCGGCGAGGACGGGGAGAGCTGCCCGGTGAAGACTCCGGCCTACGACCAGCGGCAGAAGTACCTCGGCCCGGCGCCGGCCGGCATCGACGCTCCGTTCGCCTGGCGGCTGCCCGGCGGGCGCGGCGAGGCGGTCCGCTTCGCCGACGTCGAGGGGGCGTGGAACCGCGAGCACGAGGACCTGCCGGCCGCGCAGTTCGAGGACGTGGGCGGCCGCCACATGGGGGCACGCCAGTGGCAGGCGCACGGCACCGCCGTCCTCGGCGAGGTGGCGGCGGTGGACAACGGCCTCGGCATGACCGGGATCGCGCCGGAGGTGGCGCGGCTGGTGGTCTCGAGCATCCGCGACCTCACCACCGCCCAGGCGATCGACCGCGCCCAGGCCGCGCTCGAGCCGGGCGACGTCCTGCTCATCGAGCTGCACGCGATCGGCCCGCGCCGCCGGTTCCTGCCGGTCGAGTACTGGGACGACGTGTACGACGCGGTCAGGATCGCGACCGGACGCGGCGTGGTGGTGGTGGCGGCGGCGGGCAACGGCGCCGAGGACCTCGATCACCCGCGCTATCGCGGCAAGCTCGACCGCGCCGGCCGCGACTCGGGCGCCATCCTGGTCGGCGCCGGCGCGCCCGACGAGGCCGGCTTCGTCGACCGTTCGCGGCTCGACTTCTCGAACTACGGCAGCCGGGTGGATGTCCAGGGCTGGGGCCGCATGGTCGCCACCCTCGACTACGGCGACCTGCAGGGCTGCGACGCGCACGGGCGCAAGTACACGGCGCTGTTCGCCGGCACCTCGAGCGCATCGCCGGTGGTGGCCGGCGCCGCGCTCCTGGTGGAGAGCGTGTACCGCACGCAGGCCGGGTGCGAGCTGGCGCCGCGCCGGTTGCGCGCCATCCTGGCCGCCACCGGGACGCCGCAGACTGACGGGCCGCACGGGCCGGCCAGCCAGCACATCGGTCCGCGGCCCGATCTGGCGCGCGCGATGGGCGAGGCGCTCGCGGTGCCCTGCGAGTGAGACTGCGGCGCGCCGCGGGCGGGACTCAGCGCGCGAACACGTGCCCGGTGTCCCCCGTCAGCCGCTGGTTGATCCAGGCATCGGGATCGGACGGCGCGGGGTCGGGATCCGGTTCGGGGTCGGGGTCGGGCGCGGGGCCGAGGGTCTCGAGCGCGGTGCGCAGGTTGGGCAGCGGGCCGATGTGGGTCGTCTCGCTCGGCTCCTGCGGCGTGCCGGTGTCGATGAGGAGCTTGCGCACCTCGGCCGGCGTGAGGAGGCGGCCGAGCGCCGCCTTGGCGTGCGACTGCAGCGCGACCACCGCCGACGCCACCAGCGGCGAGGCGGAGCTGGTGCCCGAGAACTGCCCGGTGTACTCCTGGTTGCCGGTGGCGTCGTAGCTGGCGAGGTCGCCGTAACCGGTGCTCGCCACGTTCTCGCCCCAGCCGTGGACATCGACCCGGGCCCCGTAGGTGCTGAACCACATGCGCGTGCGGCTGGTGGACGAGCCGGCGCCGACGATGATGGCGCCGCTGTCGCCCCGGCTCCGGTACTCGTCGTAGGCCGCGCTGTCGAGGTCCTGGCTGCCGTTGCCGGCGGCGGCCACCACGATGACGCCGGCGTCGGTGGCGCTCTTGACCAGGTCCCACACGGTGGGGTCGAGCTCCGCCGGGCCGTAGTCGCCGCCCGGGCCGGGCGTCTGCATCTCGAGCAGCACCACGTCGCCGGGGCGCGACGCCGCGATGGCGCTGGCGATCGCCGCCGGCCGCCGGTAGCCCTCCTCGACGGTGTCCTCCGGGTAGAGCTGCACGGCGGCGTCGGCCACCAGGCCGGTGACCCCGTAGCTGTTCGGGGTCGCCGAGGTGATGCCGATGACCGCGGTGCCGTGATCGTCCCAGCCGAAGGTGAAGACGTCGGGCGCGATGGTCTGGCCGGGCTCGATGACGGCGCCGATCTCGGCGAGGTCCTCGTGCGCCAGGTTCCAGCCGTACTCGCAGTCGGACAGGCGGACGTCGCCGCCGGTGGCGCCCCAGCTGGTCGCGAAGTCGATGTCGAGCGCGCCCGGGCCGCGGTAGGTCTGCTGGATCGCGAAGTCGCCCGACGGCGGCTCGAGATCGATGGGCGGCGGGACGCCGAGCGGCTCGAGGTAGACGTACTCGACCGAGTCGAGCGCCGAGAGGTCGCGGGCGACGGCCAGAGCGCGGGCCGGATCGCGATCGGGCAGGCGCGCCCCGATCACGCGGTCGAGGAGGCCCAGCCCGTCGAGCTTGCCTGCGTCGCGCGGCGCCACCACCGGCGCCAGCACCAGGCCGTGGCCGGCGGCGATCGCCGCCACCTCGTCGGCCTGGCTGGCGTCCGCCAGCTTGACCACCACTCGATGGTCGAAGCCCTCGTGGACCACCAGCGGGACCTCGAGCTCGCGCGGCTCGCCCGCCGCGCAGCCGGCGAGTAGACCCAGGACAAGCGCGCACCAGCGCAGGCGACTCGTGATCATCCCTCGCTCCTCTGCAAACCGCGGCGGAGCTGACACCAGCGGGGGGGCGAGGCGATGCGACCCAGCGCACGTCCCGGGCGTTTCCTGAAGGGCGGGGACGGAGATCGGCCGTGCCCGGCCGCTCAGGCGCCGGCGGGGACGCGGAAGATCGCGTGCGCGAGATCGAAGCGGTCGTCGAGGGTGAGGGCCCAGGCGGCCTCCGCGGCGCAGGTGGCGAGGTCGGAGCCGGAGCCGCCCGCGCTGTCCACCGCGACGTCGACCACCTCGCTCAGGGTGGTCTCGATGGTGAGCGCGAGCGGCGCGTCGCCGTGAAGGGCGGCGCACGCGGCCAGCGGGGCGGCGAGCGCGCCAGCCAGGATGGCCTGCCGGTCGGGCTGGATCCCCGGGCTGGTGCGCCCGAGGGTGCCGAACGTGCCGCCGCTGCCGCTGCGGGCGCCGAGGGTCCGGCCGCCGTCGCAGCCGCAGCCGGAGGCGCCGAGCATCTCGTCGTGACCGGTCGGCCGGTCGTCGAGCTCGACCAGGAGCGAGGTGGCCGGGGAGACCACGTTGCCGCGCCGCGCGGCGCCGATCCGCTCGGCGTCGTCGAGGTCGGCCCAGCGGCTGCCGCCGAAGATCAGCGCGGGGAGCGCGGACTCGAGCCCGGGGTCGACCGGGATGGGCAGGGCCAGCTCGCGACCCCAGATGCGGCCGCGCGCCACCAGCGGGCCGCCGGCGCTGCCGGCCTCGAAGAGCGCGCTGACCCGGAGGCCGACGCCGGCCGCCAGGGCGCCGTTCTCGTCGAGCACCTCGCTGACGCCGCCGAATGCGGCTCCGTCGATCGCGAAGCCATCGACCCGCAGCGGACGGACCAGGCCGCGCATCACGTCGCGCGCGGTCGAGCGGTCGTCGCCGGACATCGAGACCAGCATGCCGCCGGTCGCCATCACGGCGGGCGCGAACGGGTGATCGTCGGCGCGCTGCCACTCGAACGCGCCGCTGCCGGTGGCCAGCTCGACCAGGTGGGTCACCGAGCCGGCCGGCAGGCGCCCGAGCGCTGCCGCCATGGCGCGGGCGTCGAGCGCGCCGCGCACCAGGTCGTCGCTGAACGCGACCACCCGCACCGGCCCGGGCGCGCCGCGCGCGAGCGAGCCGGCCAGCGCCAGCCCGGCGTCCAGGTGGGAGCCGTTCTCGAGCGCGAAGGCGCCGGCGGGCACCCGGCCGAGCGCCGCCTCGGCCCGCCGGGCCGGCTGGAACCGGCCGAACAGGCGCGCGGCGCGCCGGCGGTAGAGAACGATCTCGAATTCGGCGTCCGGCACCTCGGCCAGATAGCCGCGCACGAGATCCAGCTGGGCCGACATGCCGGCTGTGCCGAGCGAGCGCGAGCCGTCGAGGACGAAGAGCAGGCGGGCTGCGCGGGGCAGCGGCGCCAGCTCGCGGGCGGCGTCGATCTCGACCCAGGCGATGCGCCGGCCGCTCACCAGGTCGAGCCACGCCGCCGCCGCGGTGACCGGCGCGCGAGGCTCGGCCTCGAAGACGATCGCCAGACTGTCCCGATCGGGATCGGCGCACTGCGCGACCAGATCGGTCCAGCGCGAGGCGAGGGCGCGCGGCACCGGCTTGCCGGCGCGCACGACCCAGTGGCGACCCGCGGCATCGACCGTCACGACGGGCGGCGCGATCGACTCGGCCGACGGCAGCGGGTAATAGGCCACCGCCAGCCCGGCGTGGTAGCAGAGCGGCGCCACCGCCGCGATCTCGAAGTCGGCCGCGCGCCGGCGCGAGACCGGGAACGCGGTCAAGCTGACCGACTCGGTGTCGTTCCAGGTCAGCATGGCGGCGCCGAGGCCGGCGCCGGGCCGCCCGCTCTCGGTCAAGAGCTGGTAGCGAGCATCGGCCTTCTCGGCGTCGAGCAGCTGGCCGTCGTGCCAGCGGCCGGCAGCGCGCGCGCGCAAGCCTACAGCGGCGCCTTCGCCGGGCAGATCGACCTCGAGGAACGCCTCGTCGCCGCGCCGGTCGCGACTGACCAGGGTGTGGGCAATGCGGAACCGGGCGACCCGACCGTCGAGCGAGACCGACACCCGGTGTGACGCATCGCGCACTTCGAGCGAGTGCAGCGTCGAGAGCTCTCCGGCGCCGGACGAGGACGGAACCAGGAGTACCGCGGCGAGGAGCGCGAGTCGCACAGCCGTACGACATCGGTTCAGCCGGGCCGGTTCCGTTGAAAACCGGCACCGCCTGTTGTGCAATGGTTCTCGATGGGCAGCAGGCGCGGGACGCGCGGCATACAGCTCCTCCCCGCCCTCGCGCTGGCGGCGGGCTGCGCCGAGCCTCCCGCCTCCACCGGTCCCGACGCCTCCCTCGCCGACGCGCCGCCGGGCGACGCCGGAGTCGACCCCGAGCTCGAGCCGGACGACCTCCTCTACTCGCTCGCCTTCCTGCCCGAGCTGGCGATCGAGCTCGACGCCGAGGCGATGCAGTCCTTGCGCGACGAGCCGCGCCGGTGGGTGTGCGGCTGGCTGGGCTTCGCGGCCAGGCGGTTTCCGGTCGGGGTGAGGCTCAAGGGCTCGGCCAGCTTCCAGTCGATCGACAGGAAGCCCGCCTTCAAGATCGCCTTCGACGGCCGCTGCGGCTCGAGCCGCCGCTTCTTCGGCCGGACCAGCCTCACCCTCAACAACCTGGTCCAGGATCGATCGTCGGTGCGCGAGGTACTGGGCTATCTGGTGTTCCGCGCCGCCGGTGTGGCGGCGCCGCGGGCCGGCTACGCGGAGGTGACGCTCAACGGCGAGCCCTACGGCCTCTACGTCGACGTCGAGACCGTCGACCGCGAGCTCCTGGCCCGCCACTTCGGCGACCCGAGCGGCCCGCTCTACGAGGGCGCCCTCGAGGTGGACCTCAGGCCGGACGACCTGTGGTCGTTCGAGCTCGACGAAGGGTCGAGCCCGCACCGGAGCGAGCTCGCCGAGCTCATCGCGCGCGCCCAGGAGGAGGGCGATTCCATCTTC
>Ga0111538_10001553_pt1 | contig 32246 bp, 26 predicted proteins | sample SoiMethybrSBSTD1_FD_79669 | JGI IMG/M metagenome (GOLD analysis project Ga0111538, IMG submission 79669) | Bulk soil microbial communities from a Populus tree surrounding site in Tennessee, USA - Soil MetaG P. TD hybrid SBSTD1 (version 2)... | ecosystem: Environmental > Terrestrial > Soil >... | reverse complement strand
GCTAGCGTTGCAGGACACAGTAGACGTCACCGGAGTTTGCCTCATGCGGCAGGCCCGCGAGGTGGGCCGCCATGTCCGTTGCCGATTGCCAGTGGCCGAAGGTGAGTGCCTGGCTTTCGCCGAGCGCTACGTCGAAGCCGTAGGCTCCGAGCGAGGCTAGCCGATCCAGGCACGCCAGGGCCACGTCCCGCTGGATGGTGGTGAACTCGAAGGAAAGCACCGGCAGCGGCTGCGAGAGGCCGGCCAGCACCGTGTGCTCGAAGCCTTCCACGTCGATCTTGGTGAACGCGGGTGTGCCGTACTGGGCGATCACGACGTCGAGGGTGGTGCAGGGAACTCGTATCTCCTGGTCCCACGCCTGGCCTTCCCAGCCTGCGGCGCCCTTTGCAGCTATCGGGAAAGCGGCCGAGGCGGTGGAGACGGTGGGATTGGCCGAGTTGATGCGCAAGGTCAGTGTGCCAGCGCTTTCCCCGCAAGCTGCCTCGATGAGGGTGACGTCCGCGTCGCCGGTGTAGATGGCGCGAATAACGCGTGCGCATAGCGGCTGCGGCTCCAGTGCCACGACACGCGCGCCAAGGCGGCGAAAGCTGCCGATGCGGTCGCCGACATGGCTGCCGATATCGAAGGCGAGATCGCCGGGCTTCACGAAGCGCGCATACAGCGCGTCCATGGCCGCATCGCGAGCCGGGTCCCCGTAGTACACATCGAGCGAGCGGCGCAGCGAGGCGAGCGCAGGGTCGGTGCGCAGGGACCTGAGTGTTGCAGCACCGGCGCCCATGCTCATACGCCGCCAATCATGCCGTCATCCCGGGCCTTGTGCCCGGGATCCAGCGCACCAAGAGCGCCGGAGCGTACGGATGGATGGGTCCCGCGGACAAGCGCCGGGACGACCGGGCGGGGGGATAGCACACGTTCCTTCATCATCGCTCGCCCGCTTTGCCCATCACTGCCTTCACTTCAACAGGGGCAGCGAAGTCCTCAGGGATGCCGCACAGGCCGAGGCGTTGCAGGAGTCGGCCGAGGCCGGGCTCGGCGGTGAGCACGGCGAAGGGGATGGCCAGCAGGTAGCCGGCGGTCAGCGGCAGGCTCCACCAGAAAACTGCCGGCGCGATGGCGAGAAGCGCGCCGCATACGATGATGCCGAACAGCGTCTGCGGCCACAGGCTTTCCGCGGCAGTGGCCCAGGAAAGGCCCTGAGCGTCGCGCGACTGGCCGCCCCAGACAACCGATTTCCCGAACAGCAGACCGACCATGAAGATCGACGTGCGGATGGTGGAGACGGCGCCCTGCAGGAAGGAGAAGACGAGTTCGATGGCAGCGCTGGGAAGGAACCTGAGCCAGCCGCCGTAGCGGGCAACGCCGCCGGGTGTCAGCATCGCGTCCAACAGCCCGGCGATCTTGGGCATGAGATACATAGTGAAAAATGTGATGTAGAGGCCGATGGCGAGGCCCGCCGGAAAGTCGGTAGCATCGCGCGCCTCCCAGGCTGCGACTGGCAGCAAGGCGATCATCAGCGTCCAGGCAGGAATGCCGATGAACATCAGGATTGCCCAGACCAGCTGGAAGCGGCTCATGGGATAGAGGCCCGGCAGGTTGAGCAGTTTCAGATACTGCATGTTGCCCTGGCACCAGCGTACGTCGCGGCGGGCGAACTCGAGCATGGTGGGCGGGTTCTCCTCCCAGCTTCCGCGCTCGACAGGCAGCACGCGCACCTCGTAGCCGGCGCGGCGCATCAGGGTGGCCTCGACCTGGTCATGGCTGAGCACGTGGCCGCCGAGCGGTGGGGAGCCCGGCAGCATCGGCAGGTCGCACTGCTCGTGGAACGGCTTGATGCGCACCAGCGCGTTGTGGCCCCAGAACGGACCGCACTCCCCCACCCACCAGGCCTGGCCCATTGTGTAGGAGCGCATGCCGTGGCGCATGCCGAACTGGAAGATGCGCGCGAACGCGCTGACCGACGGCATGCCGACGACGAGGCTCTGGAGGATGCCGATCTTGGGGTAGGCCTGCATCATGCGCACGAGACGCACGATCTGATCGCCGGACATCAGGCTGTCGGCGTCGAGCGGCAGCATGAGGGTGTAGGCGCTGCCCCAGCGGGCGCAGAAGTCGCGCACGTTGCCGGCCTTGAAACCGGTGTTGTTGGTGCGGCGGCGGTAGACGATGCGGTCGCGATCGGGATCGGCGGCCTTCCAGGCGTCGATCAGGCGCTGCTCGGCTGCGGCGACCGTTGCATCGTTGGTGTCGCTCAGCACGAAATAGCTGAAGGCACGGCCTTCGCCGGTCGCGTCCACGCTGGCCTTGACCGCCCGAAGTCGAAGGATGGCGCGCTCGGGATCCTCGTTGCGCAGGGTCATGAAGATGGCGGTGGTGATGCGCAGGGGGGTCGGCTCATCGCCAGCGTGAGCGAAGGGCGCCACCTGGGCGAGCGCGTCCTTGCGGAAATGCAGGAGCCAGAGGCCGATGAGCGCGTTCCAGAAGCCGAGCACCGTCCAGGGGGTGCCGGCGGCGAAGCAGAGAAACAGGATGGCGTCCACCACGGTCCAGCCGCCGCTGCCGAGGATGCGGGCGGCCACCGCGAGCATGCCCAGGTAGGTGACGACGTTGAGAGCGAACACGATTTGGCGCCGGCGCGTCAGGGTGTCGATGGACTGGAGGCCGGCCGGTGTCGTAAGGGTCAGGCCGGCCCCGGGCATCGTCCCCGGGGACGAGGTGTCGAGACTGTCGCTCATGCAACTTTTATTCCTGAGAGTTGGCCCGCGGCGCGGGGGGTAAGATGATGACGCGCCGGTCGACCGGCAAGACCCGCATCGCCCGCTCGCTTTGGTACATGGCCAAGGGAGCCGCGGAGCTGCGCTCGGCGCCCTTGCCGCGGCCCAAGCCGGGCGAGGCGACGGTACGCACCCTGTTCAGCGGCATCAGCCGCGGCACCGAGCGGCTGGTGTTCCATGGGGCTGTGGGCGAGAGCGAGTGGGAGCGCATGCGGGGCCCCAACCAGGAGGGCGCGTTTCCTTTCCCAGTCAAATACGGCTATTGCGCGACCGGGATCGTGGAGGAGGGGCCTGCCGACCTCCTGGGCAAGACAGTGTTCTGCCTGCATCCGCACCAGGATCAATTTGTGGTGCCGGGGGCCCAGCTGGTACCGGTGGCCGATGGCGTACCGGCAAGGCGTGCCACCCTGACGGCCAATATGGAAACTGCGCTCAATGCCTTGTGGGACAGCGGCGCCGGCGCGGGCGATCGCATGGTCATCGTCGGGGCCGGGGTCGTCGGCCTGCTGGTGACGGCATTGGCGACGCGGTTGCCGGGCGCGGAGGTGATTGTTGTCGATGTGGACGCTTCGCGTGCGGCGGTCGCCCAGTCCCTGGGCGCGCGTTTTGCCCTGCCCAAGGACGTGCCAGCCGATGTGGATGTCGCCTTCCACGCCAGCGCGACATCGGCTGGCCTCAACACTGCCATCAATTGCGCGGGGTTCGAGGGCACCGTCGTCGAAATGAGCTGGTATGGCGACAAGCCCGTGCGGGCGGATCTCGGCGGCATCTTCCACAGCCGCCGGCTGAAGCTCGTTTCATCCCAGGTCGGCCACGTCGCCACGAGCCGCCGGCCGCGCTGGAGCTACCGCCGCCGGGTGGAAATGGCCGCGCGGCTGCTCGACATACCCGGTCTCGATGCGCTGGTGGCCGAGGAGGTCGCTTTCAACGACACGCCGCGCGAGCTGCCGCGCATTCTGGGCTCCGGCGCCCGGGGTCTGGCGCCCGTCATCCGTTACCCGCAAGCTTGATCAAGCTGGAGGATTTGCATGTACGCCGTCGAGGTGCGCGACCGGATCATGATCGCCCATAGCCTGCCCGATCCGTTCTTCGGGCCGGCGCAGGGTATGCACGGCGCCACGTTCGTGGTGGACGTCGCCTTCTATCGCGAGAAGCTGACGAGGCAGAACGTCGTGGTGGACATCGGCGCAGCGCTGGATGTGCTCAACAGGACGCTGAAGCCTCTGGCCTACAAAAACCTGGATGAGCTTGCGCAGTTCAAGGGCAAGCTTACCACCACCGAGTTCTTGTGCCGCCATGTGTTCGACGCGATGGCCAAGGCGGCCAAGGATGGCGCGCTCGGTGATGACGGCAAAGGGCTCGCCAGGATCCGCGTCACGCTGCACGAGACCGACCTGGCACGCGCGTGGTTCGAGGGGCCGGTGTGATGGCGTGGGCGACCACTGTCATCCCGGAATTCGCGGCAGCGAATATCCGGGACCCAGGGGCCGCAAGCGGTAGACGCGCGGCGCGTGGCCCTGGGTCCCGGCTCTCCGCGCTATCGCGCTGCGGCCGGGATGACGGAGCGCCATGATCCCCGCGGCATTCGCGATTCCGGGCGACATCAATTTGCCGACCGGCGGCTACACCTACGACCGGCGCGTGCTGGCGCTGCTGGCAGGCCGTGGGATCGAAGCACGGCACGTTGCATTGCCCGGCTCGTTCCCCGACCCAGGCCCGAACGATCTGGAGACAACGGCGCGCCAGCTCGAAGCCATCGATGCGGATGCGGTGCTCATGGTCGATGGGCTCGCCTACGGTGCGCTGCCCGCGGACATCATCCGGCGTGCGCGGTCGCCCATCGTCGCGCTGGTGCATCATCCGCTGTGCCTGGAGGCTGGGCTGTCGGCGGATCGGCAGCAAACGCTGCGTGGTCTGGAAACGGCGGCCCTCCGGTTGGCCAGGCGGGTCGTCGTCACGAGCCGCGTGACGGCGCGCACGCTTGTCGAGGATTTCGCGGTGCCCAGCGACAAGATCGCCATTGCTGAGCCCGGCACCGAGCCGGCCGCTCGGGCAACAGGCTCATCGGGCAGGCCGCTGCAACTTCTCGCCGTCGGAGCAATCGTGCCGCGCAAGGCCTACGACGTCCTGGTGCGGGCGTTGGCATCGCTATGCGATCGCGCTTGGCACCTCACCCTCGTTGGCCCGAGCGATCGCAGCGCGGAGGCCATCGCGGCCCTGCGTACCGCCATCGAGGAGACGCAGCTTGCGGAGCGCGTGACGATGCTCGGCCCGGTGAGCCCGGAGCGCCTGGCGGAGCTGTATGCCGCGGCGGACGCGTTTCTCATGCCCTCGCTCTACGAGGGTTACGGCATGGTGCTGGCGGAGGCGATGGCGTGCGGACTGCCGATCGTTTGCACAACGGGCGGGGCGGCCGCCGAGACGGTGCCCGACGCAGCGGCGATCAAGGTGCCGCCCGGCGATCAGGCTGCGCTGACCGCAGCGGTCGGCCGCCTCATCGACGACGCCGGTCTGCGCCGCCGCATTGCTGATGCATCATGGGCAGCGGGGCAGAAGCTGCCGCGCTGGGAGGATACGGCCCGCATCATCGCCGGCGTCATCGAGGCGGTAGCAAGGGAGGCTGCACGGTGACTGGCTTCAGCGCGGCATGGCTCGATCGGCGCGAGCCGGCAGACCACCGCTCCCGCAACCGCAAGCTCGAGCATGCGCTGGCGCGGCATTTCGACGGCTGGCGCCCCGTCACGGTGGTGGACCTCGGCTGCGGCACGGGCTCCAATCTGCGCGCTAGCGCCCCCCTGCTGGGCCCCGAACAGCAATGGACGCTCGTCGACTACGACCGAGCACTGCTCGAGGCTGCCGGCGAGCGGCTTGCGGCGTGGGCCGACGGCTCCGACTGGAAGGACGGCAGGCTCGTCCTGTTCAAGGGCGCCAAGCGCATCATCGTTGAGTTCCGGACCGCCGATATCGCCCGTGACCTCGAGTCTGCGCTGGGGCCGGGCGTGAACCTGGTGACGTCGTCGGCGCTGTTTGATCTGGTGGCGGCCGATTTCATTGCCAGGTTTGCCTCCGCCGTCGCGGCGCGCAAGGCGGCCTTCGATACCGTCGTCGCCGACGACGGCGACCAGCGCTGGAGCCCGGAGCACGAGGCCGACCCGCAGATGGTGGACGCCTTCCATGTCCACCAGATGCGCGACAAGGGTTTCGGCCCGGCCGCCGGCCCGGAGGCGCCGGACGCATTGGCCGAGGCCTTCAGCGGCCTCGGTTATGCCGTGTCGGAAGGGGACAGCGCGTGGCGGCTCGGGGCCGGCGACGAGGCGCTGATCGGCGAGCTCGCGACGGGTTTTGCCGACGCGGTGGCCGAGACAGGGATCGTCGACGCGCCGACGGTCGCTTCCTGGCGCGCCCTCGCACGCACCGAGGCGACGGTCGGACACGCCGATACCCTGGCCTTGCCACCGGCACAGTAGTGCCGGTGGCACGCGGCTTATGCGGGCGCGGCAGCGGCCTCGTGCAGCACTACGCTATCGCCGCCGGTGACGACGAGGTGGGGACCGGGCTCCGTCTGCTGCACCAGCTCGGCGACGAGTTGCGTCAGGCGGTCGACCTTGTCGTGCAGCTCCGCGATCGCCGACTCTGCCTTTACGTTGACCTCGTAATCGAGCGAGGCGGCCACCCGATCCTTCGCCGCCTGCCGGTTCTGGCTCATCATGATGATCGGCGCCTGCAGGGCCGCCAGCATGGAGAGCAGAAGGTTCAGGAAGATGAAGGGATAGGGATCGAAGGCCCACTGCACCAGGACCAGCGCATTAATCAGCGCCCACGCGGCAAGGAAGGCGCAGAAGCTGATGATGAAGCGCCACGAGCCGGCTACGATCGCGACCTTGTCGGCGAGGCGGTCGCCGAAGCTCAGGTTCTGCTCGAACACCTGGTTGACGTCGCGGGCGGTATGCACGCGCCGAGCCACGCGGGCGATGACGCGGCGCTCGCGCTCACTCAACGGACCCAGACCCCCGTGCAGGAGCTGCTGGGCGAGATAGCGGATTTCCGAGTTCATGGCTCACTTCCCTTTCGACCGAGCCGAAGCCGGTCGCGGAGTGAGCCGAAGCTAGCGCTCAGGCCACCGCAACCAGCAAGGGCTCGGTCCTACTTGGACTGTCGCTAGACATGGGTTTCACTCATCTCCAGAGAGATTTGCCGCGGTTCGCTCGCGACCCCGCGTAAATGCGCCTTACCGCGCGGAGTGTCAACCCGGCGCGCAGCTTTGGGTTCCGAAGGTCATCCGCAGCGGCGGCGACCATTGCCCTACGACGACAGCCGGCCGGCACGGACCCACATGCGCGCAAGCACGCCGTCCTTGCGGATCACGTAGTGCATCAGCGCACCGCCCACGTGCATACCGACAAGCACGATCAGCGCATACGCTGCCAGCATGTGCAGGAAGAAGATTTGTGTGGCCTTGGCGTCGTCCTGGGATGCCAGCGCCGGCAGCTTGATGCCGAAGGGCTCGAACGGTCCGTAGTAGGAGATGGCGAGCCAGCCGAGCAGCGGCACGATGATCAGCAGCGCATAGATCGCCCAGTGCGTGATGTGGCTGACGACCCTTTCCCATGGTTTGAGTGTCGGCTCGTCGGTTGGGGCGCCGTGGGCGAACCGGTAGATGAGACGGGCGATCACCAGCAGCAGGATGACGAGCCCGGCAATCTTGTGGAGATCATAGAGTTGCCCGGTCGGGGCGGCGAAGTTGGTGGCAGCGCCGTAGCGCACCATGAACAGGCCGACCGGGATCTGGACGGCCACGAGCAGCACCGTCCACCAGTGGAAGCGGCGGGCGGCCGTGCTGTAGGGGCCGCCGCCGGATCCTTGACCGCCGGCGATCCGGGTATCCTTGTCCTCCATGGCTATCCCCTGTCGGTTCGATGTATGACGTTCGTCGAGCCTGCCCTTCGCCCAAGTTGAGGTCTATATACGATTTGCGGCCGGGTTGGATCACGCGGAAGGCGACAATCCGATGCGGGAGGGCAAGCCGGTCCGGCCGTGGCGCTGCGAGCTCATCCTTGGGAAACGCCTTGCATACGCCAGCCGACAACAACCACCTGCCTGGCACCCAACGACATTTGGTGATTGCTGCGGCGCAGCCGATGACGTTCGCCGTGGCGGTGTTCGTGCTGGCAGCGCTCGTGATCGGCTGGCCGTGGCTGTCGGGCCGCGTGACGATCCCTTGGGATGCGAAGGCCCACTTCCAGCCACAGGTCCAGTTCCTGGCGCAGAGTCTGGCTCGGGGTGAGTCGCCGGCCTGGGCGCCGTTCGTCTTCAGCGGCCATCCGCAGGTTGCCGATCCGCAGGCGATGATCTTCTCGCCGCCGTTCCTTGTCCTGGCGCTGCTCGACGGCGCACCGAGCCTCTGGGCTGTCGACACGGCATTGCTGGTGATGGTGGCGCTGGGCGGCCTCGCACTGATGCTGTGGTTCCGCGACCAGGGATGGCACTGGGCGGGCGGCTTGATCGCGGCGCTGGCGTTCTGCTACGGGGCATCGATGGCTTGGCGCATCCAGCATGTCGGTCAGGTCCTGAGCCTCGCCTATCTGCCAATCGCTATGCTGTGCCTCGACCGGGCGCTGGCCCGCCGCTCGCTCCTCTACGGTATTGCCACCGGCGCTGTCGCCGCGGCGATCGCGCTCGGGCGCGATCAGGTGGCCCTGCTCGCGATGTACTTTCTGGCTGCGCTAGCCGCGTGGCGGCTGGTGACGGCCGAGCGACCGCTCGCCGCAATGCGCGCAAGCTCGCTGCCGATGGCGGCTGGTGTCGGCACGGCGCTCGCTCTCATCGCGGTGCCTGTCGTGTTGACCGTGCTGCTCGTCGGAGAATCGAACCGCCCATCGATCGACTACGTCGGCGCCGGGCGCGGGTCGCTGCATCCGGCCCTGCTGCTGACGCTCGTGATGCCGGACGTGTTCGGAGCATCGGGGCGCATGGAGGACTACTGGGGTCCGCCGAGCTTCGCCTGGCAAGGCACCGACCTCTTCATCGCCCAGAATGTCGGCGTCCTCTATATCGGTGCTCTGCCGCTCCTCGCCCTCGCCTTGGCCGCGGTGCGGGGTCAGCTATGGGCGCGCGATATCCGCTTTTTCACACTGGCAGCTCTCGTGGCGCTGCTCTATGCGCTCGGCTGGTACACGCCGGTGTTCCGCGTGCTCTACACGATCCTGCCGGGTGTCAGCCTCTATCGCCGGCCAGCCGATGCGACGTTTCTCGTTGGCGCGCTGGGAGCAATTCTGGCCGGATATGGTGCTCATTGCCTGCTCACGCGGTCCCGCAGGTTTGCCGCGTACGCGCCGGCGCTCGTCGCCGGCTGCGTCCTGACGCTCGCGTTCCTTGTGGCCCTCGGGCTCGGCTTGTGGCTCGGCCGCGTGCCGCTGCTGACCACGCCTGTTCTCGTGGCGATCGGGGCGTTCGCAGCGGCATCCTCGTCTTTGGTCTGGGGGGCGCCGCATGCGGCATCAAATCCGATGCTGGTGGCGTCCGTGCTCGCCGGCGTGACCGTGGTCGACCTCGCCTACAACAACGGGCCCTCCTCCTCCTCCGCCCTGCCGCCGTCGCATTACGATGTGCTGGAGCCCGGCACCAACAATGCGACCATCGCCATCCTCAAATCCAAGGTCGTCGCCGAAGGTGGGCGCCGCGACCGTGTCGAACTCGCCGGGCTCGGCTTTCATTGGCCCAATGCCAGCCTGACACACGGGCTCGAGAATACGCTGGGTTACAACCCGCTGCGGCTTTCGCTCTACAGCCGGGCGACGGGCGCCGACGATCACGTGGGGCTTCCCGATCAGCGCCGATTTTCAGTCCTCTTCCCGTCCTACCGCTCGACGCTCGCCGATTTGCTTGGGCTGCGCTTCATCGTGACGGGAGTGCCGATCGAAACCATCGACCCCAAGCTGCAGGCCGGCAGCATTCCGCTGCTGGCGCGTACGACCGACGGATTCATCTACGAGAATACGCGAGCCTTTCCCCGCGTGCTGTTCGCCGCCGATGCGCGGACGGCCGACTTCGAGCGTATGTTGACCGACGGCGTGTGGCCGCAGGTGAACCTGCATACGACCGTGCTGCTGGAGACCGTCCCGAGGGCCGAGGGCGTGACCGCCCGCCGGCCCGGGCGTGCCGGCATCATGAGCTATCGCAACACCGAAGTCGTGCTGGAGGCGGACAGCCCGGACGGCGGCTGGGTGGTGCTCAATGACCCGTGGCACCCCTGGTGGTTCGCCGAGGTCGACGGAAAGCCGGCCAGGATGCATCGCGCCAACGTTCTCTTCCGTGCCCTCGCCGTGTCGCCGGGTCGGCACACCCTGCGGTTCCGTTTCCTTCCGCTCGCCGGGGCCTGGGCGCAACTGCGCAAGCGATCCGAGCCGCCTTCCTCGCAGTGAGCTGGTGCGGGTGCTTGGCGAAGCAGGGGATCGATCCGCGATGCGGCCGGCACGAAACGGAGGGATGACGTCTAGGCCGCCTGCGCGAGGCGGGTGGCGGCGGGCAACGCGGTGAGCGTGATATCCTGGGCGGTCGCGGTGATCGCGTGCTGCGGCGGTACTGCGGTCCAGCCCTCGCGCACGCCGTCGAGGGGCTCCGAGACGATGAGCATGCCGCGTCCGCCGGGAAGCTGGCGGGTGTAGAGCGTGGGTGGTTCGGCGTCTGTGGCATAGCGCACCGCGTGCACGCGGTCGCCCTTGGTGTAGGCGGCCGTGAAGCGCAGCGGCTCGACAATTCCGGCGTCGCGCATGTGCCGCTCGATGGTGGCAAGCGTGCGCTGCAGGGCGGTGTCGGGATCATGCTCGAGGCCATTGGCGAGCAGCAGCAGGAAGATCACTTCGCTGTCGGTGGTGCCGAGGCGGTGCTCGAAAAGCTCGTCGGGAATTTCCTGCTCGAGCCGGCGCTTGATGCGGGCATAGTCGCCGATCTGCCCGTTGTGCATGAACAGCCACTGGCCGACCGCGAAGGGGTGGCAGTTGGCGCGCGTGGAGGCGGTGCCGGTGGAGGCGCGCACGTGCGCGAAGAACAGGCGCGAGCGGATCTGATGGGCCATGGAGATCAGGTTCTCGTCGCTCCAGGCCGGGCGGATGTCGCGGAAGATGCCGGGCCGCGCCCGTTCGCCGAACCAGCCGATGCCGAAGCCGTCGCCGTTCACGTCGGTGCGGGATTCGCGGGCGCGCTGGCTCTGGGCCACCAGCGACTGGCGGGGCAGCGAGACGAAGTCCTCAAGGTAAACGGCGTCTCCGACGTAGGCGATCCACCGGCACATCGATGCCTCTCTGCAAACAGTGCCCAGCTGGCGCACCCTCCCCCTATTGCCAGAATCACTTGGCACTGGCTGTCACGCAGGGCACTCCGCGCAAAACAGCTGACGGGCGCCGCGCCGCACGGCAACGTTCGACGGATGGCGAGCCCGTCCGACTTCCAGGGTCGGACCACCGTTCATGCCGCCTTCAGCCGAACCATGGCAATAGCCTCCCCGCCGGCACCACAGCGGCGCTACAATGCTGACTATGATGACAAGGCATACGCCCCATCCAGGCTCGAGCCGGCAACGATAACTCCATGACAATCCAACACTTCCAGGCCCCTGATGCCCCGGGGTTCAAGCTCGACCCGCGCGTGGTCGCAGCGTTCGGCCGCTTTGCCGGCGGCTTCTGGCGTGGCGCCAGCGCCGCGCACGCCTGGATGCTGACGCTGGGCCTCGGCGTATGCCTGGTTCTGTCGACGGGCGCCACGGTCGCCCTCAACCACTGGAATCGCTGGTTCTTCGACAGCCTGGAGGCGCGCGATACGGCCTCGCTGACCAACGCGGTTTTCGTCTTCGCGCTGATCATCGTCGCCATGGCAGCCGTCGGCGTCGCCATCGTGCTGACGCGCGAGACGCTGCAGGTGCGCTGGCGCGCGTGGATCGTGGAGCATCTGGTCGACCGCTGGCTCGACCGCCAGCGGTTCTATCACCTCAACATCACCGGCAAGGAGCCCCCCAATCCTGAGTACCGCATCTCCGACGACACGCGCTGGGCGACCGAGCCACTGGTCGACCTCGGCATCGGGCTGGTGCTCGCCGTGGTGGGAGCGGCAGCCTTCATCTCCATCCTGTGGAGCGTCGGCGGCTCCTACACGCTGGACCTCGGCTCGGCGGGCACCTTCACGATCCCCGCCTACATGGTAATCGTGGCGCTGGCCTACGGTGCCGTCGCCTCCGGCCTGATGCTGTGGGTGGGGGCGCCGCTCGTCGGCTACGTCGGTCGCAAGAACGAGGCCGAAGGCTACTTCCGCTTCGCCATGATGCGCATCCGCGACAATGCGGAGAGCGTGGCGCTGATGAACGGCGGCCGCTACGAGCAGGCGGTGCTCGGCCGCTTCTACGACACGGTGGTGGCACGCTGGATGGCGATCGTGTGGCAGCACGGTCATCTGACCTGGATCACCAACTCGTGCGGGCCGATGAAACCGATCATCCCGCTGCTGTTCCTGGCGCCCAAATATCTTTCGGGTGACCTGACGCTCGGCCAGGTGACGCAGCTGGCGGCGGCCTTCGTCGAGGTGCAGATCGCCATATCCTGGGTGGTCGACAACTACAACCGGGTCGCCGAATGGTACGCCTCCGCCCGGCGCGTGATGGACATCGTCGATGCCTGCGACGCGATCGATCCGCACATTGCGGCGATCACGCCGCATCCGGCGGCGCCTGCCGGCGCGCATGGCCCGAGCGTGCGGTTGCGCGATTTCGAGATCGGCGACGGAACGGGGCGGCCTTTGCTGTCGGGGGCCGAGCTCGCAGCAGCCGCGGGCGAGGCCGTGCACGTCCATGGTGCGTCGAGCACGGGCAAATCCACGCTGGTGCGGGTGCTGGCTGGACTGTGGTCGGCCGCGCGCGGGACCCTGACGATACCCACCAAGTCGCAGGTGATGATCACGCCGCAGAAGGGCTACTTGCCGCTCGGCTCGCTGAGGGGAGCGCTGCTCTACCCCGATCCCGGCCTCGAGGCGAGTGACGAGCGGCTCGGCTCCGCACTGGACGTTGTCGGCCTCGGCGCACTTGCCGCGCGCCTGGACGAGGTCGCTCGCTGGGACCAGGTGCTGTCCAACGGCGAGCGCCAGCGCCTTGCCATCGCCCGGCTGATCATGCACCGGCCGCAGGTGGCCATCCTTGACGATGCGCTGTCCGCGCTCGACGAGGCGGCGCAGGCGGAACTGCTGGTGCGCCTGCGCCGGGAGCTGCCGCACGCCGCGATCCTCAGCCTGGGACAACGTCCGGCCCCTGCAGGAGCGCACGAGCGCCAGCTCGAGCTCGAGCGGCGCGCCGACCGCGCGGTGCTGCTAGGGGTGCCGGCGCTGGCCGCTGCCAGGTGACGATCGAAGCAAGAAATCAGGAGGGAGCTCACGGAGCCATGCTGCCATGACCAAGCTTAACTACTGGAACCAGACCTGGAGCCTCGACGAGGCCCAGTGCCCCTGCGACCTGCATCTCGTCGAGTATCTGCAGGGCAAGAAGGTCCGGGACGCCTCGATCTTCCACTTCGGTACCGGCAACCATCACATCGTCGGCCTCAGAATGGCGGAGAATGGGGCCAACTGCGCGGTGCTCGGCATCACGGCCTCGCCGCAGGAATACGACGACTACATTGAGCTGCTGATCAAGAACCCGCGCCTCGGCCACACCTACAAGGCCTATTTTGGCGACATCTATCAACTCGATGCCAGGCTGCTGCCGGAGTTCGATTTCGTGAGCCTGTTCCACGTCGGCGAGTTCCGCACGCCGGAGAACGACAGTTACGGCGCGCTCACCGACCTCGACATGACGCTGCTGCTGGCGGACAGGACACGGCCCGGTGGCGAGATTCTTTTCTATTCCGGCTCATTCGCCTACGACAAAGCGGAAGCGGTGGGCCGGGAGCTGGTAAAGCTGCGCGCCTTCGAGCCGGCGCCGGACTACAAGAGCCTGCGCATCTTCAGGAAGCGGGCGGGGTAAATACGCCGGGCTGGGGTCGGGTGCCCCCTCCCCCTTGCGGGGAGGGGTCGGGGGTGGGGGTGTCAGAAGACGGCGCTCGCAGCCACCCCACTCCTAACCCCTCCCCGTCAAGGGGAGGGGTTGGCCGAGCAGGCGGCGAGGATAGTGGCAACCAAGAGCATGACGATCTGGGGGATCTACAAGCGGGCGCTGGCGATGCTCATCGTCGAGCGCAATCAAACCATTGTGGTAGTGCTGTCAGGCATCGCCCTCGGCATCGTGCCGATCGTCGAGGCCGTGCTGCTGGCGCGCGTGGTCGACGCCCTGACCAGGCAGCAGGGGGCATTCGCCATCATCGCCCTGTGGGCCGCGATCGGTCTCGTCGGCATCGTCGCCGGCGTGATCGTTGCGGTGATGGCCGACAGGCTGGCGCACCGGCGGCGGCTGGCGGCGCTCGGCCAGGCCTTCGAGCACGCCATCATCCTGCCGATCAGCTACCACGCGGAGAAGGGATCGGGCGCCGTGGTGCGCACGATCCTCGCCGGCACGGACGCCCTGTTCTGGAACTGGCTGTCCTTCCTGCGCGAGCAGTTCGTGGCCTTGGTGGGCCTTGCCGTGCTGGTGCCGACAGCGGTCTACATGAATGCGTGGATGGCGCTGATCCTGGCGGCGCTCGCCGTCATCTACGTGCTCGCCAACGTGTTCGTGGCGCGCAAGACCAGCAACGACCAGGCTGCGGTCGAGCGCTATCACAACAATGTCTATGGCCGTGTCGGCGACGTGCTCGGCAACGTGACGGTGGTGCAAAGCTACGCCCGCTTCGCCTCCGAGATGCAGGCCATGCGCACGATCATGGCCGAGCTGCTGACCGCACAGTATCCGGTGCTGACCTGGTGGGGGCTTCTTAATGTGCTGACTCGCACGGCCGCCACCATCGCCGTGGTGCTCATCTATGCGGTGGGCTCGGTGCTTGTCGCCCGGGGCCAGATTACCGTGGGTGAGATCGTAGCGTTCGTCACTTTCGCAGCACTGCTGATCGGCAAGCTCGACCTGCTGTCGGGCTTTGCCGTGCGCATCTTCCAGTATGCCCCGACACTCAGGAGCTTCTTCGAGCTGCTCGATGCCACCGAGGGTGTGCGCGAGAAGCCCGACGCCAAGCCGCTCGGCAAGGTGATCGGCAACGTGCGCTACGAGGGCGTGACATTCCGCTTCAAGAACAGCAGCCAGGGTGTGTTCGACATCAATCTGGAGGCGCCGGCCGGCAAGACCGTCGCGCTCGTCGGGCCCACGGGAGCCGGGAAGACGACGACGCTCGCGCTGCTGCAGCGCCTGCGGCCGCTCGACTCCGGCCGCATCACCGTCGACGGCCAGGATATCGCCGACGTCACGCTGACGTCGCTGCGCCATAACATGGCGGTGGTGTTCCAGGATGCCGGGCTCTTCAACCGGACGATTGCGGAGAACATCCGCATCGGCCGGCCGGAGGCAACGGATGCCGAGGTCGAGGAGGCAGCCCGCCTCGCCGAGGCGCACGACTTCATCTCCAAAAAGCCTGACGGCTACGCTTTCATCATCGGCGAGCGGGGGGCGTCGCTGTCGGGCGGCGAGCGTCAGCGCATCGCCATCGCCCGCGCCATCCTCAAGGATGCGCCGATCCTGATCCTGGACGAGGCCACCAGTGCGCTCGACGTGGAGACGGAAGCGAGAATCAAGCGGGCGCTCGATCGGCTGCGGCAGGGGCGCACGACGTTCATCATCGCCCACCGGTTGTCCACTGTCGCCAACGCCGACATGATCCTGGTGCTGGACAGCGGGCGCATCGTCGAGCGCGGCAACTTCCGCGAGTTGGTGGCGCTCAATGGTCTGTTCGCGCGGTTGGTGGCAGAGGGCGGCTTCACCGAGCCGCAATCGCCGGTAGCGGAGCCCGCTATGCCCTGACGGCGGAGCAACGTCGCGGCGACGCCTCTATCACGCGTGAAAAAGCCGGGGTAAGCTTCCGTTCACGGCCAGCATATTTGCGCCCACGCCGAGGAGGAGATTATGCAGCTCAAGGTTTCGCCGATAACCAGGCAGGAATGCTCAGCCGACGAATGGCAGGCCCGCGTGGATCTCGCCGCCGCGCACCGGCTGGCCGTCATGCACGGTTTCCACGAGGGCATCTTCAACCATCTCACGCTGGCGGTGCCGGGACGGTCGGACCGCTACTACCAGATCCCCTTCGGCATGCACTGGTCGGAAGTGCGGGCCAGCTCCTTCATGGAGGTCGGCATCGACGACGGCAAGGTGAAGCGCGGCGCCGGCGACGTCGAGCGTTCCTGCTATTGCATCCACGCGCCGATCCACAAGCTGCAGCCCAAGACCGCGGCGGCCGTGTTTCACACGCACATGCCTTACACCAGCGCGCTGACCCGTCTCGAGGACCCCCGCATCAAGGAGATCGGCCAGACCGAGGTCGGCATGCTCGACGAGATTGCCTACGACGATACCTATACGGGGCCAGCCTTCGGCACCGCCGAGGGCGAGCGCCTCGCCGGCATTCTCGGCGACAAGGGCATTCTGTTCATGGCGAACCATGGCGTCACGACGGTCGGCTCCTCGGTGGCGCAGGCTTATGATCGCCTTTACTACATCGAGCGCGCGGCCCAGGTGCAGATCTACGCGATGTGGACGGGACAGCGCCTCAAGCAGCTGCCGCAGCCGGTAGTCGACAAGACGCGGCGCGACATCGGCGGTGCCAGCTATTATGAAGGCCCGACGCCGCAAGAGCGCCACTTCGAGGCACTGAAGCGCATCCTCGATCGTAAAGAGCCCGACTACGTGGAGTGAACCCGCGTCCGTCACGGGCAGACCTGCAACGGCTTGCCCGTGACGCATTGGCACACGTGCATTTTGCCTCGCCCTCCCGGCTGCCGGTCGCGATGCGGCCGATATCCGTATAGGCTGAGCGCTCGTGCCGCAGGCTCAGTGGGAACCTGAGCTTGGCCGGCAAAGTTTCCCTGTCGCGGTGATAACTCCCACTGCTTCCTCGGTGGGCAACATCTGTCACGTTGGCACGTTCCGGCCATGGACGGCCGTACGATTGCGGATTTGTCGGAGGCGGGTGCATCCCCCATCTCTGAGGAAGGTCCGCGGGGTTACCGCGGAGCGTTGGCGAATTCTTCCGGACCGCGGCCGGCCGGTCGCGGTCAACTCTCCTCAGGAGGCGAGAAGAGATTACGTGTTCTTCGTTGCTCTAGCGACCGACTACGACGGCACCCTGGCTCATCACGGTGTTGTCGACGCCGCCACCATCGAGAGCCTCAAGGGACTGAGAGCCTCGGGCCGCAAGCTGATCATGGTCACCGGTCGGGAGCTACCGGACCTGCAGGGCGTCTGCCCGCATATCGACCTGTTCGATCTGGTCGTAGCCGAGAACGGGGCGCTGCTTTACGACCCGGCAACCAAGGAGGAGACGGTTCTGGCCGATCCGCCACCGCCCGCGCTGGTTGCGCGGCTGCAGGCGTGCGGCGTCGCGCCGATGTCGGTTGGGCGCAGCATTCTGGCAACCTGGGAGCCGCACGAGACGGTCGTGCTGAAGGCGATCCGCGAGCTGGGCCTCGAGCTGCACATCATCTTCAACAAGGGCGCCGTGATGGTGCTGCCGAGCGATGTCAACAAGGCGACGGGCCTCAAGAGCGCGCTGAAGAAGCTCGGCCTCTCCGCGCACAACGTTGTCGGCATCGGCGACGCAGAAAACGATCAGGCGTTCCTGAGCGCCTGCGGTTGCGGCGTGGCGGTCGGCAACGCGCTCCAGTCTGTCAAGGACAAGTGCGATTTCGTTGTCGCCGACCACGGCGCGGGCGTGGTCGAGCTTGCGGGTATGCTGACTCAGCACGACCTGACGCCGGCGAAGCGATGGGCCCCCCGGGTGCAGACGGTCCTCGGAGAGCGGGCGGACAAGTCCCCGCTCCAGCTCAGCCCGTTCGAGACCGTGCTCGTTGCCGGCGACTCGGGCTCGGGCAAGGCGACGGTCGTCACCGCGCTGCTCGAGCAGATGCGCAAACGCGCGTTCCACTTCTGCGTCGTCGACCCGGAGGGTGGCTACGCGGACTTGAGCGATGCGGTGGTGGTGGGCGATGCCACGCAGGAGCCGCGGATATCCGAGGTCATGGACCTGCTGGCGAAGCCCGAAGTCAATGTCGTGGTCTGCCTGCTCGCGCTCGACCCCGAGGAGCGGCCCCGGTTCCTGGCGAAGTTCCTGCCCGAGATCGCCGAGCTGCGCGCCGAGACCGGTCGTCCGCATTGGATCGTTCTGGACGAGGCGCACCACTGCCTGTCGGCGAAGTTGGACCCCGCGCCGCTGGCCCTGCTGCGCGAGCTTCCCGCGGCGATCGCGGTGACCGCGCATCCCGAGAAACTGGCGCCGCAGTTGCTCGCGCTCATCTCCACAGTCGTCGGTGTGGGCGGCGATGCGCTAGCTGCAATCCAGCGGTTCCGCCAGGCGAGCGGCTGGCCGACGGACGACAAGGCTCCCCCCGAGCTGCAGGCCGGAGAGGTATACGTGCTCAAGCACGGCAGCACCGTCGAGGTGATCCGCCCTGCGAGGCCCAAGGAGAAGCAGAAGCGCCACGTGCGCAAGTATGCCGAAGGCGATCTGGGCGAGGACAACAGTTTCTACTTCCGCGGTCCCCACGGGAAATTGAACCTGCGGGCGCAGAACCTGACGACCTTCCTCCAGCTTGCGGCCGGGGTGGACGACACGACCTGGTTGCATCACCTGCGCGCCGGTGAATACTCGACGTGGTTCCGCGAGGCGATCAAGGACGAAGACCTGGCGGCCGAGGCGCGGGCCATCGAGCGCGGCAAAGGGGTGTCGGCGCGGGATAGCCGGGCGCTCATCAAGGACCTGGTGGACCGGCGCTACACTGCTCCGGCGAGAACAGGAGAATAACCCATATTTATCAGATGATTGATCTGGGCGGGTGTCGCGGATCTCGATGCCGCCGGCCGCGCCCGAGCTTCGGGCATGCGACAGATGGACCGCGCAGCGGCAGTCGCTTGTGCCGGGTGGACTTGAGTAGGATGCCCCTTCCACCGGGACAGGGGGTCCGATGAGCTTCGAGATCGAGCGCAAGTTTCTCGTCGCGAGCAACGCTTGGCGTGCGCTCGCCACCGATAGCATCCGCATTCGCCAAGCCTACCTGAGTACCGACGGGAAGGCCTCCATCCGCGTCCGCATCACGGACAAGGGCGGGGCGACGCTGAGCATCAAGTCGCGCGGCGCCGAGCGTAGGCGCCTGGAGCTGGAATATCCGATCCCGGTGCTGGAGGCGGAAGCGATGATAGCCCTGCGGCGCGGCTCCCTGATCGAAAAGGTGCGTCATGTCGTGCCCTACGGCGGCTGCATCTGGGAGGTCGACATCTTCGAGAGCGAGAACGAAGGACTGGTGATCGCCGAGGTCGAGCTGGGCGAAGAGCACCAGCGCGTCGACGTGCCGGCATGGGTGGGGACGGAAATCACCGGGCAGCCGCAGTACTACAACGGCGCTCTGGCGCTGCGGCCGTTCCGCACCTGGCCCGAGGTGCCGAGTGCCGCCGTGGGGGCGACGCCGGTCAGCGGTCAGTAGACCTCCGGCACGTACATGTCGTCCGGGACCGGCTGACGCTGGTAGTCCGGGTGGTGCGTCCGCGGTGGCAGGATCACCGGCTCGCGCTTGACTTCCTTGTAAGGGATCTGTTGCAGCAGGTGGTGGATGCAGTTGAGCCGCGCCTTCTTCTTGTCGACGGCTTCGACCACCCACCAAGGCGCCTCGGGGATGTGCGTGCGCTCCAGCATGACCTCCTTCGCGCGCGTGTACTGCTCCCACCGCCGACGCGACTCGAGATCCATGGGGCTCAGTTTCCACTGCTTGAGCGGATCATGGATGCGCATCATGAAGCGCAGATGCTGTTCCTCGTCGGTGATGGAGAACCAATATTTGATGAGCACGATGCCGGACCGCACGAGCATCCTCTCGAATTCCGGCACGGTGCGCAGGAACTCCTCGCATTCAGCCTGGGTGGAGAACCCCATGACACGCTCGACGCCGGCGCGATTGTACCAACTGCGGTCGAAGAGGACGATCTCGCCGCCGGCTGGCAGGTGCGAGACGTAGCGCTGGAAGTACCACTGCGTGCGTTCTCGCTCGCTTGGTACCGGCAACGCAGCGACGCGGCAGACGCGCGGGTTGAGCCGCTGTGTGATCCGCTTGATGACGCCGCCCTTGCCGGCGGCATCGCGTCCCTCGAAGATGACCACGACCTTGAGGCCCTGGTTCACCACCCAGTCCTGCAGCTTCACCAGCTCACCCTGCAGCCGAAACAGCTCCTTGAAGTAGGTGGAGCGGTCCACGGTCGCCTGCTCCGGCCTGGTCGCGTACTCCTCGACGAGGCGGCCGAGGCGGGCGTCATCGATTTCCATCTCGAGCTCTTCATCGAAGCTGTCGACGAGCTCGCCGCGTACGCGGCTATCCAGGTCCTTGGCACGGGCATCATTGCTCATTCGCGATTCTCCATCTTCTGACACAGCATAGGCGGGCCCGAACGGCCTGCGCCAGCCGAACGCGATGCGTTCAGCGCTGTACGTGCTGCGGCCGTAGTGGACCTGCGGGTGCGATAACGATTCTGCCCGTGCCGGACGCCGGCCGTCGCTGCCGCAGCTCTGAGGGGAGCTGGTGTACGTATACAGGCGCTGACCGTGGCTATGGCCAACGCTTCGAGCCCCAACGCGTTCCCGACGGATTGCCGAGTCGGCGGCGACAATCCTCCGCGGCGGCCGAGGCGACACGCCGTGGGCTCGCTTGAATAGCCGTCGCGCGTTCGCCCGCGACGGTCGCTCAGGATGTTGCAGCGTGGGGCAGGAACAGGCACGCAGCGTGCGCGAATTATATCGTGCCGGCAACGGGTTGTTTCAGCGTTCGGAACTGTCACATGGCCGTTACAGAGGCGTGTCACACAGCCTTTGCACAACTGCGGTTAACAGGCCGCGTCTTGAGCCTTCGGCCGGGGCATGCCGCCCCGGGACCCGTAGCTCCCAATGCAGGTGAGGTTCCAAATGCGGATGACATTCGCGGGTCTCGCAGGGTCGGCCGCCGTTGCGGCATTGGCCGCTGCAGCAGCCGTTGTGCTTTCCGGCGATGCGTTTGCGCGCGATCAGATCAGGATCGTAGGGTCTTCGACCGTCTATCCTTTCACGACGGCAGTGGCGGAGCAGTTCGGCAAGACCGGCGCCGGCAAGACGCCCGTCGTCGAGTCGACCGGCACGGGCGGCGGCATGAAGCTGTTCTGCGCCGGCGTCGGCGAGGCGCACCCCGACCTCACCAACGCTTCGCGCGCCATGAAGAAAGGCGAATTCGAGGACTGTCAGAAGAACGGGGTGAAGGACATCGTCGAGATCAAGGTCGGCATCGACGGCATTACGATCGCGCAGTCGAAGGCAGGGCCCGCCATGAAGCTCACCATGGAGCAGGTGTTCCTCGCGCTCGCCGAGCAGGTGCCCGACAAGGATGGCAAGCTTGTCGCCAATCCCCACAAGAGCTGGTCGGACATCGACAAGTCGCTCCCCAGCGCCAAGATCGAGGTGCTCGGCCCCCCGCCGACCTCCGGCACGCGCGATTCGTTCCATGAACTGTTCATGGAGGTGGGCGCAAAGAAGCTCGCCGCGCTCGCCGACCTGCAGAAGAGCGACGCCAAGGCCTTCGAGAAGGTCTGGAAGTCCATTCGCAAGGACGGCGCCTACGTGGAGGCCGGCGAAAACGACAACGTGATTGTGCAAAAGCTCGAGGCCAACAAGAACGCGTTCGGCATTTTCGGCTATTCCTTCCTCGAGGAGAACACGGCCAAGCTGAAGGGCGTGCCGATCGACGGCGCCGAAGCCACCTACGACAACATCTCGTCGGGCAAGTACAAGGGTGCCCGGCCGCTGTTCGTGTACGTGAAGAAGCAGCACGTCGGCGTCATCCCTGGCATCGACAAGTTCGTCGCCGAATACGTTTCCAGCAAAGCCCTGTCGAAGGACGGCTACCTGGCGCGCAAGGGTCTGGTCGCGCTCCCCAAGGGCGAGATCGACAAGGTCATGGCGGGCGCCAAGGAAATGAAGGTGCTCAGCGCTTCCGACGTCCACTGAGGCGCGAGATCTGGTGATCCGCCGCCCCATACCACCAACGCCGGCGGGGCGGCGGGCTCGCGCTCCGGATGGACCGGGTTCCGGGGCGTAGACGCGAATGCCGGCAGCGTCGAACTGTGGCGGCGCCGACCAACGCGCAGGCCAACTAGAGTGACACCGGCGTTGCTAGAGGCAGGTGGGGGAAGATGGTCGAGCTTTACGTGCTCACCTTGGCCGCATTGGTTGTTGTCGGCTTCTTCGCCGGACGGTTGCGGGCGTCAGCCCTCCTTAGCGGCAGCGACCGCGGACAGCTGCTGCATTCCCTCCCCGCCTACCATGGCCTGTTCACGGCGGCACTGGTGCTCGTATCGATGCTGCTGGTGCTGGCAATCGGCGCGCCGCTACTCAAACACCTGGCCAACTCCGCCGCGCTCTCGTACTTCCCGCCCGATGTCGCCGCCGACGACCTGCGGCGCGGTGCGACGCTGCGTGACGTGACGAACCTGGTGGCGGGCAAATATTTCGGCACCCCATCCCCCGAGCTCGCCAAGGCCGCCGAGAGCTACGCGGCGACGCGCTCCATGGGGAGCTGGATCATCTTTCTGCTCGGCAGTGTTCTGGGCTTGCTCGCGATCGTGCTCGGCGCCGGACGCGTCAGCCGGACTTTCCGCGCGCGCAACCACGTCGAACGCTTCGTGGTGGTGGTGCTCGCGCTCTGCGCCACGGCAGCGATCCTCACCACGCTCGGCATCATCTTCTCGGTGCTGTTCGAGACCTACCGGTTCTTCTTCGATCCGGCCCTCAAGGGGCGGCCGACGGTTGCTAACTTTCTCTTTGGCACGGAATGGAACCCGCAGGCCGCCCTCCGCGCCGACCAGGGGGATATCCGCACTGCCTTCGGCTTCGTGCCGCTGCTGACGGGAACGCTGCTCATCACGCTGATCGCCATCTGCGTGGCCGGACCGCTCGGCCTGTTCTCGGCCATCTACCTGGCGGAGTACGCGACCCCGCGCTTTCGCGCCGCGGCCAAGCCGATCCTGGAAATCCTGGCGGGCATTCCGACGGTCGTGCTCGGCTTCTTCGCCGCCCTGACGGTGGCGCCGATGATCCGCGGCTGGGGCGAGCATTTCGGGCTCGAGATCGCCTCGGAAAGCGCGCTCGCCGCCGGCCTGGTGATGGGGATGATGATCATCCCGTTCATCTCTTCGCTCTCCGACGACGTCATCAACGCCGTGCCGCAGTCGCTGCGCGACGGCTCCTACGCGATGGGAGCGACGAAGTCGGAGACGATCAAGCGTGTGGTCCTGCCGGCAGCGCTGCCGGGGATCGTGTCGGCCTTCATGCTGGCGATCAGCCGCGCCATCGGCGAGACGATGATCGTCGTCATGGCCGCCGGGCTCGCCGCCAATCTGACCTTCAATCCGCTGGACGCCGTCACCACCATCACGGTGCAGATCAAGACCATCCTCGTCGGCGACCAGGAGTTCGACAGCGCCAAGACGCTCGCCGCCTTCGCGCTGGGCTTCGTGCTGTTCTTTGTCACGCTCGTGCTCAACATCATCGCGCTGCAGGTCGTGCGCAGGTATCGAGAGCAATATGACTGATATCGCCTCCTCCTCGTCGATCCCGCTGGGCCGCCGCCCCAACAAGTCCACTGACGCGGCGCAGGCGCGGGTGCGCCGGCGCTACCGCTCGGAGGCGCGCTTTCGCGCCTACGGTCTGATCGCCCTCGCCATCACCACCGTCTTCCTTGTGGTGCTGATCGCGGAGGTGGTGCGAAAAGGTGCCCCAGCCTTCCTGCAGCATTCCCTGCTGCTCGACGTGTCCGTGCCCGCCGATCTCGTGCCGCCGGACAAGAGGGGTGATGCCGCGGCGATCCGCGGCGCCGATTACTTCCCCGTTACGCGCGATGCGCTGATGGCGGCCATCCCCGGTATCGAGAGCCGCTCGGCCGAGAAGACGCTCACGCGCCTGCTGAGCCCGGGTGCTGCCGATCGCCTTGCCAACATGATCGCTGCCGATCCGTCGCTGATCGGACAGACGGTCAGGGTGCCGCTGCTGCTCTCGGCCAACGCCGACCTCTACTACAAAGGTGTCGGCACGCCGATCACCAGCCGGCCCGGGCGCGGCATCGCCACCCCGAGCGGGACGACGGGCGAGATCACTATCCTCACCTCCTCCAACGACTTCGCCGACGATCTCGTCGCCCTCAAGCGCAGGCTCGGCGAACGTTCGGCGGCGCTGGTTGTCGAGGCCGACCGGCTTCAGCGCTTCGGCTCGGCGGGCCTTGCCGACAAGGTGAGGGAGCTGCGCGAAGAAGCGGCCGCGCTGCGCGACCGGTTCGATCATCCCAAGGTCGAGGAGGCGCTCGACGGAAGCCTGCCGAGCCTCCTGATCGCGATCAACGGCGGCCTCGTCAAGGTCACCAGGCTGTCCGACAGCGCCGTCAGCGGCGACGTTCTGCTGCCGCTCAGCTCGCAGGCGGATGCGCCGTCCGGGGCATGGAACCTCGTCACCTACGCGACGCCCGAGGGCAACCGCAAGGCGGCTGACCAGGAGGTCGCCTTCCTCGAGCGCCTCCGAGACCTCGGTGCCGTCGACCGGCATTTCAACTTCCGGTTCTTCACGGCTGGCGACAGCCGCGAGCCGGAGCTGGCCGGCATCCGCGGTGCGCTCATGGGCAGCGCGCTGACGCTGTTCGTCACGCTGGCGCTGTGCCTGCCCATTGGCGTGATGGCTGCGGTCTACCTGGAAGAGTTCGCGTCCAAGAACCGGCTGACCGATCTCATCGAGGTCAACATCAACAACCTGGCGGCGGTGCCCTCGATCGTGTTCGGGCTGTTGGGCCTTGCCATGTTCCTCAACTTCTTCGGGCTGCCGCGCTCGGCACCGCTGGTCGGCGGACTCGTGCTGGCGCTGCTCGTGCTGCCCACCATCATCATCGCCTCGCGGGCCGCGCTGAAGGCCGTTCCTCCCTCGATCAAGGAGGCGGCGCTGGGCGTCGGCGCCTCGCACCAGCAGGCCGTGTTCCATCATATCTTGCCGCTGGCGATGCCGGGCATCATGACGGGCACGATCATCGGCATGGCCCACGCGCTGGGCGAGACGGCACCGCTTCTCATGATCGGCATGGTTGCCTTCATCGTCGACGTGCCGAAATCGTTTACGGAAGCCGCAACCGTGCTGCCCGTGCAGATCTACCTGTGGTCGGACCTGCCCGAGCCCGCCTTCCAGTACAAGACCGCGGCGGCAATCCTTGTGCTGCTCGTGTTCCTCTTCGCCATGAACGGCGCAGCGATCTGGCTGCGCAAGAAATTCGAGCGCCGGTGGTAGGCATCTGCGAAAGGGTGTGGAACAAATGGATATGGCCGTAGAGAAGTCGCTGACAAACGAGGCGCTGGCCGTCAGGCCTCAGCCCGCGAAGGCGGCCAAGGTGATGGCGCGCGGCGTCGATGTCCACTATGGCGCCAAGCACGCCCTCAAGGAGGTGACGGTCGACATCCCGGAAAAGGGGGTGATGGCCTTCATCGGCCCGTCGGGTTGTGGAAAGTCGACGTTCCTGCGCTGCATCAACCGCATGAACGACACCATCCCTACCTGCCGCGTGACCGGCAAGATTACCATCGACGACAACGACATCTACGATCCCGATCTCGACGTGGTGCAGCTGCGCGCGCGGGTCGGCATGGTGTTCCAGAAGCCGAACCCTTTCCCGAAGTCGATCTTCGAGAACGTCGCCTACGGCCCGCGCATTCATGGGCTCGCCAGGTCCAAGACCGACCTCGAGGAGATCGTCACCTCGAGCCTGCGGCGCGCCGGGCTGTTCGAGGAGGTGAAGGACCGCCTGGGCGACTCCGGCACCAGCCTCTCCGGCGGCCAGCAGCAGCGTCTCTGCATCGCGCGCGCGATCGCAGTGGAGCCCGACATCATCCTCATGGACGAGCCCTGCTCGGCGCTCGACCCCATCGCCACCGCCCGCATCGAGGAGCTGATGGGCGAGCTGATGGAGAGCTACACCATCGTCATCGTCACCCACTCCATGCAGCAGGCGGCGCGCGTGTCCCAGCGCACGGCTTTCTTCCATCTCGGCAACCTGGTCGAGGAAGGCCCGACGGAGTTGATCTTCAACAACCCGAGGGACCAGCGAACACAGGACTACATCACCGGCAGGTTCGGCTAGCCGCGCCCTCGGCAGCAGTCTGTCGCAAACCGGAAAAGTGACAACCATGCAACCGCACACCGTCGCCGCCTACGATGCCGAGCTCAAAGACCTCGACGGTCTTGTCGGCGAGATGGCCAGCCGCACCCGGGCCCTGCTGCAAGAGGCCACGCGAGCGCTGGCCGAGGGCAATGTCGAACGGGCACAGCGAGTGATCGCGGCCGATGCCGCCATCGATGCCCTGCAGCACAGGATCGAGGAGAGGGCGATCACAACGATCGCCAGACGCCAGCCCATGGCCGTCGACCTGCGCCACATCGTCTCCACGATCCGCATTGCCAACGACCTCGAGCGGATCGGCGATCTTGCCAAGAACGTCACGAAGCGAGTCATCGCCATCGCCGAGCAGCCCGCCTCCATCAAGGTTGCCGCGAGCCTCGCGCCTCTGGCTGAGCGCGTGATCGACCAGCTCGAGGCCATTGCTGCCGCCTACCAGGGGCGCGACGATGCTGCCGCCCTCGAAGTGTGGCGGTCCGACGGCGCCATCGACGTACTGCACACCTCGCTGTTCCGGGAGCTTCTGACCTACATGATGGAGGACCCGCGCAGCATCGGCTTCTGCACGCACCTGCTGTTCTGCGCGAAGAATCTCGAGCGTATCGGCGATCACGCGACCAACGTGGCCGAGACCGTGCACTACATGCTGACGGGCGACATACTCTCCATGGAGCGCCCCAAGGCTGACGCGTCGAGTGGCGTCGATCCCAGCCGAGAGCCCGGCAGGGCCTGAAAGCGAACAGGATACAGATGCCGCCGCACATCATGGTCGTCGAGGACGAGGAAGCGCTTCTCGAGCTGCTGCGGTACAACTTCGAGACGGCCGGCTACCACGTCGAAACCATTGCCGATGGCGAACAGGCGGAGGCACGGCTCAAGGAGGCGGTGCCCGACTTGCTGGTGCTCGACTGGATGCTGCCGGGCCTCTCGGGGATCGAGCTCTGCCGGCGGCTGCGACAGTCGGTCGACACCAAGAACCTTCCCGTGATCATGCTGACGGCCCGAGGCGAGGAGCCTGACCGCGTACGCGGCTTCGAGACCGGCGCGGACGACTACGTCGTGAAGCCGTTCTCCGTCAACGAGCTGATCGCGCGGGTCGGGGCGCTGCTGCGACGCATGCGGCCGCTGCTCGTCGCCGACGTGCTGACCGTCGGCGACATCGAGCTCAACCGCACGGCCATGTCGGTGCTGCGGCGCGGGCAAACCATCCACCTGGGGCCCACCGACTATCGCCTGCTCGAGTTCTTCATGCAGTCGCCGGGCCGCGTCTTCACGCGCGGCCAGTTGCTCGATGGCGTCTGGGGCAACGACGTCTACGTCGACGAGCGCACCGTCGACGTACACATCGGCAGACTGCGCAAGGCGCTTGTGCGGTCGTGGCGCACCGACCCGATCCGCACCGTACGCGGCGCCGGCTACAGCTTCGAGGCGCGCTGAGCAGCCACGAGCGGACCGGAAAATCTCACCGCGAGCGCAATGGAGAGTGAAAGCACAAGTGTGTGCTCGAGCCTTCATTGCCGTGTCATGTCGGCGGGGCAGAACTGTGTCCAACCCGGCCTCGTCAGAAGCCGCTCGGCGTCATGAGCGACGCGACAGTCAAGGCTGCTCGGCTCGTGTGTGTGTTCCCCTGCCATCGCGTGGAGCCGCGGCAGCTGGTTGGTTCGGACGCGGTACGCCTTCAACAGCGTCCGATTCCGGGGCCAGTCTGGTGCTGCATTTCGCCTTCCCCGCTGGCGTGCAGCAGCCGGGCTGGCCCTCCTCTACAGCAGTGGCGCTGCGGGACGTCATGCCCGCGCAGGCGGCATTCACGCGCCACGGAAGCGGAGGCTTGCGTGGATCTCAGCCTTCGCGGAGATGCCGCTGGCATCCGATGCGGGGTCAAAGCCAAAAGGCAGCGGCTCGCTTGTTGTCTCCAGCGCGAGTTCCGATCTGGTGCGATCTCGATCAAACCCTGCTGCCTACGCGACGCCGATCCTGCCGCCGCCCTTCTTGCGGATGGCGACGACCGCCGGGCGTGGTGGCATGTCTACTTTGAAGTCCGGCCAGCGCGTTGCGGGGTCCTCGAATGTCGATTCGCGGCCGAACGGCTTCCAGTCCTTGACGCCATCCGTTGCCGGATGCTGGACGGCGACGAAGACGGTTTCGTCGTCGGGCGTAAAGGAGGGCCCACAGAGCTCGGCGCCCACCGGGGCCTGGAAGAACAGCCTCGACAGCCCCCGCCTCTCGCCCTCCGTCTCCACCGCGTAGAGGCCGTCCATCTTGTTGGTCCGTCTCGACCATATGCTTCCCTGGTCCGTGGCGATCCACAGCCGGCCTTGTGCATCGAAGGCGCAATTGTCGGGCGCGGCGAACCAGCCGCTGGCGCTGGTCTCGGGATGCCAGCGGGCGCCTATCTGCGCCACCCTGGGATCGCCGCAAACGACCAGCATATCCCAGGTATAGGCGGAGGCAGTGTGGTCGGCGTCGGGTGCCGTCATCTCGATGATGTGGCCGAAGTCGTTCTGCGGCCGCGGATTGGCCTTGTCGATCTGCTCCGGCCGGCGCCGCTCGTTGTTGGTAAGGATGACGATGACTTTGCCGGACGTGGGATGCGGCTGCACATCCTCGGGCCGGTCCATGCGCGTCGCCTTGAGCAGGTCGGCCGCAAGCCGCGCGTCGATGACCACGTCGGCCTGCGAGTGGAAGCCGTTGGCCGGGGTGAGCGGGCCCTCGCCGAACACCAGCGGCAGCCATTTGACGCTGCTGTCGTCTTCGAAGCGGGCAACCGACAGGGTGCCCTCGGACAGCAGGCGCATGTTGCTGGCGCGATCGCCCGCAACGTAGCGGCCGGCCGATACGAAGCGATAGACATAGTCGAACTGCGCATCGTCGCCGGAATAGACGACGACCCGGCCGTCCTTGCTGACGATCACCTCGGCACCTTCGTGCCGGAACCGGCCGAGCGCGGTGTGTTTCACGGGCGTGGAGCGCGGATCCGAGGGGTCGATCTCGACGATCCAGCCGAAACGGTTGGGCTCGTTCGTTTCCTTGTCGACGTTGAAACGGTCGTGCGTGCGGCCCCAGCTGTACCAGTTGCCGGGCACGCCGTAGCGGTCGTAGCTCCTCTGCTGCGTTCCGCCGAGGCCCCTGGTCCTGCGCTTGCCGTCGGGACCCTTGTCCTCGGTCCAGAAGTAGCCGTGAAAATTCTCCTCGGCGGTGAGGTAGGTGCCCCACGGCGTCTGGCCACCGGCACAATTGTTGAGCGTGCCCAGGATCTTGCGGCCCTCGGGATCGGCCTTGGTCTTCAGCCGGTCGTGTGCCACCGCCGGCCCGTCCACGGTCATCTCCGTCGTCGCGGTGATGCGCCGGTTGAGGGGGCTGCCGGTCACCGGCCGCCAGCGTCCATCGGTGAGTGCCACCTCGACGACGCTGACGCCATGGGCGGCCATTTCGACCGCGACGTGCGCGGGCGTGATCGTGGCGAAGTCGTTCCGGTCAGGCCGGGTCCCGACGCCGGGGAACATCACCTCGGGGCTCGCATACTCGTGGTTGACGCACAGCAGCCCGCGGGTGTTCCGGGCGTCGAGCGGGAAGAAGGCGAGATAGTCGTTGTTGTAGCCGAAGCGCTTGGCCTGCTCGTCGCCAGTCAGGTTTCTCGGGTCGAACGGCTTGAGGCCGTCGGCAAGGGGGTCACCCCAGGCGATGACGATGTCGGCATCGTAGCCCTCGGCAACACTGTGCGTCGTGTCGATCTCGGCGGTCACCTCGCGGAAGGCGAAGCCGGCCGCCTTGGCCGGTCCCGAGGCGCTTACAAGTGCTGCTTGCCCAAACAGCACGGTGGCAGCGGTGGCGCCGAGGCTGCCCTTGAGCATGTCGCGACGGCTGTAGCGCCGGGCAATGATGGCACCGATCGTATCGCTGAGGGGTGGCGAGAGCGGCGTATCGTCGAATGCCTCGAAGGCTTCTGCCTTGTTGGTCAACCCGTCTTCGGTCATGGCAGTTTCCCCTTCCTGCTGATATCGGCGCGTGAGTAGCCAACGATTGCAATGGTTCAGTGACAGGTCGGCATCGATGATTCAGACGCCTCTGCAGTCGTGCCGGCTTGGGGTTTCTGGGGTGTCGTCTGCCCCCGCGATCGACTACGTCGGGGCGCGGCGCTTGCGGGCGCGCAGGTCGATGACGCCGGCGACGGTGCGGGGGTCGATGCCGCCCGGGTAGATCACGTGCTTCTGGATCTTCTGGGTGCCTGTGGTCGGCAGGCTGTCAACGAAGTGCATCCAGCCCGGCGCCTTGAAGTAGGCCAGGCGCTCGTTGCAGTGCGCAAACAGCGCGTCGGCGACGCGCTGGACCGCTTGCGTCGGCAGCGGCTCGTGCAGCACGATGCAGGCCAGCACCTCCTCCTCGCGCACCTCGTCCTTCACGGCCATCACGGCGGCCTGCCGCACGTCGGGGTGGGTGAGCAGGATCGCCTCCACCTCGGCGGCGGCGATGTTCTCGCCGGAGCGGCGGATGATATTCTTCTTGCGGTCGACGAAATGCAGCATGCCGTCTGGCGAGCGCCTAACGGTATCGCCGGTGTGGAACCAGCCGCCGCGCCATCCCGCCTCTGTGGCCGCCTCGTCCTTGAGGTAGCCCGAGAAGCAGCCGCGCCGAGGCGTCGCCGCGGAGTGCCGGAGGACCATCTCGCCGGGTGTGCCGTCGGGTACGACGCGGTCGGTGTCGTCGACGACGCGCACGTCGATGCCGGGCACTGCGCGTCCGAACGCGCGCGTGCCGACCTGCCGCGGCTCGAAGCAGTCGGCCAGCACGCGCACCATCTCGGTCATGCCCCAAACCTCCAAGAGCGGGAAGCCGAAGCGCGCCTCGAATGCCGCATGCAGCTGCGGTTCGATGCCGGCGCCGATGCCGAAGCGGACGACGTGGGCGCGCTCGTGCTCGCCGGGCGGCTGCGCGAGCAGGAGCGGCGCGATCACGCCCAGATAGTGCACGACGGTGGCGCGGCTCTCCGCGACCTCGACCCACCAGCGCTGCGGGCTGAACCGGTCGGGCTGGACCTGGCAGTTGCCGGTCCAGATCGCGCCCATCAGCGACACGACGGCCGAGTTGCAGTGATAGAGCGGCAGGGGATTGTAGATTCGCTCCTGGCCCGTGCGGAAATCAGCAACGCCGCCGAGTGCGGCGTACCAGTGGCCGCTGGCGACCTCGTAGCCGTGCGAAAGTACGCAGCCCTTCGGTCGGCCCGTGGTGCCGGAGGTATAGAGGATGCTGGAGGGCGTTTCGGGTCCTGGCGCGCGCCCGTGAGCGGGGCGTAACGCCTTCGCGAGCGGGACCGGTGCGAGGCCGTCCACGATGACGACAGGGGCCTTGTGCGTGCTCTGCGCCAGCGCCTCGCCGACCTGCGCCTCGCGCGCGGCGAGCGCCAGGATCAGGTCGGGCTCGCTGTGCTCCAGCAGGTAGGCGGTTTCGCCGGCGCGGTAGTCCGGGTTGATCGGCACGCAGCAGGCGCCGACGCCGTTGAGGGCAAACTTGTGCAGCACGTACTCGGGCCGATTCTCCAGTAGCGTGGCGACGCGGTGGCCGAGGCCGAAGCCGGCGGACCTGTAGGCGGCAGAGAACTCGGCGATGAGCCGGTCGGCGTCGCGATAGGAGATTTCGAAGCCGCCCGGGAGGTAGTCGCGCTTGTCGTTGGCGGGCACCGCGAAGAACGGCCGGTCGCCGTGGGATGCGACGGCGGAGCCGAAGAGCTCCGCGATCGTCAAGCCGTCCTGAAGCTCACCCACGCGCCTCCTCCCCTGCCAAGTCCGCGCTTGCCGCGGGCGTCATTGTAGGCCGCCGGAGCGGGGCTGGGGAGCAGTCCGCCTGTAGGGTGCAAAAGCGAAGCGCGTTGCCCCGATCAACCGGCGTTTCGGCGCAATGCGGCTTCGCCTGTTGCGCCCTACGGGCTTAGGTCCGCCGGACAGGAGCGGGCTTGCTGCGCCAACTCATTAGTCCACATGTGTGTGACGCTAGCCCATTGACTCCCATTAAATCCCATGTAATCCCATATCTGCCCAAGTGCTTTGACGGGATGGCATCAACCCGGAGGGTGGGCGCGGGTCGGTTTGTGAGTTCGGCTGAGGTTCGAGCGCGAGGATGGATCGCTTTGTCTCGACATTCACGAACAAGATCGACGCCAAGGGT
>Ga0111538_10001552_pt1 | contig 32253 bp, 29 predicted proteins | sample SoiMethybrSBSTD1_FD_79669 | JGI IMG/M metagenome (GOLD analysis project Ga0111538, IMG submission 79669) | Bulk soil microbial communities from a Populus tree surrounding site in Tennessee, USA - Soil MetaG P. TD hybrid SBSTD1 (version 2)... | ecosystem: Environmental > Terrestrial > Soil >... | reverse complement strand
TTCGGCAAGGACGAGTCGGGTGTGGCCACGGGCATGGTGGGCGCCCCGGCCTGCGGCGACGTGATGAAGCTGCAGATCAAGGTGAACAAGGACGGCATCATCGAGGACGCGAAGTTCAAGACCTACGGCTGCGGCAGCGCCATCGCCTCGTCGTCGCTGGTGACCGAATGGGTCAAGGGCAAGACGGTGGACCAGGCCGCGACCATCAGGAACACGCAGATCGCCGAGGAGCTGGCACTCCCGCCGGTGAAGATCCACTGCTCGATCCTCGCCGAGGACGCGATCAAGGCCGCCGTCGCCGACTACCGCAAGAAGTACGGCGCCGAGACCGAGCCGAAGGCGGCGGAGTAACCATGGCCGTCACCCTGACCGATCGCGCCGCGCAGCACGTGCAGCGCTACATCGCCAAGCGCGGCAAGGGCGTGGGCCTGCGCCTGGGCGTGAGGACCACGGGCTGCTCGGGCCTCGCCTACAAGCTCGAGTTCGCCGACGAGATCCTCCCGGAGGACAACGCCTTCGAGAGCAACGGCGTGCGCGTGCTGATCGATCCCAAGAGCCTCGCCTACCTCGACGGCACGGAGCTGGACTTCGTGCGCGAGGGCCTGAACGAGGGGTTCAAGTTCAACAACCCCAACGAGAAGGACCGTTGCGGTTGCGGAGAGTCGTTCAACGTATAGGGTCGGACCGCGGCGTTTTGGATTTTCAGCGCAACCATTTCGAGCTGCTGGGACTGCCGCTCGCCTATTCCGTCGACCCAGCCCGCCTCGAGTCCGGCTATCGCGCGTTGCAGTCGCAGGTCCATCCTGACCGTTTCGCCGCGGCGACCGAGGCCGAGCGAAGGGTCGCGATGCAGTGGGCCACGCGCGCCAACGAGGCCTACCGCACCCTGAGGGACCCGGTCGGGCGCGCCCGCTACCTGCTCTCGCTCAAGGGCTTCGACACCGGCGAGGAGACCAACACCTCGATGCCGCCCGACTTCCTCATGCAGCAGATGGAGTGGCGCGAAGCCGTGGCCGAGGCTGCGGGCGCGCACGACACTTCCCGGCTCCAGTCGCTGCGGGGCGAGCTTTCCGCCAGCCGCGCCGACATGCTGCGCATGCTCGAGCGCGCGATCGACGCCGATGCCAACTACGACGCCGGCTGCTCGCTGGTGAGGAAGCTGCGCTTCCTCGAGAAGCTGGACGACGAGATCGACGAGGCGCTGCAATGACCGTGAGGGAGGGCGCGCGCCGGCGCATCGAGGCGGCGCATCGCTATGGCGCGATCTACCGCAACGGCCTCGCGAGCCACCACCCGATGGCGATCGTGGCGCTCGATGCCATGGGCGCGTGCGAGGCCGACCTGCAGAGTTTCGAGGCGCATTACCTGCCGCAACTCGAGCCGCTGCAAGGCGCCGTCGTCGTCATCCAGCCCGGCGACGAGGCCGCCCACCTGGGTTCGCCACGCGCCTTCCCCGAATGGGTCGTCTACTTCGACGCCGCGATCGCCCAGGATGGCCTCGAGCCCGTGCTGCGCCGCTGGGTCGACCGGATGCTGCCCGCCATCGCGGCGGGCGGTTTCCACGGGGCGATCCGGACCGCGTTCGCGGTCGAGTCGGGCGCGCAGGGCGAGATGTCGCACGCGCTCGCCTACTGGGCCGCGTCCTACCACCCGTTGCCTGCGGCGCCAGAGCCTGCAGGGACGCTTTCGCCCGACGAGGTGCTCGACCGCATCGCGCGCGACCCTGCTCATGCCGGCCAGCGCCCGCCCGGCAGGGGCATCACCGACCGCGCCATGGCGGCGGCGCGCGCGGCCGATTTCGCGGTGCATGTCCGCAGCCTCGACGCCAACCAGCTTGCCCTCGACGGCATCGCGCGCGCACTGCTGCACGCGTATGCGGCCTCCGGCGACTTCACGCTCCTTCACTGCGTCACGGGCACTCACGCTTTCCGCCTGCTCGGGCCTTACGCGAGCGACTCGAGCGCGGCGCTCGCCGACTTCTGGGCCGCCGTGGTCGCCGCCTACATCGGCGCCGGCGCTCCGCCCCCGCATGGCTGGGGCCTGAAGGGCGACGACTCGCTCGACTGGCCCGCGATCCACGCGCTCGCGGTGAGGCGCGAGGACGAGCACGACATCAAGCTCGCCTACTCCTGCTGGCGCGAGTGGCAGCATCGCGGCGGCGACCTCTACCGCCGCGCCGCGAGCGCCCGCGTGACGGGCTGACATGGCGCTGCTGCAGATCTCCGAGCCCGGGGACTCGCCCGAGCCGCACCAGCGGCGCCTCGCGGTGGGCATCGACCTGGGAACGACGCACTCCCTCGTCGGCACGGTGCGCAGCGGCGTGACCGAGGTGATCGCCGATGCCGAGGGCCGGCCGCTGCTGCCCTCGATCGTGCGCTACTACCAGGACGGCCGCGCGGAAGTCGGATACGAGGCCCGCGCCGCGCAGGCCGACGATCCCTCGAACACGATCGTGTCGGTGAAACGCTTCATGGGCCGTGGCGTGGCCGACGTGGCCAGGTACGGCGCGCTGCCCTATCACTTCGTGGACGGGCCGGGCATGGTCGCGATCGAGACCGCCGCCGGCGTGCGCTCCCCGGTGCAGGTCTCGGCCGACATCCTGCGCACCTTGCGCGACCGCGCCGAGCAGGCACTGGGCGACGAGCTCTTCGGTGCCGTCGTGACCGTGCCGGCGTACTTCGACGAGTCGCAGCGCCAGGCCACCAAGGATGCCGCGCGCCTCGCGGGCCTGAACGTGCTGCGGCTGCTGAACGAGCCGACCGCCGCCGCGATCGCCTACGGCCTCGACCATGCCTCCGAGGGCACCTTCGCGATCTTCGACCTGGGTGGCGGCACTTTCGACATCTCGATCCTCAAGCTCACGCGCGGCGTCTTCGAGGTGCTGTCGACCAACGGCGATTCGGCGCTCGGCGGCGACGACTTCGACCAGGCGATCGCGACCCACTGGCGCGTGGGCCACAAGGTGGCGGATGCCAAGGGTGGCGATACGCGGCGGCTGCTTGCCGCGGCGCGCGACGTGAAGGAACGCCTGTCGTCGGTGGAGTCGGCAGACGTGAGCGTGACGTTGTCGTACGGCCAGAAGCTGCACCTGCGGCTCACGCGCGCCGAGTTCGAGCATCTCACCGCCGCGCTGGTGCAGAAGACGCTGGGGCCCACGCGCCGGGCGCTGCGCGACGCGAAGCTGGAACCCGCGGATATCGATGGCGTGGTGCTGGTGGGCGGGGCCACGCGCATGCCCCACCTGCAGCGCGCGGTCGAGGCCTACTTCGGGAAGGTGCCGCTCAAGGACCTCGACCCCGACCAGGTCGTGGCCCTCGGCGCGGCGATCCAGGCCGACGTGCTCGCCGGCAACAAGCGCTCCGGTGACGACTGGCTGCTGCTCGACGTGATCCCGCTCTCGCTTGGCCTCGAGACGATGGGCGGCCTGGTCGAGCGCGTCGTGCCGCGCAACTCGACCATCCCGGTGGCGCGCGCGCAGGAGTTCACCACCTTCAAGGACGGCCAGTCCGCGATGGTGATCCACGTCGTCCAGGGCGAGCGCGAGCTCGTCTCCGACTGCCGCTCGCTCGCGCGCTTCGAGTTGCGCGGCATCCCGCCGATGGTCGCCGGAGCGGCGCGCATCCAGGTCACGTTCCAGGTCGACGCCGACGGCCTGCTCTCGGTTTCCGCTCGCGAGAAGGGCACGGGCGTGGAGGCTTCGATCGTGGTCAAGCCCTCCTACGGCCTCACCGACGACGAGGTCGCGCGCATGCTGCAGGAGGGCTTCTCGCACGCCGCGGAGGATCGCGACGCGCGCGCACTCGCCGAGCAGCGCGTCGAGGCCGACTCGCTCCTGGGCGCCATCGGCGCGGCACTCGCCAGGGATGGCGACCTGCTCGATGGCGCCGAGCGCAAGGCGCTGGAGGGCGCGATGCAGAAGCTGCTCGGCCTGCGCGCCGGCACCGACCACCGCGCGATCAAGGCGGGCATCGAGGCGCTCAACCGCGAGAGCGACGCGTTCGCGGCGCGGCGCATGGACCGCGCCATCTCGAGCGCACTCTCGGGGCGGCGTATCGACGAGATGGCGAAGTGAGCAGGCTCAGGGTCCTTCCGCACGAGACTCTCTGCCCCGAAGGCCGCGAGATCGAGGCTACGCCGGGCGTGTCCATCTGCGACATCCTGCTTTCCAACGGCATCGAGATCGAGCACGCCTGCGAGAAGAGCTGCGCCTGCACCACATGTCATGTGATCGTGCGCGCGGGCTCCGAATCGCTCGACCCCGCGACCGAGAAGGAGGACGACCTGCTCGACAAGGCGTGGGGCCTGGAGCTCACCTCCCGCCTGTCGTGCCAGGCGCGCATGAAGGATGCCGACGTGACGGTCGAGATCCCGAAGTACACGCTCAACCAGGTCTCGGAGGTCAAGAAATGAAGTGGATCGACTCGCGCGACATCGCCATCGCGCTCGCGGACAAGCACCCCGACGTGAATCCGGAGCGCATCAACTTCGTCGACCTGCACGCCCTGGTGCTGGCGCTCGACGGTTTCGACGACGACCCGAAGCGCTCGGGCGAGAAGATCCTCGAGGCGATCCAGGCCGCCTGGATCGAGGAGGCGGACTGACCCGGAAATCGAGTAGTCTCTGGCCGGCTTCGACTCATGCCCCCGCCCCTCGTGGTGCCCTACAATTGCAGCTCCCACGTGGCACTCCCAAGGAGGATCTCCATGACCGCCCCCAAACTTGCCGCGCTCGCTGGTGCATTGTTCCTCACGATGCTCGTTCCCTTCCAGGCTCAGGCCGTTGGCCTGTTCCGGGCCTATCTCGCCTCCGACGGCAGCGACGCCAATCCCTGCACGCTGCCGCAGCCGTGCCGGCTGTTGCCAGCGGCGCTCGCGGCGGTCGACGACGGCGGCGAGATCTGGTTACTCGACTCGGCCAACTTCAACACCGCGCAGGTCACGGTGAGCAAATCCGTCACGATCCTCGCTATCCCCGGGGCGGTGGGCAGCGTGGTGGCCACGGGGGGCGCAAGCGGGCTGCGCATCGACGGGGCCAGCGTCGTGGTCTCGCTGCGCAACCTCGTGCTGGTGGGCCTCGGCTCCAGCGTTCACGGGGTTCACTTCTTCAACGGGGCGGCGCTGCACGTGGCCGACTGCGAGATCTCCGGCATGGGCAACCGCGGCATCCGGGTCGACGCGGCCGGCAGTAACACCACCGTGAGGAACACCGTGCTGCGCGACAACTTCGTGGGAATCTCCGCAACCCTCGCGAATGTCACGCTGGACGGGTTGCTCCTCAAGGGGCTCACCTACGCGGTCAATGGCGAGGAGGGTTCCACGATCTCGATCACCCGCTCGGTGGTCTCGGGAAACACCTACGGCGCCTACGTCACGTCGAACACCACGCCATCGCGCATCGCCATCGAGCACTCGGCGCTCACGGGGAACAGCTATGGCCTGCTCGTCGCGACGACCTCACCCGCGGGGGTGCTGCATGCCACCGTGAGGGGTAGCACTCTTTCCCAGAACACCACCGCGGGCGTGTCGGTCACGAGCGCCATCTCGGCCACGACGCATACGGTGCTCAGCGACAACGTGATCACCGACAACGCGAAGGGCGTGGAATTCGGGGTCAATACGCCGATCGTCTATACGCGACAGAACAACGTCTTCAAGTTCAACGGCTCGGACGTGTTCAACGGCACCCTCACGGTCTTGGCCGCGCAGTAGGCGATCCAGGCCGCCTGGATCGGCGCAGTGGCGTGCGCTCAGCTGCCGGAGACGGGAGTGATCGTTCCCAGGATGTTGTTGTCGTTGTCTATCACGCTGTTGTTGCCGCCGGAGTTGAAGAGCGCGGCATTCTGGTTGTAGAAGCCGATGAGGTTCTGCGTCACCTGGTTGCCGCTCGCGTAGACGCGAGCGCCCGAGTTGGACGCCGAGACTGCGATGTTGCTGTGCGAGATCTGGGTTCCGGAGACGGACGCGAGGGCGATGGCGCCGAGCTCGGAGTGGGCCCACACGCCGGCGTAGCCCATGTGGTCCAGCGCGGAGTCGATGACCGAGATGTCGGCGCGCGCCGAGGCGGTGAGGTAGGCCTCCGCGATGAAGCCGTGCGTGCTGCGCGTTGCCGTGCTGCGGCTTACGCCTGCCCTGGAGTGGCTCGCCGACATCGACAGGACGTGGACCGCGTACTCGGCGTTGCTGAAGTGCGAGCCGGAGACGGTGCCGAAGGCTCCATCCAGGTAGATCACGGCCGTGAAGATGTCGTGGAAGACGCTGTCGACCACGACGGCCGAGCGATCCGCACCCACCGCCCGCACGCCGGAGCCGCTGGTGAAGCCGCTCACGTTGCAGTTCTGCAGCAGGAGCCTGGAAGACATGCCGTACTGGAGGACGCCGATCGCGCCCGCATTGCCGGGGAAGGGAACGATGTTGAGGTTGCGCAGGGTCACGTTGACGCTCGCGCCGGAAATCTCGATCGCGTTGCCGCCCAGCGCCACCACGCTGCCGAGCGTGCCGGGAACCGCGAGGATCGTCACCGACTTGTCGATGTTCACCGGCCCGGCGTTGTAGTTCGCCGAGTCGAGCATCCAGATCTCCCCGCCACTCGCCACGGCCGCAAGCGCCGCGGGCAGCAGCCGGCACGGCTGCGGCAGGGTGCAGGGATTGGTGTCGACGCCGTCGATCGACAGGTAAGCCCGGAAGAGCTGGGCCGAGGCAGTCGATGTTGCGAGCAGGAGCAGGGTTGCGGCGAAGAAATGGCGCAGGGCATGGGTGTGCATAGGGAACTCCTTTCGTTTCGTTGACGTATCGGAAGCCGGTATCGCTCGATCAGGTCCCGCTGAGCGTCGTCAGCGAACCGTCGAGGACGTCGACGGTGTTGCCTTTCAACGTATTGTTCCCACGCGTATGGATCGTTCCGGAGTTCTCGAACGCGAACGCGTTCGTGTTCCCCAGCAGCGTGTTGCCGTCCGCGACCACGGAAGCCGAGCCCAAGTCCTGGTAGGTGGTGATCGCGCCACCGACACCCACCACCTGGCTCGTCACGTGACTGATCGTGTTATCCGTGGCCACGATCTCCGCCGTGCCCCCTGACGTCGTCCAGGCCTGGACCCCGGCCGTGCCGCCGCTGATGGTCGAGCGCGTCACGGCCAGTCGGCTGATACCGGATCCGCTGTAAGCCTGCAATGCGGTACCCACGTCGCTGAACACACTGTCGCTCACGCTGGCCCTCGAGCCGTTGACGACGACGACTCCCAGGGACCCGCTGATGAAAGTGCTGCGTGAAACCGTCAGCCTCGTGTTCGCGCCCTGGACCCAGAGGGACGCAGCCCCGTCGAAGGCCCGGAACGTGGTCCGATCGACGGAGACCTTCGCCCCGGGCGCGGTGACGTTGATCGAGCCGTCGAAAAGTCCGGCGAACTCGCAGTCGGAGACGCGCAGCTCGCTGCCCTGGCTGAAGGCGACTCCGTACGAGCTGGTGCCGCCCGCGATGTGCGCGAACACGAGGTTGCGCAGGGAGAGGATCACGCCGGCGGTGGAGACCTGGACGGCCGGCGTGCCGCCCGTGCTGATCACGCTTCCGAGGGCGCCCGGCACGGCGAGGATCGTGACGGACTTGGTGATGTTGACCGTCGCGCTGTTGTAGTTGGCCGAGTCGAGCATCCAGATCTCGCCCCCCGCCGCGACGGCCGCGATGGCGGCGGGCAGCAGGCGGCACGGCTGCGGCAGGGTGCAGGGATTGGCGTCGAGGCCGTCGGAGGCGAGGTAGGCCCGGAAAACCTGCGGGTAGGCAGGGACGGCGGCAAGCAGCAAGACGCTCGCCGCGAGGACGAGGCGCGCGGTTCTCTGGCGCATGGCTTTAACCTCCTAGAGTGTTCCCGGAACCGTGGTGACGGTCCCGGAGCTGTTGCTGACGTTGTCGCGCAGGATGTTGTTGCCCGCGGACTCGAGCACCGCCGAAACGCTCTGAACGAGCGCAGTGCCGTTGTCCAGGATCGTGCTGCCGCTCACGACGATGCGGCTGCCGCTTCCGTTGGACTGGATGCCCGTTGTGTTCGCGGCGACCAGGCTGTTGGCGACGAATACCCGCGAGGTCTCGCCAACGCCCGCGTTGCCCCTGATCCCGTAGACGTTCGATTCGACCACCGCATCGCTCACATACACCCGCGTGACCCCCGTGGCGGTCGTCGTCTCGGTGTAGATCCCGTAGCCGAAGTGCGAGACGTGGGTGTGCGTGACGAATATCCGGGTCGTTCCGGTGACTTCGGCGCCCGCGGAGATCCCGTAGGTTCCCTCCGTGAAGTGGGACCGCGAGATCCGCGCCGTAGCGCCATGGTCGAAGGTGGCGGCCGTGTAGTTGCCGCGGAACACGCCGCCGATGATCGCGACGTGCGCGGGCGCAAGGACGACGAGGCCGTGCCCGCCGCCGCCTTCGAAGCCCTCGACCACGCAGCCATCGAGCATCAGGCGCGCCCCGTCGGACATGTGGATGCCCAGCTGGGCCTCGTTGCCGGGAAACGGGCGGATGTGGACGTTGCGCAGCGCGACGTTCACGCCCGGGGTCGCGATGACCACGGCCGCCCCGCCCAGAGCGACGACGCTGCCCAGGGCGCCCGGCACCGCGAGGATGGTCACGGACTTGGTGATCGCCACCGGGCCGGCGTTGTAGTTCGCCGAGTCGAGCATCCAGATCTCGCCACCGCTGGCCACGGCGTTGATCGCGGCGGGGAGCAGGCGGCATGGCTGCTGCAGGGTGCAGGGATTCGTGTCGAGCCCGTCGAGAGCGAGGTAAGCGCGAAAAAGCTGCGCGGTAGCGGGTGCGACGGAGAAGAGCAGCAGCCCGGCGAGGAGGCCGCGAACGACGTGCGAGCGCATGGAGACCCCTTTTTTGGTTGTCGAAGGGGCCGGGGTGCGCGCCCGGCCGAGGACCGCGATCCTACTCCACTCGGGACGTCCCCGGTATGAGCGAGATCGTGCCCTCACCTCAGAATGGTACCGCCGCGCTCAAGGCGCCGACGTTGGCGCCCCCTGGCCAGCCCGACTGGTTGTCGCCCTTGATGAAGATGGCGCCCCGCCGCCCGCCACGGCCGCGAGCGCTGCGGCCAGCAGGCGCGGAACGGGGGGCGAGAAGATCCTCGAGGCGATCCAGGCCGCCTAAGTCGAGGATGCCGACTGGCCGAAGGCGTAGTGTGTCGCCGTGAGCTTCACCCATCGCACCTTCGACATCGACCTGCGGGACTCTCCCCAGCCCCTGGCCGTGCAGCTCGATGCCGCGCCGCTCGAGCGGCTGCTGGCCGATGCAGAATTCGCCCATCGGCTGTACGAGCTTGCGCTGCTGGAACGCCCCGGCGACGTCTGGGAATACCTCGAGGTCGTCCCGCTGCACCTTCCGCCGCCCCTCGCAGCCCGGCTCGACCTGGCACGAACGACGGCGCGAAGCGCGGGCCGGCCGTGGCCGGACCATCGCATCCCGTTCGATGCCTTCGCCCGCGAGGTCCGCGCGGAGCCGGGCGAGGCTTCCGAGGCCTGGAGCGAAGCCTGCGAGGGCGACGAGGTCCGCGGGTTCATCCGGCATCTATTCGAGCATCTGCAAGCCCTTGGCACCGATGCCGGCCGCGGCCTCGTTGGCCACGAGCGCGCGCTGGTCGCCGCCGGCGCGCACCCGTTCGACGATCTCCCGCGCGAGCGGGCCATCGCCGCCAGCCGCCGCCATTCACCCAACGAGCCGGCCCATACCGAGGCCTTCTACGCGAAGCTCTTCGAGCTGGTGGCCAGCAAGGAAGTCGTGTCGGCGTCGGTGAGGGGACTCGGAGACCACCGATTGCTGAGGATCCTGTGCGAGCGGCAGCGCACGCGGGACGATTTCGAGATCAGCGCGACCACCGAACGCGAGGTGAACAACGTGGCGTGGGACGCGCGTGTCGCCTACTACAACGAGGACATCGGGCAGGGGTTCCTCTTCGTCCAGGATGGTGCCTCGAGCGGAAAGAGCGTGAAGGACCTCGTCGAGACCTACTCGAAGCTGGGGCCCGGCGGACTACTGCTCTCGTCCCAGGACGAGGGCGAGATCGCGGGCTTCGCGCACGAGTCCGGCGACGGCTGGCACCTCTATCGCAGCGAAGTGACGCCGCACATGCTCCCGAGCCTTCGCCGATACCACAACGTCCTCGCCCTCATGCTGGCGCAGGAAAATGGCGAGCTCTCCGACACGCAGGTGGTGGAGATCATCGCGCAGTGGGAGAACTTCGTGTCGCAGCGGCGTCCCGGGCCGCCCGGCTAGGGGTCTCGCGTCGTCAGCGGCGGAAGGCGCCGCCGCGGTCGATGATCGACAGGTCGGTGAAGTCCAGTCCCGTGTGGTGCGTGGGCGAGTACGCGAGCTTCATCCCGCCCAGGTCGATGTCCAGGGTGTCGAGGCTGCGCACCAGGTCGGCGCGCGAGCAGGCGCCCGCGCAACGCCGCAGCGCCTCGACGGTCACCTTGGCGGCCGCGAAGCCCTCGATCATGGCCGGCGTGAGCGCGGTATTGGCCTTGCGCGCAAGCCGCGATGCCTCGCTGGTGAGCGGGATGTCGGCGCGCTGCTCGCTGGGGAACACCTGCGTGACCATCACCCCGGCGGCATTGGCACCGAGCGCCTTCACGAACCCGCTCGAGGCATTGTTCGAGAGTGTCGCCACCGGCACGTTGACGCCCTGGGTGCGAAGCGCCTGGATGCCCGCGACCACGGCCTGGCCCGCGCCCACGATCACGATCGTGTCCGGCTTGGCGCTCTTGACCTCGGCCGCCGCGCGGTCCACGTCCACGAGCTTGCGGTCGAACTTGCTCACCGCCACGGCCGTGAGCTTGCGTTCGGAAAGGCCGGCGAGGAAGCCCTGGGCCACGTCCTCGCCGAACGAGTCGGCCACGTGGATCAGCGCGATGCGCTGCCGGCCGACCGAGGCCAGGACGGCGGCCAGCTTGTGCGCCTCGGCCCGGTACGCCGTGCGCACGTTGAAGACCAGGGGCTTCACCGGCTTGTGCAGCACCATCGCGCCGGTGGACGGGGCGATCAGCGGCACGCCGGCGCGGTCGATGAGGGGCAGGATCGCCTCGTTGTGCGGCGTCCCGCGCACCAGCAGCAGCGCGTCCACGCGTTCCTCGCCGATCAGCTTCTCCACGTTGCGCACCGTGCGCGGCACCTCGAAGTTGTCGTCCATCTGGATCAACTGGACCTTGCGGCCCTTGATGCCGCCCTCGGCGTTCACCGCGTCGAAATAGAGCCGGGCGCCGGCGAGGAGCTCGAGCATCGTCGCCGAGTTGGCGCCGCTCGAAGGCCCGCTGTTGCCGATGCGGAAGGGGTTGGTTCCGAGCTGGGATTTCGGCGCGCTCGGGGCGGTCGTCGCGACCTTGGGAGGTTCGGGCGAGGCCGCATGCGCAGCGAGGGACAGGGCGGCCAGGCAGGCGATCGCGATCTTGCGTGCGCTCATTTCGTTGTTTTCCTTGTCGCGGCAAATGCCGTCGATCGAGGCAAATGCTACGCACGCCCCCGGAAAACACGTGTGAGCGCGTTCACAACGCGTCTTTCAGTTGTAAGCGACCCCAGCGCCGGCCGGGATGGCGGCCCGCGATCCGGGGCCGCCAGGATCCGGCGCCCTACATGAGGGGCGTGGCGGTCATGGAGCCGTTGTTCGAGAAGTTATTGGTGAAGTGGTTGTTGCCCAGCGTATAGATCACGGCGTCGATGCCATTCACGCGCCAGCCCAGCGAGTTGTTGGTGATGGTGCTGGCGCTCACGGAAAGCTCGGCGCTGCCCACATCGGTAGTCTCGCAGCGCAGCCCGTAGGTGAACCCCTCGAGGGTCGAGCGGGTCACCGCGATGCGGATGATGCCGGTGGAGATGGTGGCGAAGCCATAGATCGCATGCCCGCCGGGCGAATTGCCCGAAAACACCGAGTCGCTGACGGTCACGACCGTCGTGCTGTTCCCGGTGGCGTAGGCATTGATCCCGCCGGCGCCCCCCAGGCCGGCCAGCACCTGCGACGAGGTGACTTCAACCCTGGGACCGTTCTGCGCGTAGACGGCGTAGTCCCCGTTGTAGCGCAGGATCGAATGGGCGACTTTCAGCTTCCCGGTTCCGACGATGCTGATCCCGTGGCTGGGCATGTTGGCGATGAGGCAATGCTCGACGCTGAGGTTCGAGGCTCCCGTCATCGAGATGCCGTGGGTGGCCGACCCGCCGGCCTGCGCAATGATCACCAGGTTGCGAAGCGCGACTTGGAGGCCGGCAGCCGTGATGCTCACCGCCGGTCCGCTGGTGCCGAGGATGCTGCCTATGGCGCCGGGAACCGCGAGGATCGACACCGACTTGCCGATGTTCACGGTGGCGGTGTTGTAGTTGGCGGAGTCGAGCATCCAGATCTCGCCGCCGTCATCGACGGCGGCAAGCGCCGCCGGCAGCAGGCGGCACGGCGCGACGAGGGTGCAGGGGTTGGTGTCGAGCCCGTCGCTCGCGAGATAGGCGCGGAACACGGCGTGGGCGGGAGTCGAAAGGACGGCGCAAGCGAACAGCGAGGCGACGAGGCGGAAGGACTTACCTGCGGACATGAGGGCCTCCTGCGGGTGTTGTCGAGCCTGGCGTGGCTGGGCCAAGTCACGATACTCCTTCCCGGACATGACCCGTGGAGCCCTTCACCGAGGAAGCGGGCTAGTTTGTGCGCAAGGTGCGCGGCGCGCCTTGCCCCGGGTAGCGCCCGGACCTCGGCTCCATCGTGTCCAGGTCCCAGTCGGCCTGGACGAAGGGTGCGCGGGTGGCCCTGGGGGCGGGATACGCGCTCACGTCCTTCTCGTCGTTGATGATCTGGCCGCGTCCCTCGGGAATGAAGAAGAGCACGCGGTTGTCGTCGTCGTCGCGGTCCCAGGGGCGTGCGCCCACGCGCGCCATCACATGCGTCTCGACCTCGATCGCGGGAAGGACTTCGAGTCCCGGGGGCCAGGAGGGCGGATGTGCCACCTCGATCAGCTTCGCTTTCGTGTGGCCGTACCGGCCGAACATCGGCAGCGGGTTGCCGTGCTTGTCGACCGCCACGTTGTCCTTGCCGTAGTACTCCAAGTCGCCGTCGCCGCCCAGCATCATGAACGGCAGCCCTGCTTCCGTGTTGGGACCGCCGCGCATGACGTTGCCGACCACGCTCATCTTGCCCACCTCGTATGGCCGGTCGAGCCACTCGAGCGCCATGAGGTTGTAGTGCACCGCCTTCGTGCCGGGATTGAAGATCACGTTGTTCACGATCGCCCCGTGCACGCCGCCCTTGAAGAGCGGGCTCCTCTCCACGTTGCTCGCCCAGACGTTGCGGTAGAAGAGGACGTTGGTGACGTTGTCGTGCACCAGCGAGCCCTTGGAGTGCTCACCCTTGGGGTGGCTCGAGTCCGCGAGCCCCTCGGCGGCGAGGTTGTACGAGAAGGTCACGTCGCGCGACGTGCCGTTGCGCCAGTCCTCCACCGTGCGGCCGGTGAATCGCGGTCCGGCGGCCGACATGTTCTCGTCGATCGCCCAGGTGAAGGTGCAGTGGTCCACGATGACGCGGTGGGCGGACGCGGTATTCATCGCGTCGGCCTCCCAGCCGCTCCTCTTCGCCTGGCCGTCGGCGCCGGTCCTCACCCGGATGTGGCGGATCACGACGTCGTTGGCGCGCACGTTGATGCCGCCGCGGATGATGGTGATGCCGGGCGAAGGCGCGGTCTGGCCGGCGATGGTGAGGAATGGCTCGTGGATGTCGAGCTCCTTGCGGCCCAAGTCGATCACGCCGCCGACCTCGAAGACCACGATGCGCGGCCCCTTCGCCTCGACCGCCGCCTTGAACGACCCCGGGCCGTCGCCATCGAGGTTGGTCACGCGGATGATCCTCCCGCCCCGCCCGCCCGGCGTCGTCGCCGCCCAGCCGACGGCGCCCGGGAAGGCGAGCGGCAGCTGCGCGAGCGCCGGGTCGGCAAGGCACGCGAACGAGAAAGCCAGGACGAGGTGGCGGATCACCGGGGATCGGTCGTGTTGTTGTACTCGTGCAGGTAATCGTAGTTCACCGCCCGGTAGCGCGGCGTGCCGATGCTCCAGTCCGCCCAGGGCCTCACCGGGTCGATGTGCGCGCCGATGGAGGAGTTGAGGATCGCGACCTTGCCGACGAACTCGGGCCCGCGGTTCCACTGGCGTGCGAGCTTGAAGGCGCCGGCGCGCGCGTTCGGCGTGCCGTCGTGGGTAAAGCGGCAGGCGTCGAACACGAAGCCGTAGGGCGACTTTACATGCGTGCTGGGCGCGAGCGCGTACGAGACCGCGCGATCGCCGAGCGTGCGGATCTCGGTGTCGCGGAAGTACGCCGTCGCCTCGCCGAAGATGAAGTCCATGTCGCCCTCGATGTACGAGCGCAGGAAGTAGGCGCGTGCGGGCCTCTCGGCCGAGGTCGCCGCGAGGTAGAGCGTGTCCTGGAAGCCGATGAAGCGCACGTTGTCGAAGAACGCCTCGTCGGCGTCGTCCAGCATCACGGCCACCGCCTGGCTGTGGTTGTGCAGGTCGCCCACGTCCTTGTTGTAGCCGTTCTCGAAGGTCACGTTGCGCGCCTGGAAGCCGCGGGCGCGGATGCGCGTGGCGTACGAGGCTGGCGTGCTTCCCGCGCGTGCCGCGTCCAGGGTCCAGCGGATACGCACCGTGCGTGGGTCGGCATGATCGGCGTAGAGCGTGATCGGCGGCGCTGCGGCGGGGACGTCGACGCGTTCCTCGTACACGCCCGCCTTCACCAGGATCTGCACCCGGTCCTTGTGGCCTTTGGCGGCGAGCGCGACGGCCGCGTCGATCGCCGACTGGACGGTGCGCAACGCCTCGCGCGCGTCGGGCGGCGCGTTCGCGTCGACCACGAGGTCGGGTGTCGCCGGCAGTTTCGAGGTGAGGGCGTAGGCCTGCGGATCCCAACCGCCCAGCACCTCCTTGAACGCGTAGCGCCCGGCTTCGGAGGGCTCGAGCTGCGGGCGAGCGACTCGGCCGGCGGGCTCCACGGCGCCCACGACGAAATGCGCGGCCAGCGCGGGAACGGACCGCGAGATCTCGGCAGCGACCATGCGCGCGAAGTATCCGGCGCCCTTCGGACCCACGTGCGTGTGATCGAAGCCGTAGCCAGGTGGGCGCGCGAGCGTGTCCGCCTCCTTCGGGCCCATGCGCTCGACCGCTGCGGCGCTGTCGGCATTGAGGTCGAGCAGCGGCACGTCCTTGCGCTTTGCGACGCGTCGCGCGGCCTCGGCCCAGGGCTCGAGGTCGTTCCTGAACTTGCCGGCGGCATCGAACTGGCGGCGTGTGAGGGGCGTGAGGAGCACCGGCCTCGCGTCCTCGGCGCGGATCTCGTCGACGTAGCGCTCGAGGTTCGCGGGGAACTCGGTCGCGAGATCGGTGGCGCGCTCGGGACGGCTCGGCTGGTCGTTGTGGCCGAACTGGACCAACACGTAGGTCGTGCGCGCGGTGGAGCGATCGCGCAGCAGCGCCGTCACGCGATCCCACGTCCCGTCGGTGCGATAGCTTTTCGTGCTCCGCCCGCCGCGCGCGAGGTTCAGGCAATCGACCTGCCACAGGAAGAGCCCGCAAAGCGAGTCGCCGTAGCCCGAGCCCGCGGCCATGGTCGAGTCGCCGACCAGGATCACCCGAGGACGCTCGGCCGCGTGAGCGGCCGAGACGGTCAGGCAGACTGCGAAGAAAAGAGCGGCCCGCACTGGGAGTGTTGCGGGCCGCGAGGCCCCCTTCAAAACTTCGCGCGGATCCCGATCAGGTACTCACGACCGGTGTAGGTGTTCGACACGACGCTGTTGCGCGCGCGGCTGATGAACTGGTCCACCGGCTCGTTGGTGAGGTTCACGCCTTCCAGCACGATCTCGAAGTTGGGCGTGACCTTGTACGAGATGGAGGCGTCCACGTTGGTCGACTCGCTCGTGCCCTCGACGTCGTTGTTGTTCTGGCCGGGGACGCGCGTGAGGTAGCTGCTGCGATGCGCGGCCGACACCCGGGCGTGGAACCGGCCGTCGTCGTAGTAGAGCGTCGCGTTCCACGACTTGGGCGACAGCCCGATGAGGTCGTCGGTGATCGTCGCCGTCGCCGTGGGCGAGACCAGGTATTCGATCGTCGACTTCACGCTGGTGTAGTTGAGCAGCGTGCCGAAGTTGCGCCCCCAGCCCGGCAGGAAGGTGAACGGCTGCTGGTAGTTGACCTCCCAGCCCTTCAGCGGGCCGCCCTTGGTGTTGATCGGCGTGGTGACCGCGAACACCTCTTCGCCCGTGAAGTTGGACGGCAGCAGCGACAGCGGCAGCCCCGTCTGGCTGTACGGCATGCTCTGGCGCAGCTGCTGGATGTAGGTGTCGATGTCCTTGTAGAAGTAGCCCACGCCGATGAACCCGCCCTTGCCGAAGTACCACTCGAGGCCGGCATCGAAGGTCTTGGCGCGGAAGGGCTCGAGGAACGGGTTGCCGACGGTGATCGCGAGGTTGCCCGTCGTGGTGATCGAGCCGCCTGGGGCGAGGTTGGCGAGGATCGGGCGGGACATCACCTTGGCCGCGGCCAGGCGCACCAGCACGTCCTTCTGCACGTCGATCACGAGGTTGGCCGACGGCAGCCAGTCGTCGTACTTGTTGTCGACCGTGACCTGCGTGCCGCCGCCGGTGGCCTGGTAGCCGACCGAGTTCGTCTTGGTCTCGACGTAGCGCACGCCGAAGTTGCCGCGCATCGGCAGGCCCCACGCCGCGGTGCGGAAGTCGGCCATGAGGAAGCCGCCCGTGTCCTTCTCCGAGACCGAGAAGTTGTTGCCGCGCGCGTTGCCGTTGGTGATGGAGGAGAGCGTGAAGTCGCCCGGGCCGCCCGCCGGTCCCGACGCGATGCAGTTGCAGTAGATGTTGTAGGCCGATGCAATCGCCGACAGGTTGGGCGCGATCCAGGTCGAGGGCGTGCCCGAGGGCATGCCGAAGCCGCGCCCGATGCCCGAGATCATCCCCGAGAGGCTCGCGAGCGTGGTGCCGGCGGGCGGCGCGAAGATGGTGTCGTTCTGGTTCACGCGGCGGAACTCGAACGTCTCCATGTCGAACTTCTTGTAGTCGAGGCCGCCTCTCACGTTGAAGTCCCGCATCGCCTCCCAGTTGAGGTTCAGGTTGAACTGGTCGACGGTGTTGTCCGTGCCCTGCGGCCGGATGCGGATCTCGCTCGAGGTGGTGTTCGGGATGGTGGCCGGCTGCGTTCCCGAGGTCGCGACCGGCACGCCCACGAGCGTGAGCTGCCCGGGCCCCCCGATCTGCGTCACGTCGAAGGGATAGCTGATGCAGGGCAGGCGGTCGCCGCAGCGGAAGTCGATGGAGTAGCCGTTGACGTTCAGGGCGTCGAAGGTCGTCGTCGTCTGCGTGGGATTGCGGAACTCGGACTTCGCCTGCCCGATCTTGCCGAAGAGCTTGAGGGTGGGCGAGAAGTCGTGCTCGAGCGTGAGGCTGGGCTGCTGGAACTTGGTGTCCAGCTCGTCGAAGCGCTGCTCCGAGCGGATGTCGACGCCGTTGTAGGTGCCGTACAGGAGCTGGCCGTTCGAGTCGTACGCTGTTGCGAGCACGCTCGTCTGGGGCTTGCCGCCCTGCGCGGCGGTGCGGCTGAAGGAGATCGCCTCGAGGAAGTCTTCCTGCCGCGTGCCCTGGATGCGCGAGTACAGCAGGTCGAAGGTCACCAGCGTGCTCGCCCAGGGGCGCGCCTGCAGGGAGAACGTGACGCCCGTGCGCTCCTGCTCGTGCGTGAGCAGGCCGTAGCGCGGCAGGCGCGGATGGAAGTTGTTGGGGTCGCTCGCGGCGTTGAAGGCGGCGATGTTGGCGGGTGTCCCGGGGACACGGTTCACGCCCTGGGCGGCGGGTCCGCACGTGGTCGCAGTGGAGCCGGCCGGGTTGGCGGGCGTGACACCTTGCGGCGTGCACCAGCCGCCCGAGGACGCGCCGTTGTCCCAGCGAACCGTGCTGAAGCCTTCCTCCAGCACGTGGCGCTTGGAGTAGGCCCCGGAGAGGAGGACGCCGAACATCCCGTCGTTCCAGGTGTTCGACAGCAGGAAGGACAGGCGCGGGTCGAACTTCTCCGCCTGGTCGTTGTAGCGCGTCTGCACCGATATGGCCGACTTGAACCCCTTGAAGTCGAACGGGCGCGCCGACGAGAGGTCCACCGTGGCCCCGAGCGAGCCCTCGTCCACGTCCGCCTGCTGGCTCTTCCTCACCGTGATCTGGTTGAAGAGCTCGGCGGCGAAGACGTTGAAGTCGAAGCCGCGGGTGCGGTTGTTGCCGCCGGTCGCGTCCGTGCCGCCGGTGGAGGCTTGCGCCTCGATGCCGTTGATGCGCACGCGCGTGAAGCCTGGCCCCAGGCCCCGGACCGAGATGTTGCGGCCCTCGCCCGCTTCGCGCGTGATGGTGACACCTGAGATGCGTTGCATCGCCTCGGCGAGGTTCGTATCCGGGAACTTGGCGATGTCGTCGGCCTTGACCACGTCCACCATCGCGTTCTCGTCGCGTTTCTCGGCGAGCGCGCTCTCGATGGCGGCGCGGTAGCCGGTGACCTCGATGCGCGTGGGTGCGGGTCCGGTGGGTTGCTGGGCGGCCGCAGGCAGGGCTGCGAGGACGGCGAGAACGAGCGGCGAAATCGGGAACCGGCGCTGGGCGGGCATGAGGCCTCCTCCTATGTTTTGGCTATTATGGGAAAACGTTTACCCAATCTAACCGGGCGCTTCGGCGGCTGTCAAGGCGGGGGACCGGGAAAAACGTTTACTGCCGGGGTTAACGTTTCCTAGCGCGATGCGCGCGCCCGTCCACGCGCCGGGGAGGGCTGGGCGGCGGGGACTTCCGGCTGGCGCGCGCAGGTGGACTCGCGCACGACCAGGCGCGGCTCGATCTTCACGTGGCTGGTGGGCGGGTCCTTGCCCTCGATCGCGCGGAGCAGCATGCGCATGCCCTCTTCGCCCAGGTGCTCGCTCTGGATGTCCACCGTCGTGAGCGCCGGGCTGATGAAGCGGCCGTAGGGGATGTTGTCGATGCCGACCACCGAGAGGTCGCCGGGGACCTCGACGCCGAGCGACTTGGCGGCGTTGAGGAAGCCGATCGCCACCATGTCGTTGTAGCAGACCACGCCGTCGGGCTTGTCGCGGCGCAGCAAGACCGTGGGGCAGATGCGCTCGCCCTCGGCGAGCGTGGGGGCGCGCACGTCGTGCCGCGAGAGGCCCAAACCATGCGCGTCCAGGCAGGCGGTGAGGCCGCGGGTGCGCTCCATGTCCGGACGGGCGGGCGCGAAGCCCACGTAGGCGATACGGCGGTGGCCCTGCTTGACCAGCAGCTCGCCCAGCATGTACGCCGCGGCGTGGGCGTCCACGGCGATGCTGGGATACCCGCGCGGAGCAGGGCGGCCGGAGAAGACCACGGGCTTGCCGTAGGCCAGCACGCGCCCCAGCTGGTCCTCGGGCATGCGCGTGCTCACGATGAGGCCGTCCACCCGCCGGGAGAGGGCCTCCAGCAACTCGTCCTCGTGGGCCTGGCTCTCCTCGGTATCTACGAACAGCAGGTTGTAGCCGTGCTCGAGGGCCACGCGGTTGGCTCCCTTGACCAGCGCGGTGAAGTGGGGATTGCCGATGTCCAGGATCACCACGCCGACCGAGCCGGTCTTGCCGGTGATCATGCTGCGGGCGAGCGGGTTCGACTGGTAGGCGAGCTCGTCGATCGCCGCGCGGATCTTGCGCTCCACCGCGGGCGTGAAGCGCTGGGTGGAGTTGATGTACTTGGAAACGGTGGCGATGGAGACGCCCGCCAGGGCGGCCACGTCGCGGATGGTCGGCTTCTTTTTCATCAGGACGAGAGCATGACCGGCCCGGAACGACCTTGACAAGGCGCGGGGCGGGCTTCCAGAATGGGGAAAACGTTTTCCATCCCCATGACTGTACCTTCAAAGTATGAGCGCGTGTTGCTCACCGGCGCCGCCGGTGGGTTGGGCAAGGTGCTTCGCGCGGGCCTCAAGCCGCACGCGAAGATGCTGCGGCTATCGGACCGCGAGCCGATGGGCGAGGCCCAGGCCCAGGAAGAAATCGTGCCCTGCGAGCTCGGCGATCGCGAGGCCGTGAACCGCCTGGTCGCCGGCTGCGACGCGATCGCGCACTTCGGCGGAGTATCGACCGAAGCGAAGTTCGATCCCATCCTGCAGGCCAACATCGTGGGCGTGTTCAACGTCTACGAGGCAGCCCGGCGCCACGGCGTGAAGCGCGTGGTGTTCGCCAGCTCCAACCACGTCGTCGGCTACTACAAGCAGTCGGAAGTGATCGACGCGGACGACCCGATGCGTCCCGACGGTCTCTACGGCGTGAGCAAGTGCTTCGGCGAGAGCCTGTCGCGCTTCTACCACGACCGCCACGGCATCGAGACCGCGTGCCTGCGCATCGGCTCGTCGTTTCCCGCGCCGAGGGACCGCCGCATGCTGTCCACATACCTGAGCTACCCGGACCTGATCGAACTGGTGCGTTGCGCGTTGTACGCGCCGCGCGTCGGCCACACGGTGATCTTCGGCATGTCCGACAACAAGAAGAAGTTCTGGGACAACAGCAAGGCGGCGCACATCGGCTTCCGCGCGCGCGACTCGGCCGACGGCGAGCGCGAGCGCGTCGAGGCCGCGGGCCCGCCGCTGCCCGCCGACGATCCGGCGGCGATCTACCAGGGAGGCGCCTTCGTCCATGCCGGTCCCTTCGACGACTGAGCGCGGAGCCGAGCGGCTCACCGAACCGGTCGACGACATCGGCGAGTCGCCGGTGTGGCGTGCGGGCGAGGGAGCGCTCTACTGGGTGGACATCCCCGGGCGCGCGATCCATCGGCTGGCGCTCGCCACCGGCCGGCGCGACTCGTGGACGACGGAAGAGATGGCCCCCTGCATCGGCTTCATGCGCGACGGGTCGATCCTGGCCGGCATGGAGAGCGGCCTCTTTCGCCTGGAGCTTGCGCAGGATGGGCGCGCGCGCGCGACGCGGCTCGCTTCCGTGGCACACCCGATGGGATCGATGCGCTTCAACGACGGGCGCTGCGATCGCCAGGGCCGCTTCTGGGCCGGGACCATGCACATGGGAGCGCCTGCTCCGCAGCCGGTGGGCTCGCTCTACCGCTACGACCCCGATGGATCGCTCACCGGCCCGCTCGAGAGCGGGCTGGTGACGCAGAACGGGCTCGCGTGGTCGCCCGACGGGCGCCGCATGTACCTCTCCGATTCCCATGCCTCGGTGAATCGCGTCTGGTGCTTCGACTACGACCGCGACTCGGGGCTTCCCGGCAACCGTCGCGTCTTCATCGACATGTCGCAGCACGGTGGGCGCCCCGACGGCGCGGCCGTGGACACCGCGGGCTGCTACTGGATCTGCGCCAACGATGGCGGCGCGGTGCTGCGCTTCACCCCCGAGGGCAAGCTCGACCGGCGCCTCACGCTGCCGGCGCTCAAGCCCACCATGTGCGCCTTCGGTGGCCCGCGCCTGGACACGCTCTTCGTCACCACCATGAAGCCGCGCGACGCGGCCCAGGCGCGCGTGCAGCCGCTCGCGGGCGCGGTCTTCGCGCTCTCGCCCGGCGTGCAGGGGCTGCCCGAGCCGGAATTCGCCCACTAGGAAAAGGACCGACCCATGAGACCCGTCATTCGCAACATCGTGGCCGCAACGGCCGCCATTGTCTTCGCCGCCGCAGCGCACGCGCGCGATTTCCGCTCTGCCGAGGTGCACCCGGCGGACTACCCGACCACGCTGGCCGTGCAGTACATGGGCAAGCTCGTCGCGGAGCGCAGCCAGGGCAAGCTGGGCGTGAAGGTCTACGCCAACGGCTCGCTCGGCACCGAGAAGGACACCATCGAGCAGCTGCGCATCGGCGCGCTCGACATGACGCGAATCAACGTGGCGCCGCTGAACAGCGTCGTGCCCGAGACCATCGTCGCCGCGCTGCCATTCCTCTTCCGCGACACGGCGCACATGCGCAAGGTCCTGGACGGCCCCATCGGCGACGAGATCCTCAAGGCGATGGAATCGCAGGGACTCGTGGGGCTCGCGTTCTACGACAGCGGGTCGCGCTCGTTCTATACGGTGAAGAAGCCGATCAAGACCCTGGCCGACATGAAGGGCATGAAGGTCCGCGTGCAGCAGTCCGACCTCTTCGTCGCGATGATCGAGGCGCTCGGCGCCAATCCCACGCCCATGCCCTACGGCGAGGTCTACACGGCGCTGAAGACCGGCATCGTGGACGCGGCCGAGAACAACTGGCCGTCGTACGAGTCCTCGCGCCACTTCGAGGCGGCGAAGTACTACAACCAGAGCGAGCATTCGCTCGTGCCCGAGATGCTGGTGTTCTCGAAGAAGGTCTGGGACACGCTCTCGAAGGACGAGCAGGCGGTCCTGCGCAAGGCGGCGAAGGACTCGGTGCCGCACATGCGCAAGCTCTGGGACGAGCGCGAGGTGAAGTCGCGCCAGATCGTCGAGAAGGCCGGCATCCAGACGGTGCAGCTCGCGAACAAGAAGGAGTTCGTGGACGCCATGGCACCGGTGTACGCGAAGTTCGCCGCCGATCCGAAGCTCGCCGCGCTGGTGAAGCGCGTCCAGGAAACCAAGTAACCTCCTCCCGATGAGCGGCTTCACGCGCTTCAACGCGCGCCTGGCGCGTTATTGCGCCTACCTCGCCGTGGCCGGGCTCGTCACCATCGTCGCGATCGTGGCCTGGCAGGTGTTCGGCCGGTACGTGCTCAACAGCAGCCCGACGTGGACCGAGAACCTGGCCCTCGTCCTGATCCTCTACGTGACGCTGCTGGGTGCCGCGGTCGGCGTGCGCGACGCGGGCCACATCGGCATGGAGTCGATCCTCATCCTGGTGCCCGAGGGGCCGCGTCGCTACGCCGAGATCGTGATCCACGCGCTGGTGGGGTTCTTCGGCGCCGCGATGGCCTGGAACGGCTCGATCCTCGGCATGTCGGTCGCCTCGTACAAGCTCGCGAACATCGACCTGCCCGAATCGGTGCGCTACGTGCCGCTGGTGCTCTCAGGGGCGCTCATCGTGCTCTTCTCCATCGAGCACGTGATCGCGCTGGTCCGCCGCGAGGAAGTGGAGCCCGCGTGGCACTGACCATCCTCGCGATCTCGTTCCTGCTCTTCCTCGCGCTCGGCGTGCCGGTCGCCTTCGCGATCGGCCTGTCGGCCATCTGCACCATCCTCTACGAGGGCCTGCCGGTCGCGGTGCTCTTCCAGCAGATGATGTCCGGGATGAACATCTTCTCGTTCCTCGCGATCCCGTTCTTCGTCTTCAGCGGCGAGCTCATGCTGCACGGCGGCATCGCGGACAAGATCGTGGCCCTCGCCCGCAACATGGTGGGCCACATCCGCGGCGGGCTCGGCATGTCGAACGTCGTGGCGTGCACGCTCTTCGGCGGCGTCTCGGGATCTCCCACGGCCGACGTCTCGGCCATGGGCACGGTGATGATCCCGATGATGAAGAAGGAGGGCTATCACGTCGACTACGCGGTCAACGTGACCACGCACGCCTCGCTCGTGGGCGCGCTCATGCCCACCAGCCACAACATGATCATCTATTCGCTCGCGGCGGGCGGGAAGGTGTCGATCGGCTCGCTCATCGCCGCAGGGGTGGTGCCGGCCTTCGTGCTCACCGTGTGCATGCTGATCGCGGCCTACGCGGTCGCGGTGAAGCGCGGCTACCCTGCGGGAACCTTCCCGGGATGGTCGGCGATGTGGCGCTCGATGGCGGCCGCCGCTCCGGGGCTGCTGATCATCGTGATCATCCTTGCGGGGATCCTCTCCGGCGTGTTCACCGCCACCGAGTCCGCCGCCGTGGCGGTGGTGTACTCGATCGTGCTCACGTTCGCCATCTACCGCACGATGACGCGCGAGAAATTCCTCAAGGCGGCGGCGCGCGCCGTGAAGACCACCGGGGTGGTGCTGCTGCTGATCGGCGTCTCGACGATGTTCCAGTACCTCGCCGCGCTCTACCAGGTTGCCGACCTCGCGGGCGAGGTGGTCTCCGGCGTCTCCAGCAACCCGTGGGTGGTCTTCCTGCTGATCAACGTGCTCCTGCTGATCCTCGGCACGTTCATGGACATGGCGAGCACGATCCTCATCTGCACGCCGATCCTGCTGCCGATCGCGATGAAGTACGGCATGGACCCGGTGCAGTTCGGGATGGTGATGCTGGTCAACTGCGCGTTGGGCCTCAACACGCCGCCCGTGGGCACGACCCAGTTCGTGGGCTGCGCGATCGGCGGGATCTCGGTGGGCGAGGTGATGAAGACGATCTGGCCGTTCTATGCGGCGCTGCTCGCGGCGCTGTTGCTGGTGACTTACGTGCCGGCCTTCTCGCTCTGGCTGCCAGGTCTTTTGATGGGAAACCCAAGACCTTGGTAGAGACGCCCGAAAAAGCCCGCAGGTGCTGGCTTTGCTCCGGCAAAAAAAACGGGGCAGGTTTTACCTGCCCCACAAGGCGCACGAGATATATGGAGCAAGGACGGTGCCAGTTGTGGCGTCTCTCGGAAATTCAAGCACTTAGTCTCAGCGGTGTATCACCCCGTGAAGGGTGCGGATGACCGGTGTCGTCACAGAACGACAGCGGTAACCGAAACCGCTTCTAAGTGGCTGACACGAAAGGTGTTTTTCGTGTCGTTGTAGGGCGACAGCTACAGGGGGTAGCCGACGAGCTACGGCGCTATTTGGCCTCGCTGCTTTTGAACACGGCCGCCTCGATGCCGTGGCGCTGCAGCAACTTGTAGAACTCCGTGCGGTTGCGGCGCGCCAGGCGCGCGGCCTGGGTGACGCTTCCGTGGGTGAGCTTGAGGATGCGCGTGAGGTAGTCGCGCTCGAAGCGCTTGCGCGCGTCCTCGAACGAGGTCATCTCGTGCATCTCCACTTGAATGGCCTGCTCGACGAAGGCCTGCGGGATGATCTCCGTCGGGCAGAGCGCGATCGACTGCTCGACCACGTTGTAGAGCTGGCGCACGTTGCCCGGCCATTTCGCCTTCACCAGCAGCTCGAGCGCCTCGGGAGCGAAGGCCGCCTTGTCGCGCCCGTAGCGGGGAGCGAGCTTCTTGAGGAAGTGGTCCGCGAGCAGGGCGATGTCCTCGGGGCGCTCGTCGAGCGAGGGCAGCTTCAGGGTGACCACGTTCAGGCGGTAGTACAGGTCCTCGCGGAAGGTGCCGTTGTCCTTCTCGCGCAGCAGGTCGCGGTGGGTGGCCGAGACGATGCGCACGTCGATGGGGAACGCGCGGGTGGCGCCGATGGGGCGCACCTCGCGCGCCTCGATCACGCGCAGCAGCTTCACCTGCAGCGGGAGCGGCATGTCGCCGATCTCGTCGAGGAAGAGGGTGCCCTTGTCGGCCGCCACGAAGAGTCCGCGCTGGTCGGCGATGGCGCCGGTGAACGAGCCCTTGGTATGGCCGAAGAGCTCGCTCTCCAGCAGCGTCTCCGGGATGGCTCCGCAGTTGATCGCGATGAAGGGCTGGTTGGCGCGTGGGCTTGCGCGATGGATGGCACGCGCGAGCAACTCCTTGCCGCTGCCGCTCTCGCCCTGGATCAGTACGCTCGCATCGCCCGCGGCTACCCGCTGGGCCTTGGCGAGCAGGTCCTCCATGAGGGAGGAGCGCGTCACGATGTCTTCGCGCCAGAGCTGGCCCACGCCCGCCTGCATGGAGCCCGAGGCCCCGTGCAGCGTGAGCGCCCGCTGTACCTGGCGCAACAGGTCGTCGGCGTCGTACGGCTTGGTGAGATAGCCGAACACGCCGCGCTTCACCGCTCCAACGGCTTCGGGAATCGTGCCGTGCGCGGTGAGGATGATCACCGGCAATCCGGGGTAGCTCGCCTGCATCTCGTCGAAGAGCGCCATGCCGTCCATGCCTTCCATGCGCAGGTCGGTGAGCACGAGGTCGGGGCGCGAGGCGGCGACCGAGGCGAGCGCGCGCTGGGCGCCATCCACGGCGGTCACGTCGTAGCCGTTGGCCTTCAGGCGGATCGTGAGCAGGCGCAGGAGATCCGGATCGTCGTCGACGAGCAGGAGTGAGGCTTTACCTTGTCTGGGTTGCATTCTCAGCGGGTCTGGGCTTGTCTGTCGGAGAGGATCTTTTCCAGCTCTGTCAGCGCCTCTATCTTCTGCTGCAGCTGCGCGGCTCGCTCTTGCAAGGCGTCGGCGCGGTGCTTCTGCGCCTCGGTGGCGCGGCGCTCGTCGCGGAGCCTGCTGCCAGCCGCCGCGACCCCCTCCTTGAGCCTGCGACGTTCGGCAGACTGGACTAGCAAGAAGCTTGCCATGGCCCGGACATCATCTTCGGCTCCCGGCCGCCGGGCGATCGGCTCCATCAGGGTGGCCACTTCGCCGTCGTCGCCGGCGGGCGCGAGCGAGAGCGCGAGGCCCAGTTTCACCGTCTCGAGGTCCGAGCCCTGGGCGCGCGCGGCCTCGCGCTGGCGTTGCGTCTCGGCCGCGAGTGGTTTTTCGCCCAGGTCGCGGATGCGGGCCAGGTAGGCGACGAGTTCCCCACCCGCAGTGACACGGGCATTGGGCACGAGCGGAGCCGGTGTGTAGACCTCGGGCGGAGCGATCGAAGAGGTCGGCGCGCAGGCGGCGAGCAGCATGCACGCCACCACCGGCCCGGCCGCCGGCTTCATGCCGCCGCCTCCACTTCACGCTGGCGCCGCGGCAGGCGGATGCGGAAGTGCGCGCCGGGACCCTCGAGGATCTCGATGCGTCCGCGATGCAGCGTCACATACTCCTTGACGATGGACAGCCCCAGGCCGCTGCCCTTTACGGCCGCCACCGGCGGGTCGACACCTTTATAGAACGCCTCGAACACCTTTTCCCGCTCGGGCTCCGGGATGCCCGGGCCTTCATCGGCGACCTCGAAGACGGCATCGCCCTGGTCCTGGTAGAGGCGGAAAGAGATGAGGCCCCTCTCGGGCGAATACTTGATCGCGTTGGACAGCAGGTTGTCGAGCACCACGCGGATCTTGTCCTCGTCGCAGTAGGCGACGACCGCCTCGGTGGCGAGCTCTATGCGGATGCCCTTGGCCACGATGGCGAGCTTGCGGTCCTCGATCACGCGGCGCACGAGGTCGTTCAACGGCACGATGCGGGCGTCGAGGTACGAGGTCTGCGCGTGCACGGCGCTGTAGTTGAGCAGGCCCTCGATCAGCTTCCTCAACTCGATCGAGTTGTGCTGCAGGATGCGCGCAATCTCGCGCTGTTCGGCATTGAGGTTGCCGACCACGCCGGAGGACAACAGATCCGAGCCCTCCCGCAGGGCCGTGAGCGGAGTCTTGAGCTCGTGCGAGATGTGCTGCAGGAAGCGTGTCTTCTGCGCCTCCAGGGTGACCAGGCGCATGCGCAGCCAGTCGAGCTGCTCGCCCAGCCGCACCAGGTCGCCCGGCCCCTCGATCTCGATGGGGCGCGCGAAGTTCCCCTGGCCGAGCCCGCGGATGCCCGCGCTCACCTGGGAGATGGGCTTGGAGAGCAGGTAGGTGAACCACGCGATCAGGAGCACGGCGGTAGGGACCAGGGCGATCATCAGCCAGAAGACGCTGTTACGCGATTGGACCGCCTTCGTCCGAAGCTGTTCGATGCCCTGGTCGATCACCTCGTCGCCGGCGGTCACCAGCGCCGCCGTGCGGTCCATGAGGGAAGAGAACTCCCGCGCGAGGTAGGAGGAGAGCGCCGGCGTGGGCCCGCCGCGCTCGACGAACTCGTTGATGGAGTCCACCTGCTTGCCGATCGCCTCGAGCTCCTGGCGCTGCGACTCCGACAACACCATCTCGTTGAGCCGCCCGTAGATCTCCACGTAGGCCTTGCGGTGCTTCTGGTAGGCCTCGAGGAAGCTCCGCTCCCCGGCGATGGAGTACTGGCGCGCCGAGCGCTCGAGCGCCGCCACGCGCGTGGCGAGCGAGCGGCTGGCCTGCGCCACCTTGACCGACGGATGCATCGTCTCCTCCGAGATTTCGGCCAGCCGTTCGAAGGCCACCGAGTTGGAGAAGAGCGCGAACAGCAGTGGCGCCACGACGATGGTGAAGCCGAGGACCAGCAGCGACAGGAACGAGCGCGGGTAGGAGAGCCGCATCGCGGGTCGATTATCCCTTAATATCCGGTGAATCAGGCGTTTGCCACAGGACCATGTACGAATCCGAGATCACGCGCTTCCTGCGCGACCTGAAACAGAAGAATCCCAACCTCGCCGAGCTGCAGCGCAAGAACCGCGCGACCTGGTGGGACCATCCCCAGGACCTGGAAGTGCAGCGCGAAAGGGCCGAAGCCGCGGTGCCGCAGCCTCCCTACGTCTATTTTCCGCTTCCGCAGGGCGAAAAGGACGGCGAGTAGGCAGTGCAGGTCGCTACACACTCGCCTTCGCACCGTCTGGTTCGACCGACTCAGGACTTTCCCGACCGCCAGATCCCGATCACGACCCAGACGCTGTTCACGAACGCGAGGGCATAGCCGAAGAAGCCGAGGATCGAGAGCAGCGGCATGCCGAACACCTGGGGGCCGCCCTGCACGGTCATCACGATCGAGGAGCCGATCACGACGGAGGCGGTCATGATGCCCATGGTCGCGCGGTCGATGCTCTTGTCGAGCTGCTTGCCGAAGCTGTCCAGCCGCTTGATGTCGAGGTCGATGCGGGTCTTGCCGCGGCGCGCATCGCGCAGCAACCGCCCGAGGTCGCGCGGAATGCTGGTCATCACGTCCACGAACTGCCCGAGCGCGTTGCGGCTCCGGCGCAGCATTCCCGACGGGCGATAGCGCTTGGCGATCGCCCGGCGCAGCAGCGGCGCGAGGTGGTCCAGGACGTGGAAGTCCGGGTCGTACTGCCGCCCCAGGCCCTCCATCGTGATCATGGCCTTGAACATGAGTGCCAGGTCGGCGGGCATCACGATCGAATGCTCGCGGATGATCCCCGCGAACCTGCGCAGCAGCGTGCCGATGCGGATGTCCTTGAGCGGCATGCCCTCGAACTCGAACACGAGCTCGTTCACGTCCGCCGCGAGCCGCACCTCGTCGACGTTGGCGTCGCCCGCCCAGTCGAGGAGCGTATCGAGCATCGCCTCCTCGTTCATCCGGGCAAGGCCCGCCATCAGGTCGATCACCTGGTTGCGCCGCACGGGGCTCAATCGCCCCACCATCCCGAAGTCGATCACCGCCATGCGGTTGTCGGGCAGGTAGAAGACGTTGCCGGGGTGCGGGTCGGCGTGGAAGAACCCGTCGACCAGGATCATCTTGAGGATCGCATCGGCTCCGCGCGCCGCGAGCAGCTGCGGGTTCAGCCCGGCGGCCTTTACCGCCGCGAGGTCGGTCCCCGGGATCCCGACGATGTGTTCCTGCACGTTCAGGGTCTCGGAAGTCCACTCGCGGTAGACCTTGGGAATCACGACGTACGGGTGGCCCGCGAAGCTCGTGCCGAAGCGCTCGGTGTTGCGTGCCTCGATTCCCAGGTCGAGCTCGCGCTCGAGCGAGCGCGCGTACTGTCCGGCGATCTCGACCGGCCGGTAACGGCGCGCCTCGGGAATTTCGGACTCGATCAGCTCGGCCAGGCGCAGGAGGATGCGCAGGTCGGCGTCGACCTTGGAGCGGATGGCCGGGCGCCGGATCTTGAGGACCACGGGCGTGCCGTCCTGGAGCTTCGCGCGATGCACCTGCGCGATGGATGCGGAGCCGTGGGCGGTCGTCTCGAGGTCGCGGAACACCTCGAACGGCGAGCGGCCGAGGGTGCGCTCGAGCTCGGGCAGGAGCGCTTCGAAGGGAACGGGAGGGACCTCGCTGTGGAGCTTTTCGAGCTCGGCGATGTAGGACGGCGGGAGGAGGTCGACGCGGGTCGCCATCACCTGCCCCAGCTTCACGAACGTGGGGCCCAGGTCTTCGAGCGCCATGCGCAAGCGTTCGGACGGCTGGAGCCGCTCGCTCTCGACCTTCGTGCCCCAATTCAGGATCTGACCCGCGCGCTCGAGCACGTTGGCGATGCCGATGCGCTGGAAGACATCGCCCAGGCCGTGGCGCACGAAGACCGAAGTGATCTGGTGGAGACGCGGGAGGTCTCCGATCACCCCGACGGTTTCCCGCAACATCAGCGCCCCCGGGGCCCGGTCGTATCCGTCTTCGAGTCGGTGCGCAGCGCCTCGGCCATGCCGGAGAGGATGCCGCTCGCGATCAGCGTGAACCGCTGGCCGAAGTCGGCGGCCGTCTCCAGGCCCGTCAACGTGGCCTCGAACGAGGCGGCGCCGAACTTCTGCGCGAACTCGCCCATGGTGTGCGCCACCTGCTTGCCGGTGGCGGTGCCGGCGCGGCGCGCATTGCGCAGCGCCTCGCGCAGCTCCGGGCGCACGCTCTCGCTGGTGCCCTCGGCCACCTGGCCCACGGTGGAGAGGAAATCCTCCTCGAGCTTCTTCAGGTTGGCGAGCGCCTGCTTGAGCTCGTTGTCGGAGAAGCTCCGGCCGCTGGAGGTGAGCTGCTTCAGCGCCTCTCCCCCGGCCTCGGCGGAAGTGCGCAACGCCTGGTCCAATCCCTGCAGCGCTTCGGACATCGCCTGGCGCATGCCGGTGTGCTTGCGCTCCGCGCCCAGCGCCGTGCCCTCGGTCACCGCGCGCACCACTTCACGGATCCCCTCGCGATCGAAGCGCCGGCTCTGCAGCGCGCGCAGCGTGATCCCGTGCACCTGGGAGCGGATGTCGGTGCCCTGGCGGACGGTGTCGCTGGCGGCCTGGCGGATTTCCGCGTCCGTCACGTCGTTGGGGGTTTTTTCGGCCATGGATCTTCTCCGTGCGATGCGGTGGGCGGTTGCGGACCCACTAGTTTGCGCCACGGCGCGGCCGCTCGCCAGCCGACACCACCTGGCCGCGTACGCCTCAGAGGCCGCCGCCCCAGCGGTGCTGCCAGGCGATGCCAACGAGGTCGAAGCTGTTTCCGGTGCGATCCGCGAGGCCGCTGCTCAGGTAGAGCTTGATCGAGTTGTGGCGGTCGATCGGCATCGCGAACGTCGCACCGGCGCGCCAGTTCTGCTGCAGGTCGGCCTTCAGGACGCCGTTGAAGGTCGTGCGGCCGCCCGCGAAGTAGGTGGCGTCGATCGAGAGCCAGCTGCCGCCGGCGAAGGCATGGATGACGTGCGCCTGGGTGGAGTAGATCGGATCCTGCTCGCGCCGGTTGCCGCCGAAGAAGTCGTCGTTGACCGTGAAGAGCGTGGCGGCCGCCGAGAGCTCGAGCGTCCACGTCCCGGTGCTCTTCGAGATGCCCACCTCGGGTTTGAAAGTCCAGCGGTTGGTGCCGATGTTCACCAGCCGGCTCGCGTCGTACTGGCTCCACGGCGCGGACACCCTCAGGCTGGCCCCGATGACCACGTCCTGCTTCCAGTTGCGGAATTCGCCGAGCTGCATGGCCGGCGCTCCGTAGAAGTTCCAGCAGAGGCGCAGCGCCGGATTGGCAAACCCGTTCACCGTCCGCTCCACCGGATCGCCCTGGTAGAGCGCCGTGCCCGAGAGCCAGGTGTAGGGCGCGATCACGTCGATGGTGGCCGCGCTTCCGGCGAGCTCGAAAACCCTCGCGTACGCGACGACGGCATTCGAGGTCTTGAGGTGGGCGTCGGTCAGCTCGAGCGCGGTGTCGAACTGCAGGGCACCCCGGGTGTGGGCGTATCCGGCGATCAGGAAGTTCACGCCGATCGGCGCATTCGAGTACGTGCGCGGCTCGATGTCCTGCGCTGTTGCGAGCGGTGCGAGCCCGAGGCTGATACAGGCGAGGAGCCCGGCGGCAAGCGGGCTTCTGTTCTTCATCGCGTCACGCTGACTTCGCCATTTCGCAGCTCGAGGTTGAGGGAGACGCCCTTGGCCGAGATCGTGGCGCGGCCCCTGGAAAGATCGAGCGGCGTGGGCGCCACCGCGCCATCGGGCGAGAACCAGAGGAGCGAACCGGTTCCCACGAGGCGCGTGCCGAACATCGCCGCGTTCGTGAGCTCGCCGCTGCCCACCTGTTGCTCGGAGCTGGAATCGCGCAGCGCGGCCGGGAACGCGCCGAAGGAGAACTCGATCGGATCGTCGATCGCGGCGGAGAGGTCGAAGCGCAGGATCGCGATCGTGGGCTGCAGGCAGACGATCGTCATGCGGTAGGGAAATGCGCGGCGCGCCGGGCGGCCCTCGACGGCCGGGTAGGTGGGCCACTCCTTCAACAGGCCCACCTTGTCCAGGTACTCGGTTGCGCGGCTGCCCGTATCCCAGGGCGATTCCCCCGAAGCGCCGCTCGCGCCCCAGCG
>Ga0111538_10001551_pt1 | contig 32269 bp, 24 predicted proteins | sample SoiMethybrSBSTD1_FD_79669 | JGI IMG/M metagenome (GOLD analysis project Ga0111538, IMG submission 79669) | Bulk soil microbial communities from a Populus tree surrounding site in Tennessee, USA - Soil MetaG P. TD hybrid SBSTD1 (version 2)... | ecosystem: Environmental > Terrestrial > Soil >... | reverse complement strand
GCGAACACCGCGCGCGCTCTCGCGCTCCTCCGCTCGCTCTCGACCGGACGCGTGGATCTCTTGGCCGACGCGCTCCATGACGTGTACCATGTGCCCCATCGCGCTCGGCTCATCCCGGGCTATGAGCGCGCGGTGGAAGCGGGAACGCGCGCAGGCGCGTTCGGGGTCACCATCAGCGGAAGCGGTCCCACACTGCTCGCGTTTCACGCCCCGGGGACGATCGCGGGGACGCGGGTGGGCGTGGCCATGATCCGCGCCTTCGCGCGTGCCGGAGTGCACGCGCGGGCGATTCCGGGATCCATCGCGCCCCGCGGCGCGGTGACCCGCACCCTCGGCTAGGGGGCCGTCGCTGCCGCTTCTCGTCCAGAAATACGGTGGAACCTCGGTCGGTTCTCCCGAGCGCATCCAGAAGGTCGCGGATCGCATCGTCAGGACGCGCCGCGCCGGCACCGACCTCGTGGTCGTCGTCTCCGCGATGGGAGACACGACCGACGACCTCCTCGATCTCGCCCACAAGGTCTCCGACAAGTCGCACCCACGCGAGATGGACATGCTCTTGACCGCGGGGGAGCGGATCTCGATGGCCCTCGTCTCCATGGCCGTGAACGACCGGGGCCAGGAGGCGGTCTCCTTCACCGGCTCCCAGAGCGGCATCGTCACCGACGCCTCGCACACGCGGGCCAAGATCCTCGAGGTGAAGGGGGATCGGATCCGGGAAGAGCTCGCCCGCGGGCGAGTCGTGATCGTCGCGGGGTTCCAAGGGGTGAGCAAGGACCGGGAGGTGACCACGCTCGGCCGGGGAGGCTCGGACACGACGGCGGTGGCCCTGGCGGCCGCGCTCCGGGCGGAGTCCTGCGAGATCTACACCGACGTGGACGGGGTCTATACGGCGGATCCGCGCGTCGTCCCCGATGCGCGCAAGCTGGATCAGCTCTCGTACGACGAGATGCTCGAGCTCGCCTCGCTCGGCGCGAAGGTTCTCCATCATCGCTCGGTCGAGATCGCCCGGCGCTTCCGGGTGCCGCTCCACGTACGATCGAGCTTTCACGACGGCGAAGGGTCCAGAATCGGAAAGGGTGGCTCGATGGAACAGGTGGTGATCCGGGGCATCGCCCACGATCCGGACGTGGCGAAGATCGCGCTCCTGGGCGTTCCCGACCGGCCGGGGGTGGCGGCGGAGATCTTCCGCGCCATCGGCGGCCAGGGGGTGAACGTCCGGATGATCGTTCAGGCGAGCGGATCGGACGGGAAGAATGACGTGACCTTCGCCGTAGGATCTCATGAGGTGCGAGGCGTGCTGCCCCTGGTGGAGGAGGTGCGGAAGCGGATCGGCGCCCGCGCGTTCGTCTACGACCCGGACGTGGCCATCCTCTCCGTGGTCGGGGAGGGGCTCGCCACGTCGCCGGGGACGGCCGGCGAGGTCTTCGCCGCCCTCGCGGCGGAGAAGGTGAACATCGACATCATCAGCACGTCTTCGATCACCATCACCTGCATCGTGCGAAAGGAAGACCTGGACCGCGCCGTGAAGGCGCTCCACGCCGCGCTCAAGCTGGAGCAGGAAGTCTAGGACCCAGGATGGGAGATCCCCCATGGGGTGGACCGAGAAGCCATCGGTGCTCCGGCGCGGCGCGGCCCCGCCGGATCAGCGCACGTCGGCAATCTTCATCGCCACGTCGTGCCTCCTCCACGTCGCCCTCCTCGCCTTCTTCGTGACGAAGGCGAGCCGGATCCAGGACATCGCGCTCCCGGCATCGGGCGGTCCTTCTCCGAAGACGCGCGCGCAGCTCGTCCGGCTGACGCCGCTCCGCTCATTCCCCAACGCGGAAGCCTCCGCGCCGGCGGCGGAGCCGGAGCGCGAGCGTCCCAGGCCCGCGCTCATCAAGCGTTACACGCCGGGGGCGAAGGTGGTCGTGCGCCCCGAGCGCGGCGCCGCCAAGAAGAGCGCGACGGACGAGACCAAAACGTCGCCGAAGACCGTGGCCGCCGCGCCGCAGGCAGACACGAGCCCGCGCTGGTACTCCGCCGATTCCTCGAAGAGCACGAGCGTTGCGACCGACGGCGACTTCCGCTGGGCCTATTACCTCGCCGCGATCCGGAACAAGATCGGCTCGCGCTGGGTACCTCCCCCGGGGATGGAGGGGCGGCTCGTCAAGGCCACGGTCTACTTCCGCATTCACAAAGACGGCCAGATCTCCGTCGCTTCCGTCGAGACCTCGTCGGGTTACGCTTTTTTCGATCAGACGGCGATGCGCGCGCTGCTCGCCGCCACACCGCTCCCGCCGCTTCCGGCGGGATACACGGACGACTACCTGGGGGTTCACTTTGGGTTCGAATACCAGCAGTAGCCGCTCCGCGCTCGCGCTGCTCCTAGCCGTGGCGCTCCTCGTCTGGCCGGGACGGGCCACGACGCAGACCGACGTTCGCATCGGAGTCAAGGCGTCCGGCACCCTCAAGTCGCCGCTCCTTCTCGAGCGCTTCCGCGCGGGCGCAGGAGCGGAAACCGACGCTCGCAATGCGCACGACGTCGTGCGGCATGACTTCGATCTCTCCGGCGTGTTCGCTGTCGCCGACGTCGAGGCGCTCACGGAGAAGCTGACGCCGAATCCCGCCGAGCAGGGCACGGTGCGCGTGCAAGGAAATGTCGAAATGGCGGGGCCAGGGCTTCAGTTTTCGGGGGAAGTGCTCGATATCGGAAGTGGGGAGTCGGTCTTCAAGCGGTCGTATCCGACCACGCGCGGCGACCTCCGACGCACGATGCACAAGTTCAACGACGACGTGATCGAGGCCCTGACCGGAGAGCGGGGCATCGCGGAGACCAAGATCGCGTTCGTGCGCGTGAGCGGGCGGGTGAAGGAGATCTGGGTCGCCGACTACGATGGAGAGAACGGGCGCGCGCTCACGCACGACAACTCGATCGCGCTCTCGCCGGCCTGGGCGCCGTGGGGCTCGGAGATCGCTTTCACCACGTTCAAGCGCGGGAACCCCGATCTCTACCTGTTCGATCTCGTGCGCGGCGCCTCGTATCCCTTCTCGACGCGCCCCGGGCTCAACACAGCCCCCTGCTACTCCCCCGACGGGAAGTGGATCGCGTGCACGCTGACGCGCGATGGGAACGCCGAGATCTATCTCGTGAGCCGCGACGCGCAGACGGCGCGGCGCCTCACGAGGAACGGGCGGATCGATTCCTCGCCCTCCTTCAGTCCGACGGGGAACCAGATCGCCTTCACCTCGGACCGCTCCGGATCGCCGCAGATCTACGTCATGGACACGGAGGGCTCGAACCAGAGGCTCATCACGCTGGAAGGGAAGTACAACGACTCGCCGCAGTGGTCCCCCAAGGGGGACCGGATCGTCTTCGCGTCGCGGCACGACGCGGTCTTCGACGTGATCGTGATGGACGCGAACGGGCAGAACCCGGTTCAGATCACGTTTCAAGCGGGGCACAACGAGAACCCCCGCTGGTCCGCCGACGCGCGGAAGATCTACTTCAGCTCGACCCGCTCGGGACAGCGGCAGATCTTCATCATGAACCCGGATGGGAGCGACGTCGTCCAGCTCACGAAGGGGGGAGAGAGCTTCAATCCGGCCGCCGGTCCCAGAGGCAAGAAGCGGCTCCAGACGGCCGGTTCGGGTTGACCCTCCGGAGTGCGTATGGTAGGTTGAGATGGTGTGGAAGTTGTTGCGCGCCAACACAATGAATCAAGGAGGACCTCAGATGCAGCGAACGCCAAGGATTGCGACGCTCGCCCTCGCCGCGCTCCTTTTGGGGATGCTGGCGGGCCTCGGATGCTCCTCGCGCAAGCAGGTGACCACCGCGGACACCACGCCTCCCCCGCCGCCGCCGACGGAGACCACCACGCCTCCGCCTCCCCCCTCGGAGCCTCCCTCGGAAACCACCGCGGAGCCCACGGCGGCCGGCCTCGAGGATGCGTTCTTCGACTTCGACGCCGCGGAGATCCGGAATGACGCCAAGGACGCCCTGACCAACAACGGGCGCTATCTCCAGGGGCATGGAGGCTCGAACGTGGTCATCGAAGGCCACTGCGACGAGCGCGGCTCCGTGGAATACAACCTGGCGCTCGGCGAGCGCCGCGCGCGGGCCGCGAAGGACTTCCTGGTGAGCTACGGCGTCCCCGCCACACGGCTCACGACCATCTCCTACGGCAAGGAGCGCCCCTTCGACGCCGGGCACGACGAGAGCGCCTGGGCGAAAAACCGCAGGGCGCATTTCGTCTCGAAATGACGGTTCGCCGCGCATTCCTGGCGCTCACGCTCGGCTCGGCCCTCATGTGGGCCGGGTCGAGCTGCGCGCCGGGCGGCTACTACAACACGAGCCAGTCGGCGCTCGACAGCCTGCTCACGAGCCAGGCCGCGCTCGCGAAGCGGATCGACGCGATGGAGAAGAAGCTGGACATCACGCGGGAAGGCGTCGCCTCCAGCCGGGCGACCACGGACACGCACTTGGTCGAGATCAGTCAAAGGCTCGACGTGCTGGACGGGAAGCTCGAGGCCTCGAGCGCGCGCGTCTCGCAGCTCAGCCTGAAGGTCGACACGGTGAAGCAGAAGATCAGCACCTCCGACTCCACGCGTGCCGCGTCGCCGGCCGGGTCCCCCGATCCCGAAACGATGTACCAGGCGGCCTACTCGGACATCGCGGCGGGACGCTACGCGCTCGGGCGGGAGGCGTTCCAGACCTACTTGAAGAGCTTTCCCGACACCGATGTGGCCGACAACGCGCAGTACTGGATCGGCGAGTCGTACTACGGGCAGGGGGACTTCGCGAACGCGATCGTCGAGTTCCAAAAGGTGATCGACAACTATCCCAAGGGGGACAAGATCCCGGCCGCGATGTTCAAGATCGGGCTCTCCCAGTCGCGGCTCAAGCAGACCGCGGAATCGCAGAAGACCTACAAGGCGCTCATCCAGAAATATCCGAAGAGTCCCGAAGCGGCGCTCGCGAAGGAGCGGCTGGGCCAGAAGTCGTAGCGCCCGATCGCAGCCGGGCTCCCGCTACGCCGGGCGCCGCGCGGTCATCACGAGGACGTGCCCGTACGGGCTCTCTTTCGCGTGCCGCTCGACGGTGTCGAGGCCCAGGCGCCGCGTGATCGAGCGGCCGTAGGGCAGGAACCACCATCCTACGACCGGATTGTGCGCGCGAAACTCGGCTCCCGGGATCTCGGCCCGTGCCACGAGCGCGCGGAACCGCGCCTCGGTGAGATCGTCCTCGAAGCCGAAGATCCACTTGCCCCGCCATTCCGCGATCTTCTTCCCGGCCATGAACGGATAGTCGCGCGCGTTCGGCACGGCCACGAGGAGGAGTCCTCCCGGCTTCGTGACGCGCCACATCTCCCGTAGGAGCTCCGTCTTCCCCTCGTCGGTGAAGTGCTCGATGACCCCTCCGTTCCAGGTCACGTCGAACGCGCCGTCCCGCACTCCCATCCGAAGACCGTTCATCTGCGCGTAGTCGGCGGCGAGTCCGAGCGTGCGGAAGTGGTCGTGCGCGAATCGAAGCGCCCCTCGTGTCAGATCCACGAGCGTGATCCGTGCGCCGAGCGAGGCGAAGAACGCGCTCGTCGTCCCGGAACCGCATCCGACCTCGCAGATCGCGAGCCCTTTTGGGTCGCCAATCGCCTGGAGCAGGTGGTCGTGAAGGGCAATGCGGTCCGGCGCCTTGGGGTCGATCGAGCCGTAGGTGGCGGCCACCTGGTTCCAGACGCTCGCAATGTCCTTCGGCTGGCGTGATGGTGTTGTCATACGGGGGCGGATTCTGGCACCCCGCCGCTTGGTCTTCAAGTCTCGCCCGGGCGTATACTCGGAAACCGGGAGGAGGGAACGCCGTGCGATTCGACAAGTTCACGACCAAGAGCCAGGAAGCGCTCGCGGAGGCGCAGCGCCTCGCGGAGCGGGCCGGCCACCCCGAGGTGGGCACGGAGCACGTGCTCCAGGCGCTTCTCGATCAGAAGGGGGGCGCGGTCGTGCCGGTGCTCGAGGCCGCGCGGGTTCCTGTGGACCGCATCCGGCGCGCGCTCGAGCAGCGCTTCCAATCGCTCCCCAAGGTCTCCGGCGGGCGCCAGACGGTCCTCTCTCCGAGCGTCGCGTCGATGCTCGAGCATGCCGAAGTCGAGGCAGAGCGGCTCAGGGACGAGTACGTGAGCACCGAGCACTTCCTGCTCGGCGCGCTCGATCCGGCCGTCACGTCCGAGATGGGGCGCATCCTGCGCGAAGCGGGGGCGACCCGCGAGAACGTCTATCACGCGCTCCTGAGCGTTCGCGGAGGAGAACAGGTGTCGACGCCCGATCCCGAGGAGACCTATCAGGCCCTCACCAAGTACGCGCGCGATCTGACCGAGGCGGCGCGCAAGGGCTCGCTCGATCCGGTCATCGGCCGCGACGACGAGATCCGCCGCGTGATCCAGGTGCTGTCGCGGCGCACCAAGAACAACCCGGTCCTGATCGGCGAGCCGGGCGTGGGGAAGACCGCGATCGCCGAGGGTCTCGCGCAGCGGGTCGTGAGCGGGGACGTGCCGGAAGGACTGAAGTCACGGCGCGTGCTGGCGCTCGATCTCGGCGCCCTCCTCGCCGGAGCGCAGTATCGCGGGCAGTTCGAGGAGCGGCTCAAGTCCGTGCTGAAGGAAGTGCAGCGCTCCGAGGGGCAGGTCATTCTCTTCATCGACGAGCTCCACACGCTCGTGGGCGCGGGAGCCGCCGAGGGGGCCCTCGATGCGTCGAATCTCCTGAAGCCGGCGCTCGCGCGGGGCGAGCTCCACTGCATCGGCGCGACCACGCTCGACGAGTACCGGAAGCGCATCGAGAAGGACGCGGCGCTCGAGCGCCGCTTCCAGCCGGTCTTCGTGTCGGAGCCGACCGTCGAGCAGACGATCGCGATCCTCCGCGGACTCCGCGAACGCTACGAGAACTTCCACAAGGTGAAGATCCAGGACGCCGCGCTCGTCGCCGCCGCCCTTCTCTCGAATCGATACCTCACCGACCGGCAGCTCCCCGACAAGGCGATCGATCTCGTGGACGAGGCCGCGTCCAGGCTCCGGATCGAGATGGACAGCATGCCGGGCGAGATCGACACCCTGGAGCGCCGGCGGCGTCAGCTCGAGATCGAGCGGCTCGCGCTGAAGCGCGAGAAGGACGACGGGGCGAAGACGCGGCGCGCCCTCATCGAAGAGGAGATCGCGGAAACCGAGACGGAGCTGAAACGGCTCACGGACCACTGGGGCCGCGAGAAGGCGGCGGTCCAGAAGATCAACGAGGGACGCGCGCGGATGGAGGAGCTCCGGAACGAGGAGCAGCAAGCGGAGCGCGCGGGGGATCTCGAGCGAGTCGCCCGCATCCGCCACGGCGACGTGCCCAGGGTGAAGAAGCAGCTCGACCAGGACACGGCGGCGCTCGCCGTCATCCAGAAGGATCTCAAGCTCCTCAAGGAGGAAGTGGACGAAGAGGACATCGCCGAAGTGGTCGCGCGCTGGAGCGGCATCCCGGTGCAGCGGCTATTGGAGAGCGAGCTCGCGAAGCTCCTCCACATGGAGGATCGCTTGAAGGAGCGCGTGGTGGGTCAGGATCAGGCGGTGCGCGCGGTCTCCGACGCGGTGCGCCGCGCGCGCGCCGGCCTTCAAGATCCCAACCGTCCGCTCGGCTCCTTCCTCTTCCTCGGCCCGACCGGCGTGGGCAAGACCGAGCTGGCCCGCGCGCTCGCGGAGTTCCTCTTCGACGACGAGCGCGCCATGGTGCGCGTCGACATGTCCGAGTACCAGGAGAAGCACACGGTCGCCCGCCTCATCGGTTCGCCGCCGGGCTACGTCGGCTACGAGGAGGGAGGACAGCTCACCGAGGCGGTCCGCCGACGTCCCTACGCCGTCATCCTGCTCGACGAGATCGAGAAGGCACACGCCGACGTGACGAACGTGCTCCTCCAGATCTTCGAGGACGGCCGGCTCACCGACGGGCAGGGGCGCACGGTGGACTTCAAGAACTCCCTCGTCATCATGACGAGCAACATCGGGAGCGATCTCATCCTCGAAGCCGAGGGAGCGAGCGCCGAGCAGCTGCGCCAGCCCTTGATGGGGGCGCTCCGGTCGCACTTCCGTCCCGAGCTGATCAACCGGATCGACGAGATCCTGATCTTCGAGCCGCTCGGGCGGGGCGAGCTCCGCGAGATCGTGCGCCTCGAGCTCGCCAAGGTGGAGCGCCGGCTTCGCGATCGCGAGCTCTCGCTCGAAGTGGATACGCCGGTGCTCGACCGGCTCGCGGTCGAGGGCTACGACCCCGTGTTCGGCGCGCGGCCGCTCCGGCGCGTCATCGAGCGCCGCGTCCAGAATCCGATGGCCCAGGCCATTCTCCGGGGCGAGTTCCAGCCGGGAGATCGCGTCCGAGTCACGCTCGGTGAGGACGATGACGCCCCGTTCCGGTTCGAGCGCGTAGAAAGGCGCGAAGCGGTCGGCGCCGGCCGCTAAGAGCCCCCGCGTCGGGGATCGAAAGAGCGATAGCTTCCGTGTTCCCTTCGCTTTCCGCTTGACGCTCCCCTGCCCGCGGCCGTAGCGTCGCGCGTCGCGTTGCGGCGCAACCCTCCTCGAGCGCCGCTCGGCCACCCGGGGCTTCCATGCAACTGTCCGAGCTGATCAACGAGAACGCGATCCGCCTCCACCTCGCGGCGCGCGACAAGGAATCGTGCATCAAGGAGCTGGTCTCGCTCCTCGAGTCCGCGCATGGCGTGAACACCAAGGGCGAGATCCTGAGCAAGGTCCTCCAGCGCGAGTCGATGATGTCGACCGGGATCGGAAACGGCGTCGCCATCCCGCACGGGAAGACCCGGCTCCTCGATCATCTGGTGGCGGCCTGCGGAGTGGCGCCGGCGGGGATCGAGTTCGACTCCATGGACGGAGAGCCGGCGACCCTCTTCATCCTGCTCGTCTCGCCGGAGAGCCTCCGGGGCCCCCACGTGAAGGCCCTGGCCAACGTCTCCCGGCTCCTCAAGGAGGAATCGATCCGAAACGCGCTCCGGACGAGCGCCACCCCCGAAGCATTTCTGGGGGTGCTTCGGGAGGCCGAGTCGCGGTATCTTTGACGGGTCCGGCCCCGCCGGCCCGGGCCTTGACGGACCCCCGCCTCCTTGGGTAGCTTTTCCGCCACACCACGGCCGTGTCCCCCAGAAAGGAGCTTTCCCCTTTTATGAAGTCTTTGCGAGGTTTCGGGGCCGGGGTATGCCTTGCCCTGGTCCTGGCGGGCTGCTCCGACTCAACCGGGACCAACGACAAGCCCGGCGTCTATTCGCCGCTCATCGTCAATATCAGCGCGGACCACGAACCCGCGATCCGAAGCCTGACGAACCAGTTGACCGTCGTCGTGACGAACGTCAACAACCTTCCGATCACATATCACTGGAGCGCCGCGGCCGGCACGCTTCTCGACTCGACCTCGGCCACGGTTGGTTGGACGGCCCCCGATTCTGTCGGCACCTACGATGTCACGGCTTCGATCGAGGCGGTGGACGGTGACCACCATTTCTTCGATACGACCACCTTCCACATCTTCGTGGACAACGAGTACGACCGCTGGACCAATAGCCCCGAGGTCCAGTTCGATCCGGCTCCGGTCCCGGCGCCGACCGGTGGAATCGTCTTCGCGCAGTACTCCAACATCTCGAACGGGCAGGCCGACGTCTGGTACATCCCGGCGGCGGGCCTCGCGCCGGAGCAGAGAACGACCGGTTTCTTCACGGCCAACTCGCCGACCATGAAGGCCGACGGCTCGGTCCTCGCGTTCGCCGCTCGCGCGACGAGCGACGACAGCCAGCACGTCTATGTCTCTGCCGCCGCGGGTGCGAACCCTGACCCCACCGTGAGCCAGGTGCTCACGACGGTCACGACCCAGTCCCATCTCTTCGGCAACCCGCGCTTCTCGCGCGCCGCCGGGTGGCTCCTGTACAACTCCGATAGCGGCCAGGCCACGGCCTTTGTCCCGCGCTTGCTCTATCGCGACATTCCGGTCGTCCCGCCGGCCGTCCTTCCTTGGCCGCCGGCGCGCGTCATCGAGGACCAATCCTTCGCGTCGCGCACGTTCTGGATGCCGAACTGGGGTCCCGACATCGACGCGGACGGCAGGCCGGACTCGGTCGTGACCATGGCCTTCCGTTTCTTCCGAGCCTTCAACCAGATCTCGAACGGGCTCTACAAGTTCGCTACGAGTCCGCCCGCGACGTCGGCGGTCCAGTGGCTGCCCGATTCCAGCGCCACGGATCCCGACTGGTCGCCGGACGGCCAGTACATCGTGTTCGCCGATGCCAACACGAAGAATGGCGAGCGGGACATCTGGATCATCCGCTCGGATACGAATCTCCGGAGCGCCGCCATCCGGGTCACGACCGGTCCCGCGGACGACTCGCATCCGCGATTCTCGTCCGACGGGAACACCATCTACTTCGTCTCGAATCGCACCAACAACTACGGCCTGAACGGCATCTTCACGACCGAGCGCCGCGGCTACAACATCTGGGGCGTCACACGATTTGACCGTCCCTGAGGCAACCGATCGAGGGCCCGGACCGAAGCGCGGCCGGGCCCTCTTTCTATTCCACTGGGTCCCCGTGGCCCTCTACATCTGCCTGATCTTCGGGATGTCTTCGATTCGGGGCCTCCAAGTCCCGGGCCCGTTCCCGTTCATGGACAAGATCGCCCACTTGATGGAGTATTCGCTGTTCGGGCTCCTCGTGGGACGAGCCATCCGCTTCACGATGTCGGGGTCGAACCGCGTGGCGATGTCGATCGCGGCGATCTCGTTCGGCGCGTTCGTCGGCATGTGCGACGAGATCTACCAGCGCTTCGTGCCCGGACGGAGCAGCGACGTCTTCGACTGGCTGACCGACGTGACCGCGATCACTCTGGCGGTCCTGATCACGCAGGTGGTGAGCGCGCGGCCGCTCGGCCGGCGCCCGGCGCCAGAAGGCTGAGTGCACTTCCGATCCCCAGATTCGCGATCCACGACGAAGGAGCCGAGTGGCGAGTAAGTTCCAGGTGCCGCGGGGAACGCGGGACATCCTGCCGGGGGAGAGCGAGCGCTGGATCGCGCTCGAGGCGACGACGCGCGAGATCCTGAGCCGCTACGGCTATCGCGAGGTCCGCACGCCGCTCTTCGAATCGACCGACCTCTTCGTCCGGAGCGTCGGAGAGTCCACGGACATCGTCCGGAAGGAGCTCTACACCTTCGAGGACAGGAAGGGGCGCTCGCTGACCCTCCGTCCCGAGGGCACCGCCCCGCTCGTCCGCGCGTACCTCGAGCACGCGCTCGGCCACGGCGATCCGGTGACGCGCCTCTACTACATCGGGCCGATGTTCCGCTACGAGCGCCCCCAGGCGGGACGCTACCGCCAGTTCTGGCAGATCGGCGCCGAGCTGCTCGGCCCCGCGGCCCCCGCGGCCGACGCGGAGATGATCGATCTCTTCGTCGCGATCCTCCAGGGCATCGGGCTCCGCGACGTACGCGTGCTCATGAACTCGCTCGGCGATTCGGTCTGCCGGCCCGCGTATCGGGAGCGGATTCGCGAGCATTTCGCCTCGCGCGAGGCGGAGCTCTGTGGGGACTGCAAGGAGCGCCTCCGCACGAATCCGCTCCGCATCCTGGACTGCAAAGTTCCCTCGTGCCAGCCGGCGATCGCGTCCGCTCCGAGCGTGCTCGACTCGCTCTGCGATCCATGCCGCGAGCATTTCGAAGGGGTGAAGAAGGCGCTCGACGCGCTCGGGATCCGGCACGAGACGGCGCCGCGCCTGGTCCGCGGCCTCGACTACTACACGCGCACCGTCTTCGAAGTGCACGCCGCGGGGCTCGGCGCCCAGAACGCGGTGGGCGGCGGCGGCCGCTACGACCAGCTCGTGAAGGACTTCGGCGGACCTCAGACGCCCGCGATCGGATTCTCGATCGGCATGGAGCGCCTCCTGCTCGCGACCGGAAGCCTCGAGACCGGCTCGGCGCTTCGCCCGGACGTCTGCGTCATCGCGCGAGAGCCAGGCGCGGTGCTCGAAGCGCTCCAGGTCGCGCGCGACCTGCGTGGCCTCGCCGCGGGCGGAAGCGCGGCCGGGCTTCGCGTGCTCGTCGACGTGGCCGGCCGGAGCGCCTCCGCCCAGATGAAGTGGGCGTCGAAGCTCGAGGCACGGTATGCCGTCTTCGTCCCGCCCGATCCCGACGGCTACGCCGTGCGCGATCTGGAAGCGGGGCAGGACGCACCGAAGCAAGCGACCTTGCCATCCCTTCGTGCCTGGCTCCGGCAGCAGGCCGCGACCGTTTCGGAGGACGTGACCCGATGATCGAGCCGTTTCGCGCCCGGAAGCGGACCCATACTTGCGGCGATTTGAGGCCAGAGCACGCCGGCATGAAGGCGCGCCTTCTCGGGTGGGCGCATCGGACGCGGGATCACGGCGGCGTCCTCTTCCTGGACCTCCGCGACCGCTACGGAATCACCCAGGTCGTCTTCCGCCCCGAGCACCTGGGTGACGAGGCGATGGAGCGCGCCCGCTCGATCGGCAGCGAGTACGTCGTGATGGTCGAGGGGAAGGTGCTGAACCGGCCGCGTGGGAGCGAGAACGAAGATCTCCCGACCGGCGGGATCGAGCTCGAGGCGGATGCGCTCGCGATCCTGAACGCGAGCAAGACGCCTCCGTTTCCCCTGGACGAGACCGCGACCGCCTCCGAGGACCTTCGCCTCCGCTATCGCTATCTCGACTTGAGGCGCGAGGCGCTCCAGTCGAGCCTCATCTTCCGCCACAAGATGACGCGGAGCGTGCGCGAGTACCTCTCCGATCAGGGATTCCTCGAGATCGAGACGCCCATGCTGGTGCGGCCGACGCCGGAAGGCGCGCGCGACTACGTCGTCCCGAGCCGGCTCCATCCGGGGAAGTTCTACGCGTTGCCGCAGTCGCCGCAGCTCTACAAGCAGATCCTCATGGTCTCGGGCTTCGACCGCTACTTCCAGGTCGCGCGCTGCCTGCGCGACGAGGATCTCCGCGCGGACCGCCAGCCCGAGTTCACCCAGATCGACCTCGAGATGTCGTTCGTCACCGAAGACGACGTGTTCGAGATCGTCGAAGGGATGCTCGCGTCGGTCTTCCGCCGCGACCTGAAGCGCGACATCAAGATTCCGTTTCCGCGCCTCACCTACCGCGAGTCGATGGAGCGCTACGGGAGCGACAAGCCCGACCTCCGGATTCCGTTCGAGATCAAGGACGTCACCGACGCCGCGGGACAGAGCGCATTCGAGAAGTTCAAGGAAGCGAGCAGTGGCGCGCCGGGACTCATGACGGGGGCGCTCGCGGTGCCGCCGCTCACGCCTCCTGCGTCGCGGCGCGAGATCGAGCTCTGGGAGGCGGCGGGGAAGACGCAGGGCCTCGCCGGACTCGCGTGGACCCGCGTGAAAGGGGGCGCGCTCGAGGGGGGCGTCGCGAAGCAGTTCGGACCCGAGGCGCAGGCGGCCCTCATCGAGGCCGCGGGTGCGCGGGAGGATTCGCTCCTTCTTCTCGCGTCCGGGCCGCGCGCGACGGTGCAGAAGGGGCTCGGCCACGTGCGGCTCCAGGTAGGGCAGGCGAAGTTCCCGCTCGATCCAAAGGACTTCCGCTTCGTGTGGGTCCATCAGTTCCCGCTCTTCGAATACCTCGAAGAACGGAAGCAATGGGCTCCCGCACACCACATCTTCACCATGCCGCTCGACGAGCACCTCGCGCATCTGACGACCGATCCCGGCAAGGTGCACGCGCAGCTCTACGATCTCGCAGCGAATGGTCAGGAGCTCGCGAGCGGGAGCATTCGGATCCATCGAAAGGACATCCAGGAGAAGGTCATGGGGGTGATCGGGATGTCGCTGGAGGAGGCCCGCGCGAAGTTCGGCTTTCTGCTCGAGGCGTTCGAGTACGGTGCGCCCCCGCATGGAGGCATCGCGCTCGGACTCGATCGTCTCGTCGTCCTCTTCCATGGCGGCGACTCGATCCGGGACTCGATCGCCTTCCCGAAGACGGCTCGCGCGACCTCCCTCATGGACGACGCCCCCGGCCCGATCGACGAGGCCGACCTGCACGAGCTGCATCTAAACGTGACCCGGAGGAAGGACTGACCCCGGGGTCCCCGCGGGGCGGTGGTACTGTTTCTGCTCTCTCGTACGTGGCGCCCGGACCGGGCCTTGACTTGACCCATGCGGGTGCCTACGGTTGAGGCGTGACGGAGCACTCCGAGCGGGGGCAGAAAACCTCCTAAGTTGAAAAATTCAATAGAGTTGAGAAATCGCGAGTCGATGCCGGACGGCGCCTCCCTCGAGAAGCCGGGCCGGCGGCATGGGTTTGGCCGATCGGTCCGATTCTGGCCGCGCCCCGGCTTGGCGGTGCCGGCCTCGATCGCCCTGGCCCTGGCCTTCGCTCTGGCGGGCTGCGGCGGAGCCACGGTTCCCTGCCCGACCCCGACCACGGAGCTGGACAGCTTGAGGACCGCGGCCGAGGAGCTCGAGACCCAGGTGGACCGGGAGACCGCCGAAGGGCGTACCCTGGAAGCCCGGCGGGACCGGGAGGTGGAGCGGGCGGCGGCGGCTCAGGCCGCGCTCGATTCGCTGGCGGGAGTCCACTCCCGTTGAGGATGCTCCGCGCGACGACCGCGCTCGCGATCCTCGCGGCCGTGGTCGCGGGATGCGGCAAGCCGGTGCTTCGTGTTGCGGATGCATCGCTGGGGGACTACTACACGGCTAAGGAGTATCGGAAGCTGAGCGACGAGCAGCGCGAGGAGTACTGCCAGGAGCTGTCCGAGCAGCGAGATCTCTTCCGGGAGCAGATCGAAGGGGCAGAGGAGGCGCTGGACGCGCTGCACCAGACTACGGGGCCGCTGCGCGCCGAGGTCGATTCACTGACGGCGCGGGCGGAGGAGCTCGAGCGGCGGCTCGCCGAGGCCAGGGCGGCCGGTGGCACGGCGGGGAGCGGTGGCGCGAAGAGCGGAGCCGCGTCCCAGGAGCCTGCAGCCAGGTCCGAGCGCCACGTGGTGAAGCCCGGGGAGTCGCTCTGGTCGATCAGCGCGAAGTCGGACGTGTACGGAGAAGGGGCCCGATGGAACCGCCTCTACCGAGGCAACAAGAACCGGATCCAGAATCCGGATCGCATCTACCCAGGACAGGAGATCCAGATCCCACGATGAACCCAACCGCGGCGGAAACGACGAAGACCGTGCCCATCCCGGACGTCGACCCGCTCTCTCTGTTTGGAAAGAACGACGCGAATCTGAGACTGGTCGAGCGCAGCTATCCGGTGTCGCTCACGTACCGGGACGGCAAGATCGCCGTCCGCGGCCAGGCCGGCGCCGTCGACGAGGTGAGCGCCGTGCTTCACGCGCTCGCCGATCTCGTGCGGCGCGGCGCCGTGCTCGAGGAGCACGACGTCAACAATTTCATCGGATTGAACAACGAGGCGGACCAGCATGCGTCGCTCGAGCTGTACGAGCACCCGGTCCTCTTCTCGTTCGACAAGCGCACGATCCGAGTGAAGACGCTCGGCCAGTCGCGTTACGTCGCCGCGCTCCAGAAGCACGACGTCGTCTTCGCGATCGGCCCCGCGGGGACCGGCAAGACCTACCTCGCCGTCGCGGCCGCGGTCCACGCACTCAAGTCGCGGCAGGTCGAGCGCATCGTCCTCGTCCGTCCCGCGGTCGAGGCGGGGGAGAACCTCGGATTCCTTCCCGGTGACATGAAGGAGAAGGTGGATCCGTATCTCCGCCCGCTCTACGACGCGCTCAACGACCTCCTTTCGTACGAGAAGATCCGCCGCTTCCTCGACCTGGGCGTGATCGAGGTGGCCCCGCTCGCGTACATGCGCGGCCGCACGCTCAACAACGCGTTCGTCATCCTGGACGAAGCGCAGAACACGACGGTCGGCCAGATGAAGATGTTCCTCACCCGGCTCGGATACGGCTCGAAAGCGGTGATCACCGGGGACGTCACGCAGATCGACCTGGGCACGCAGCACGCGTCGGGGCTCGTCGAGATCCAGGCGATCCTCCAGGGCGTCTCCGAGCTCTCGTTCGTGTATCTGAACGAGCGGGACGTCGTGCGCCACCATCTCGTGCGGGAGATCATCCGCGCGTTCGACGAGCACGAGAAGGCGCAGCCGCCGCGGGCCCAGCAGGGTCCCGGCCCCGCATGAGCACAGAGCCCTTAAGGGTCCTCGAGTCCCGCCGCCGCGAGAAGAACGGCGCCAAGGCGAAGTTCCTGCGACTCGTCGGCCGCCGCTCGCGGCGGACGATGCTGCTCCTCGGCTTCCTCCTCTTCACCTGTCTCCTGATTCCGCGGGAGCCGGACTTCGAGGTCATCACGCTTCGCGAGGGCTTCCCGGCCAAGCGCGACGTGATCGCGCCGTTCCAGTTCTATCTGCTCAAGGATCGCGCCCTCTATCACGCCGAGCAGGCATCCGCGGCCCGCAAGGTGCCGCCCGTCTACTCGGTGGATCCGGCCGTCGCGCCGCAAGTGCACGCGGCGCTCGACTCGCTCCTCGGGGACGGATCGAAGCATGCCGGGAGCGCGCGGTCCCGCCTCGAGGGACTGGGGCTCTCGGCGGCAACGACCCGCGTGCTCCTCGGGCCCGACGGATCGCGCGTCGTCGTGCTCGCGCAGCGAATCGCCGAGCAGGCGTACGCCGCGGGGCTCATGGCCGAGATCGAGAGCGGCCGCCTCGAGACCGACGCGGGCGCCGCCTCCGTGCAGCGGGACGGGATGCGCGTTCCCGTCGCGTGGGGCGCGCTCTACGACCTCGACAGCGTGCGCGAGATGGCCTGGGACGAGGGGGCGCGCGCGTTCCCGAACCGGCCCGAGGCGGCGCGCGCGCTCCAGGAGCTGATCGCGGCGGTCGTCACGCCCAACCTCAGATACGAGGCCTCGACCACCGAGCGCGTCCGGACCGAGAGCCGGAACGCCGTCGAGCCCTACGACGGCCTCGTGCGCAAGGACGAGAAGATCATCGGCAGCCACGAGATCGCGACGGCGCTCCACATCCGGAAGCTCGAATCGCTCCGTGCGTGGAACGATCGCGCGCGGCCGAAGGATGCCTGGAGGCAGGATCTCCTGTCGCTCCTCGCGCGGCTCGCCTTGATCTCCTTCCTGATCGCGGGCTTCCTCCGCCACCTGAAGCTGAACCACCCGCGCGTCTACGGAGACGTGAACCTGCTCTCGCTGCTCGCTACCCTGACCGCGCTCGTCATGGGCGTGGGATGGCTCGTGGTGAGCCAGTTCCGCGGTTACGAGATGCTGATACCGATCGCCGTGCTCTCGCTCTCCGCGGCGCTCCTCTTCGGGCAGGCGCTCGCGTTCGCGGCGACGCTCGTCGCGTCGCTCCTCATCGGCGTGGTTTTCGGGCTCGGGCTTCCGTTCCTCACGGGGAGCGCGCTCGCCGGGATCGCGGCGATCTCGACCGCGCGCGGCGTGAGGCGCCGGCGCGACTTCTACCGGCCGATGGTGGTCATCGCCGCGGCCTATGCGTTCGCGATCATCGCCATGGGGCTCGTCGACGGCGGGCAGGGCATCGTGCTGCTTCGCCGCGGGATCTGGGGCGTGGTCGCCGGCTTCGCGTCGGTGCTCGCGGTGACGCTCCTCCTCCCGCTCCTCGAGTCGCTCTTCTCGGTGACGACGGACATCACGCTCCTCGAGCTCGCGGACCTGAACCGGCCGATCCTGCGTCGGCTGATGCTCGAGGCGCCGGGGACGTATCACCACAGCCTCGTGGTCGGAAGCCTCTCCGAAGCGGGCGCGGCGGCGATCGGCGGGAATCCGCTCGTGGCGCGCGTCGGCGCGTACTACCACGACATCGGGAAGATCGAGAAGGCGGAGTACTACGTCGAGAACCAGTCGAGCGCTCGGAACCGGCACGAGAAGCTCTCGCCCACGATGAGCTGCCTCATCATCGAGGCGCACGTGCGCGAGGGAGCCGAGATCGCGCGGAAGGAGCGCCTGCCGCGCGCGGTCATCGACGCGATCCTCGAGCACCACGGGACGACCCTGATGACGTTCTTCTACCACAAGGCCCAGAGCGCGGACCCGGCGGTGGAGGAGCGCGACTTCCGCTATCCTGGCCCCAAGCCACGCTCGAAGGAGACGGCCGTGCTCATGCTGGCCGACGCCGTCGAGGCCGCGGCCCGCTCGCTCACAGAACCCACGCCCAGCCGCATCCGCGGCGTCGTCACGCGGATCCTGGACGCTCGAGTGGAGGACGGCCAGCTCGATGAAAGCCCGATCACGTTCGAAGATCTCGCCAAGGTCCGGGAGAGCTTCATCCCGATCCTCACCGCGCTCTTCCACGCGCGCGTCGACTACCCCGGCACGCCGGCGTCGGAGCGCGGGCGCCGTCCCGATTCGCGTCGCGTTCTCGGGGAGAAGAGCCGGCTTAAGATCGACCACTCTTAAGTCGCTCGTCCGCTCCGCCCTCGACCGGCTGGGACATCCGCGCGCCGGTCTCGACGTGATCCTCACCGACGATGCGTACGTGCGGACGTTGAACCGCGACTACCGCGAGGTGGACAAGGCGACCGACGTCCTCTCGTTTCCGTTCGCAGAGCCCGGGGCGATCTCCGATCCCGCCGCCGCCGTGTTCCTGGGGGAGATCTACGTGTCGCTCGAGACGGCCGCGGCGCAGGCGCGCGCGGCGCGACGCCCGTTCGAGCGCGAGGTCGCGCACCTGATCGTGCACGGCACCCTTCATCTCCTGGGTCACGACCACAGGACCCGTGCGGAACGGCGCCGCATGGCGGCGCTCGAGGCGCGACTTCTCCGCGCGCCGCTGGTATGATGCCGCCGTGTTCGCTCGCCTCCGCACCTATTTCCTGACGGGTCTTCTCGTTCTCGCGCCCGTGGCCCTCACGGGCTACATCGTCTGGAAGCTCTTCGTCTTCGTCGACCACCTGCTCGGCACCACGATGCGGGGCGGCTATCTCCGCCCGGGAGGGATCCCGGGGATCGGATTCCTCACCGTGATCGCCCTCATCCTCCTGACGGGCGCCGTCGCGAACACGTTCCTGGCCCGCTCCCTCGGCGCGCTCTTGGAATCGCTGCTCCTGCGCGTGCCGTTCCTGCGCGGGCTCTACCTCGTTCTAAAGGAAATTGGCGAGGCCTTCCTGGGCGACCGACGGCAGGCGTTCCAGCGCGTGGTCCTGATCCCGTACCCGAGCGCCGACCTCTACTCGATCGGCTTCGTCACCACGCCGCCGCCCGCCTCGATGGTCGAAGCGCTGGGGGAGCCGGTCGAGGGGGTGTTCGTCCCGACGCCGCCCAATCCGGCGACCGGACAGCTCGTCTACTATCCGAAGCGGAAGCTGATCCCGACCAATCTCAAAGTCGACCAGGCGCTCAAGATCGTGGTCTCCTGCGGCGTGGTCGTGCCGTCCGATCCCGCGATGAGGGCCTAGCGCGTGGCGATCGTCCAGACCGACGCGCTCGTGCTCCGCTCGTACCGTCTCGGCGAGACGAGCCTCATCGTCCACCTCTTCACGGAAGCGCACGGGCTCCTGCGCTGCGTGGCGAAGGGAGCGAGAGGGCCGAAGAGCCGCTTCGGCGGCTGCCTCGAGCCCGGCGTCCTTCTCTCGGCGGTGATCTACCGGAAGGCGGAGCGCGATCTCCAGCTCCTCTCGAAGGCCGACATCACCGCGTACTGGCCTCCGCTCTGGGAGGACCCGGACCGCTTCGCGCGCGCGCAGGCGGTGCTCGAATTCCTCGAGCGCGCCGCCTATGGCGAAGCGGAGGACGCGACGCTCCTCGCCTTCGCTACGGCCACGCTGGCCGCGATGGCGGAGGCTCCCGTTCCCGCGCTCGAAGCCGTCCTCCGTGGATTCGAGGTCCGCGCCTGTACGCTCCTCGGGTACGCCCCTGAGCTCTCGTCGTGCCTCGAGTGTCGGAAGCCGCTCGACCAAGGAGGGCTCTTCCATCCGCTCCGGGGCGGGCTCCTCTGCGGCCAGCCCTGCGGCGGCGACGCGGCTTCGTTCCGGATCTCCGAGCGCGCGCGAAAGACCCTCGTCGCGCTCGGCGAGCGGGAACCGGCTTCGGTCGGCACGTGGGCCATGGAGCGATATCCCGGTCCCGAGATCTCGCGCGCCATCGAGCGCTTCCTCTCGGCGCACCTGGAGCGCTTCGACGGGCTCCGCTCGACGCGCGTGGGCGAGCGCCTCGCGCGCTACGCGGAGGGAGCATGACCGCCACGGGCGCCCCGCGGACGTTCCAGGAGACGCTCCTCCGCCTCGAGCAGTTCTGGTCCGACCAGGGCTGCGCGCTCCTGCAGCCCTACTCGAGCGAGGTGGGGGCGGGAACGTTCAACCCCGCGACCTTCTTCCGCGTGCTCGGCCCCGAGCCCTGGAAGGCCGCGTACGTCGAGCCGTCGCGCCGGCCCAAGGACGGCCGCTACGGTGAGAATCCCAACCGCCTCCAGCTCTTCTACCAGTACCAGGTGGTGCTCAAGCCCGCGCCGGAGGACGTGCTCGACGTCTATCTGGACAGCCTCCGCCATCTCGGCATCGATCTCGCGAGGCACGACGTGCGCTTCGTCGAGGACGACTGGGAGTCGCCCACGCTCGGCGCCTGGGGGCTTGGCTGGGAGGTCTGGCTCGACAACCAGGAGATCACCCAGTTCACGTACTTCCAGCAGGCCGGTGGCTACGACCTGGAGCCGATCACGGCCGAGATCACCTACGGCATCGAGCGGATCGCGTGCTACCTGCAGGGCGTGGACCGGATCATGGATCTACAGTGGTCGCGCGATCACACCTGGGCGGACCTCTTCCTCCAGGCCGAGATCGAGTGGTGCGGGTTCAACTTCGAGCACTCCGATCCGGCGCTCCTCTTCGACCTCTTCGAGAAATTCGAGCGCGAAGCGTACCGTCTCTTCAAGGCGGGCATGGTGCTGCCGGGCTACGACTACGTGGTCAAATGCTCGCATGTCTTCAATCTGCTCGACGCACGCGGCGCGATCGGCGTGACCGAGCGCGTGGCCTCGATCGCGCGAGTCCGGAAGATGGCGCGGGCGGCCGCGGGGGCGTATCTCAAGCAGCGCGAGGAACTGGGCTGGCCGCTCCTCAAGGGCGCGACGACACCCGAAGCCGCCTCCCTGGCCCGTGGCTGAAACGCTCCTCCTCGAGATCGGCTGCGAGGAGATCCCGGCCGGTTTCATCGCGCCCGCGCTCCTGGAGCTCGAGGCGCTCGCCCGGGACGGCCTCGCGAATGCCCGCCTCGCCCACGGCGCCGTGCGCACGCTCGGCACGCCGCGCCGCCTGACGCTCATCGTCGAGAGCCTCGCCGACCGTCAGGAGGACCGCGTCAAGGAGATGACCGGCCCGGCCGTGCGGGTGGCGTTCGACGCGCAGGGACAGCCGACCCAGGCCGCGAAGGGATTCGCGAAGTCGGCCGGCATTCCCGTGGAGTCGCTCGAGCGCGTCACCACGCCCAAGGGGGAGTACCTCCTGGCGCGCGTGAACGAGACGGGAGCCCCTGCGGCCGAGGTCCTTCCCGCCCGGCTCGCGTCCTGGATCGCATCACTCCACTTTCCCAAGACCATGCACTGGAGCGGACCGGGACGCTTCGCCCGTCCCGTGCGGTGGATCGTCGCCCTGCTGGGCGAGCGGGCCCTCCCGGTCGAAGCCTTTGGCGTCGTATCGGGCCGGCGGACCCGCGGACACCGCGTCCTGGCTCCAGGCTGGCTCGACGTCCCGTCTCCCGCCGCCTACGCCACCTCGCTCGAAGGCGCGGGCGTCATCGTGGATCCGGAGGCGCGACGCACCCGGATCCGCGAGGAGCTTGCGAAGAGTGCAGCCCGTCTCCAAGGCCGTGCGGTCGAGGACGAGGAGCTGGTCGACGAGGTCGCGAACTTAGTCGAGTGGCCGGAGGCGGTCGTGGGGTCCTTCGAGGCCCGCTACCTGGAGCTGCCTCGCCCCGTCATCGTGGCCTCCATGCGCGCCCACCAGCGCTACTTTGCCGTCGAGCGCCCGGACGGGGCGCTGCTCCCGAACTTCGTGATGATCCGGAGCGGCCGCGGCCCGGGGGCCGAGGAGATCCGCCGTGGCACCGAGATCGTCCTCCGGGCGCGCCTGGAAGACGCCCGCTTCTACTGGGTCAACGATCTGAAGGGGGGACTCGAGGGGAAGCTCCCGGTCCTCAAGGGAATCGTCGTACACGAGCGCCTCGGCACGGTCCACGACCGGACCGAGCGACTGGTGGTGCTGGTGGAAGACCTGGCCCGGAAGCTCGCTCCGAAGTCGCTCGCCGCTGCGGCTCGGGCCGCCCGCCTCTGCAAGGCGGACCTCGCGAGCGAGATGGTCCGCTCGGGGAAGGAGTTCGCGTCCCTCCAGGGGATCATCGGCGGCGAGTACGCGGCGGCCTCGGGAGAGCCGGCGGATGTGGCCGAAGCCATCCGCGAGCACTACCGTCCCGAGGGACCCTCCGATCCCATCCCCAAAACCCCGGAAGGGAAGCTCGTGGCGCTCGCGGACAAGATCGAGGCGACGGCCGGAGGTCTTCGGGCCGGACTCGAGGTGAGCGGCTCCCAGGACCCGTTCGGGCTCCGGCGCGCGGGCAACGGCATCGTCCGGATCCTCGTCGAGTCCGGGTGGCGCCTCGACGTTCTCGACGCAGCTCATTTCATGGATGGGATTTACGACAAGGCGGGGATCCCCCCCGGGGACCCGGATCGGTTTGCCGAGTTCTGGAAGCAGCGCGTCGCGAGCGCGCTGGAAGTGTATGGGATTTCGTCAGAAACGACCGGAGCCGTGCTCGCGGTCCGGCCCGGGGATCCGATCGACGTGCTGGCAAGGGCGCGGGCCATCGAGGAGATCCGAAAGAGTCCCGACTTCGAGGGGCTGATGATCGGGTATCGCCGCACTGCCAATATCTTGCGGTCGGCGCCGCCGGGCGATGTCCCCGCGCCGGGGCAGCCCCTGGCCGAGCGAGCCGAGGCCTTCGGCGAGCGGGCCGAGGCGGATCTCCATCTCGAGACCAAAATGGCACGCCAGGCCGTCGAAACCTACCTCAAGGGGGCCCTCCCCGACTACGTAGCGGTACTCAGGCACCTCCTGGGGCTCCGTCCTTCCATCGACCGCTTCTTCGACGCCGTGATGGTCATGGTGGACGACCCAGTCGCCCGCAAGCGACGGCTGGGATTGCTGGAAGCGGTGCGCCAAACCTTCCTCCGCATTGCCGATTTCTCCCTACTGCCAAGCGCTCCAGGTCAAAAATCCAATTGACATTAGCGGCTTTTCCGCCTATACTGATCGAGCAAAGGGGACAAAATAACTTGTCCCTTGGAAGCCGCAACCGCTAGAACCTATTGACTTTACACCTGACGAACGACAACACGTGGGCTGACGGTGCGGCTCATTTTGTCTTTGGTCGGGAACTTACTGCGTTAACTACATAGAACAGCGTTACAAACGAGGAGGTGAGGCGACTCAGGTCCACGTTTACATCTTGAAAACAGAAGAGTTAGAGAAGCCCTGAATCCAAAAACGATAGGAAAGGAGGTCGGTAAAGGCGAGAAGGAGGTGCCGCAAGAGCTCGGTCCCTGTCCCAACGAGCAGGCGCCTCGAAGCTCCACTCCAAGCTCAATGATCAGTACCGAATTCCGTGAAGGCAGGTTCCAAAGCAAGTCCTCCCGAAATTGGACTCCGTGTTAGGAAACGCTAAGGAGGATGTGAAAATGCGGAAAACCTTATTTGCCATGCTGGGCCTCGTGGCGATTGGTCTGTGGGCCATCCCCGTGGTCGCGGCACCCAGCGGGCTAGTCTCGGATGGGCCGAGCAAGGTCCGTCCCGACCCCGTTCCGCTCGATGCTCGGGCTGGCGCGGTCGGAGCCGTCGCGCGTGGCGAGAACTACGCGGGGACGCTGAGCGGCTCGCTGATCAAGCAGTCCGCGGTGACCACTTCGTTCTTCCTGTACCCGGGTGCTTGCGTGCAGCGCGCGCTGAACACCTGGGCGGCGAAGACGAGCCCGACGGCGGACAGCCTCCAGCCGAACGCCAGCTTCCCGAACTCGAGCGGCTACACGGCTGGACAGCCCAATCCGGCCAGCAACACGATCGCCTACACCCGTACCGACCTCTCGCTGCCGGAGAAGCTCTGGCACATCGAGTCGAGCTCCTCGCCTGCATCGCAGCGCCCCGCCATCATCGATGGCACGCGCATGCTCTGGTGCGGCAAGTACGACCCGAACTGGACGGACGATGTCGGCTATCCGAACCTGACCTTCCAGATCCTCTACATCGACACGGGCTCGCATGCGAACCCGGGCGGCAAGTACCACCTCAATTTCGAGGGGAACTTCAGCTCGGAGCTCAATTACGACTACGTGACCTTCATCGGCGGCGGCTCCTCCGGCGCCGCGGATCCGATCGGGAACAGCCGCATCTTCTTGAGCGACATGCTTCCGCCGGTCGGTAGCCCGCATGGCGGTCCGGCAGCAGACTCCGATCAGATCGTCTCGTTCACGGGCGCGATCCGGACGCCGCAGACCATCAGCATGAACACCGGCGCCGACCTGCAGATCATCACGGGCGATGCCTCGCTCAATGGGGTCACGCAGAGCTACTCCATCGAGGTCGACGACGATCATCGCGGCATGTATGTCGTCTTCACGGCGGACTGCTTGTTCTCGTCCGAGGACGGCCTCTGGCCGAACAGCGACGGTGAGCAGATGGACGACCTCGAAGTCGACAACAACGGTGTGATCTCCTCGCTCTACACCGACGCGGCCACCTTCGTGCCGCCGGCTGGTGTCAGCGATCAGGATCAGTACAACGGCACCGTTCTCGTGTGGTCCGGCAATGTCATCCCGCAGCCTGCGGACGACACGCCGATTCCGATCATCTCGTCGCGCGTCCCGCCGGGCGTCGGCGAGCGCTGGCAGCTGTCGACGGGCGCGTCCAACGTGACCCAGGACGTCTGCTCTCCGCAGAAGGCCCTGGCGAACGACCTCTTCTTCGAGGGCGGTGACCTGGCGACGCACACGGCTGTCAACAAGCAGTACAACGCCATCGTTCCTTGTACCTTCGCGATTCCGCCTGGAAGCGCGCAGGTGCTGACGTTCTGGAACGAGTACCTCGACATTCCGCGGTTCTCGGGCTACGTGCAGCAGGCCGAGTTCCGTATCTTCAAGTTCGGGGCTTGGGGCCAGTGGAACAACACGGCTCCGGGCGGTGGTGTGACGACCGGCGCGAACGAGGCCTGGTTGGTCGATGGAGACGACATCTCCACGGCGACGCAGGCGGACTCGGTGCAGCTCCGGTTCGAGCTCCAGTGCATCCCGCCGTTCGCGGCAGACCGTGCCAACTGCGCGACCGGCCAGAGCAACCCGATTCTGTATGACGATCTTCGCCTCCAGGTGGTCACGGGCGTTCCGGCTCCGTTCTTCGGGATCTTCCCGGGTTCGGTGGCGCAGACGACGTTCGTCGACGGCCGCATCGGCACCGCCGGCATCGGACCCAACCTGACCAACTGCACCGCGGGCAACCTGACCGCCGGTCAGTGCTGGCCGGGCAACCGTGGTTCCGGTCTCGGCACGCAGCAGTCTCACAACATCGCCGTGAACAACAACTTCAATGCCCCGGTGGGCGACACGATCACCCTGTCGCTGCTGACCGGTCTTCGCAAGAACGGCATGGGCATCAACTGGAAGCACGGGTTCAACAAGTCGGTCAACGCCGGCGAGCTTGGACCTCCGGGCAGCGAGTACGCGCATACGAATCCGTCGTTCAACGCGGCTTGCGACATGCCTCGGATGATCTTCCGGCTCTTCGACCCGTCGTCCAAGACCTGGTCCCCGTGGGATTCCACGGAGCTGGTCGCGAACGCGGTTGCGCCCGGTCCGACGGACACCACGCTCGTCGACTCCGAGTTCAACATCGACTGGCCTCCGTATGACAAGGCGATCGCGAACGCCAGCATTCCGGGTGGCTTCACGATCAACGGCGTCGGCAGCTACAACGCCCTGTCGTTCCTCCCGCGCGGCGCGCGCGTGCAGTACTACTTCAAGGCGGTGGACATCGGTAACGGCTCGGGAGCTGGGTGCGGCGTTTCGTACCAGTTCTCGTCCGACAACCTCGCCCGCGAAGTGGAAGACATTCCGACGCTGCCGGGTAGCTCCATCAAGGCGCCGGATATCATCGAGTTCCGAGTTCTCCCGAGCGTGTACCCGGCTGGTCCCGCGGGCTCGCTCCTGGCCGGCAAGACCAACACGCCGGTGCTGAACCTCGACGCGGTCTACACGACGTGGGCGTTCGGCTATGACCCGATGACCCAGGCGCTCCGCGCTCTGGGCGTCCGGGCGGATCGGTACCGTCACACGGCTTCCGGCACGACGGCTCATGGGTTCGGTGGTCACGAGCTCCCGGGCAAGCGTCCGGACCGTCTGAGCAACTTCTTCCCGAACTACCTCGAGTATCCTCTCGTCGACTCGCTTGCGTCCTGGTACCGGATCATCATCGAGTCCGGCCATACCCGCACGAGCTCGGTGTTCAACGAGGAAGATGCGTACACGCTCGAGCAGTGGTGGAGGAAGGAAACGGGTACGGATGGCGGCGACCGCTGCGCGTTCCTGAGCGGCGACGACCAGATGTACCAGATGATCACGCCGAGTGGCGTGGACGCTACGTTCCAGATCAGCATGGCGAATCAGGTGTTCGGCGTGGCTTCGGCCCAGAACAGCTGGTCACCGGCTTCTTCGTACTTCAACATGGATGACCGCTTCGCGGCTGCGTCCGCCGGACCGGCTCTTGCGGCGCCTGGGACGTTCACCTACCCGATCGACGGTGGGTGCCCGGCTCCGAACCGGTTCGACGCGTACACCAAGGTCGGTGACGCGGATGCTTCCATCACCGCCGTGTATCCGAGCGGGCAGACGGCTGCTACCAGCCGCATGCGCGATCTCGACAACATCGGCGACAAGGACCGCAACAAGGCGATCGCGTACGGCTTCTCGCTCCAGTTCATCCGCGACCCGGCGATCAGCTCCACGAGCGCAAACTACACGCGCTCTGGTGTCGAGAACCGCATGCGCGTGATGTACAAGTTCCTCACGAGCTGCCGCGGCGATCGGGCGGGCCAGGTTTCCAACTCGGTCTGCTTCCCGTGCCCGAACCCGACTCCTCAGACCATTGCGTCGATGCAGGCGGATTGGTCGGGTCAGTCGGCCGGATTCCAGACGACCACCTACGGGCCTCTCTACGCGATCCAGGCCGGCGCTCTGGCGACGGCGGTTGGCGAAGATGCTCCTTCGGCGGCGCCTCGGATCAACAAGATCGACGGCAACTACCCGAACCCGTTCAACCCGCACACCGCGATCCGCTTCTCGAGCGCGCAGGCGGGCAAGGCCCAGATCCGGATCTTCAGCGTGAGCGGCGCGCTTGTTCGCACGCTGCACACGACGGTCACGTCTGGTCCGAACGAGGTCCGGTGGAACGGCAAGAAGGACGACGGCACGTCGCTGGCGTCCGGTGTGTACTTCTACAAGATCGTCTTCCCGAACGGGGAGTCGTTCCGTGCACCGAACAACCTGGTGCTCGTGAAGTAACACCAAGCTTCACGTAGTGCGAGAGGGCCGCTGGGAAACCAGCGGCCCTTTTCGTTTGCCCTCTGCGGGGCGGTGTGGCGATGCGGCGGTTTGTGTGGTTTGGCCGGCGAGGGGAGGGTGTGAGGGGTCCGGGACCCGGCGCTTGCGATTTGGACCGATGGCGGCGGTTGATGGGCGCCGGGCGCGAGGGTCCCGGACCCCTCACACCCTCCCCTCGCCTACCAAATCGCGCAAGGCGCCGGGTCGCCCTTCGGGCTCCCCGGAGGGGGACGAAAGGGGAGGGGGGGTGGCAAGGGGGGACACCTTGTTTGGGCGAGGGATCTGGTGTGGAGCAGCGTGGGGGGTGTCCCCGGCTGCCTCCCTTCGGCGAGAGCGGGGCGGCGGGTGGGGTGAGGTCGGAGGCGCCCTCGCAGTCCGGCCGCCCCAAGTCGCTGTGAACTTGGAGGTAGCACGCCGGACAGCGCCGGGCGCCGGAGACCTCACCCCACCCGCCGCCCCGCCCCCGCAAGGGGGGGAAAATGCCGTTGACAGCCCCTCCAGTGGACGGTAGGTTATACGGAGTCCCCATACACGCACCCAGACACCTGCCGGTGGTCAACCAAGTCTCCTCGGAGAACGAAATGCCATTAAGACTTTGGCGCATTACGGCCTTGGTCGTTTTCACGCTCGTTACCGGAGTCGTCCTTTTGTCCTGTGCGAAGGATCCGCTCAAGGTGGATCGCAACCGACCGCCCCAGACCTTTCTGGTCGCAGCCCCTGTCGACACGAGCGTGGCCGACATCGCCTACTCCTACCGGATCCACCTCTACTGGCGCGGCGAGGATTCGGACGGCTATGTGGTCGGATACGAATACTCGTGGGACGACTCGAGCATCGGAGCGTTCAAGTTCACCACCAAGACGGACTCCATTTTCGAGCTGACCGTGAACGACAGCTCCCAGATCACTGGAGGGACCGGCCAGAATCCTTCGACCGCCCGCACGCACACGTTCTACATCCGCGCGGTCGACAATCTGGGGAAACCGGATCCATCGCTCACGATCTACAACCGCCGTCCCTTCAAGGCGCAGACCGTCGCGCCGCTCGTGACCTTCACCGGCGCGATCCCCAATCTCTCCGACTCCGCGGCGATCGACACCCTCTGTGAAGGCACGCCTTTCACAGTGAGCTGGTACGGGCGTGATCCGGACGGTATCGTGACGAAGTACCGGTTCGACGTGGGCGCCTATCACAGTCCGCTCACAAACGATTCCACCGTGACCTTCAACGACCCGGGAATCCCAGGCTCCGTCGACCTTCCGAGCGGCATCTACACGATGACGGTGACCGCGATCGACAACGCCAACGCGGTCGGGACGGGTACCGTGCAGTTCGTCGTCAACCGCGACCCGGAGACGGTGATCCTCAACCAGCCCCAAGGGAGCCCGGTCGGGCATTACATCCAGCACTTCCTCGGGGGCCAGGAGGTGCACATCGAGGGCACCTTCGCCCCGGATTCAACAGTCCCCTACCGATCGACGGTCTGGTGGACATGGGACGGCAACGATTCGCACGGCGGCTGCGAGGCGAATTGCATCAACGGCTTTTCGATCGTGCTCAACCCCGGCGGCCGCAACGACAACCTCCCCTACATCGTCGGCTTCACGGATTCGATCGGCACGGATCCCCAGGGCAACACTGTTCACTTCAAGACCAACGACCCGGCCGTGCTCAATCAGTACGGCTTCAATCAGTTCATCCTCGACTCGCTGGATGCCGGCATCGAAATGCAGGTTCGCGTCGCGGCGCGGGACTGCTCGGGCAGGGCGGACGGGTCGCCCGCGACGTTCCACTTCAATTGCAACTACTCTCCGACCCTCGAGTCGGTCACCGTGGCGGACACGCTGTACGACTTCGACGGCAATGGCCCGGATCCAGCCGAGCCCGCCCAGATCATCCGTTGGGTCGGTCTCGATTACGAGGACGGAAGGACGAAGCACGCGTTCGTCATTCTCGACGATACGCTAACCTTGACGTTTAGCCGTTTCGAAGACTTCAAGATCGTTTCCAACCGGGACTTCCAGGCACTGAGCACGGGAACGACGCACACGGTCAAGGTGCGCGTCTCGGACCGCGCCGACTTCCTGTCCAAGCTTCCGGACGGGCAGAAAGAGGTCATTTTCCAAATTCCCCTGACTCCATGACCCCGCCGAACGAAGGAGTATTTGGCTGATGCGTCGTTCCATGGTTCTGACAGGGCTCGCGGCCGCAGTGCTGGGGCTCCTCTATCTCACCGGCTGCGGGGACAAGGTCACGCCGCCGAAGGACATCGTGGCCAAGAACCCGGAGACGGAGCTCACCTACGCTCCGCTGCCGGGCGACACGACAGCGTTCCGCGTCCATTTCTACTGGAACGGGTACGACAAGGACGGCGAGGTGATGACGTTCTCCTTCGCGGTGGACGAAGACACCTTGAAGCCGGTCGGCGACTGGCCGACGACCACGTCTAAGGACACGACGCTCCTCTTCCTGGTAGACCCCGTGAAGGAAGTGCGGCAGCACGTCTTCAAAGTGGCGTCCCGGGACAATGACGGACAGTGGGACCCTACGCCCGCGACCCGGTTCTTCTCGGCGAAAACGCTTCCACCGACATCCGTGATCAAGCGCGGTCCTGCCGCATTCAACCCGATCGTGGGACCGAATTTCACGTTCGAATGGGAAGGCATCGACCCGGACGGTGGTGAGACCGGAGGAAAAACGCCGGTCGACTCGTTCGAGTACGTGCTCCTCCTGATCGGCGCGACCGGCGCGCCAGGGGCGGAGCCGCTGCCTGGCTATCAGCAGGACTTCTATCTGACTCTGATCAACCAGAGCACGGGGCACACGCTCAGGAGCGACTTCGAATGGGCGGGAACCACCCACGACTTCTCCGACTGGCATTGGATCGGCATCCATTCGCTCAAGAACCGGTTCCGCAACGCGACACCCGGCGAGTACGTCTTCGCCGAGCGCGCCGTCGACCTGGCGGGGGCCACGGAGAAGAACCTGGGCTTTGGAACCAACATCCGGCACTTCACGGTGAGCACCAAGAATCCCGGTCCCACCTTGACCGTCTCGTCGAGCGTTCTGACCTTGCCTCTCCCGCCTTCCGTCGGGCCGGAGGACATACCCCGAAAGCCGCTCCAGATCTTCGAGGGAGAGACGATCAGCTTCTCCTGGACGGCGGACGCGTCCGCCTACGGCGGCGAGGTCGTCGGCTACACCTATGCCCTCGATGACACGAGCGCCTTCCCTGGACTCGATCTCCTGCGCACCGGCGCGACCTTCAAGCCGTCTCAGCTCCCGCCGGGCAGCCACTTCCTGTTCGTTCGCGCGGTCGACGACGGGGGCCTCGTCACCAACGCGATCATCCCGATGAAGATCGTGCATCCGACGTTCAAGGATCCCGGCCAGCCGCACCTCATCGCCTACGTCGACGATTCCACGCCCCCGGGCGTGACGACCGATGAGAATCTCTCGATCGGGAACTTCCCGAGCGACAAAACCGAGAGAGAGTATTGGATCACTGATCCCGGGATCCTGCACGGGCTTGCCCCGGTGACCGAGTGGGACACTTCCGCGGAAGGCTACGGGGAAGTCGAAGGTCGAAAGCCGCCCGACCCGACGTTCCTTTCGAGCTACTCGACGGTCATCTGGAACGTCGACTTCAACAACGGGGTCGGGAGTCCGACCGGATTGTGGCGAACACTCGTGGGCGGCGCCTATAGCGAGCTCTCCGGATACCTGCGCGCGGGGGGCACGATGATCTTGAGCGGGTTCCTGCTGGGCGGGAACGTCATCAATCCGAACACGGTCCTCTACGGCAACGTGTCTCGAGGCATCTGCTTCGCGCTGGAGCCTGGCACTACCGGGTATTTCCTTGGGACGTTCCCGCGCATGTTCATGGGCGTGGACGGGGCCGTGCTCGGGGGGCCTGACCTGCGAACCCTGGGAGGGAAGGACTTCATCCAAGCGCGTCCGACCCCTGCCGGTATCGCGATGGGCTTCGACACTGTGGATGTCGATCGTGGTCCTATCGGAAGCGGCGCGAAGTGGATCACCTACTCCGGCTTCGGTTCCCTGAACGAGAACCTCGCCCCCGGCCTCCTTTACGTCGACGGTCTCGTCATGGCGCGCAACTTCGCCTGCGTGGACCAGCCGAACTCGGTCTTCAGGGTCGAGAATCCGAACGCTCCGATTGCCGAGCCCATTTACAGATATCACGGCGCCCGGAGCGGTATTAACGAGGAAGGCGGTCCCTCGCCGCGCGAGGGCCTGGTGGTGGGAATTCGGACCCAGGCTCACGACCTCGGCACCGAGGGAGCCGGCATACTCACGCCGGGCCATGCCTCCGGCGCGATCGGGCGGATCGTCCACCTGGCGTTCCCGCTCTACTTCATGAAGACCGAGCAGGCCAGGCAACTTCTGCAGACTTCCTTCAACTACGTGGATCAGTCGCCGACGTTGCCTTAACTCGGCGCTCTTGCGGCGGCCCCGGCGGATCGCATCCCGCCGGGGCCGTTTTTTTGCGCTTGCCTCGCGCGCGGATGGGCCGAGCGCCTCGCGATGGATGAGCTGAGCGCCTCGCGCGTGGGGCCGGCGTGGGGAAGTGTGAAGGTCCCGGACCCACATGCCGGCGCTCGTCGAGGTGGTTTGCGGGGGCACCGGCTGCGACGGTTCCGGACCCCTCACACTCTCTCCACGCG
>Ga0111538_10001550_pt1 | contig 32290 bp, 21 predicted proteins | sample SoiMethybrSBSTD1_FD_79669 | JGI IMG/M metagenome (GOLD analysis project Ga0111538, IMG submission 79669) | Bulk soil microbial communities from a Populus tree surrounding site in Tennessee, USA - Soil MetaG P. TD hybrid SBSTD1 (version 2)... | ecosystem: Environmental > Terrestrial > Soil >... | reverse complement strand
GCCGGATCCCGTGCGGCGCATGAAGCTCGATATCCCGCCGATGCCCACCCCGCCGCGGGATGCGGCGCTCGCCAGTTTCTCCCCCGATGGAGAGATGATCGCGAGCACCTCGACCGATTCGGCCGGGACGTTCAAGATCTACGTGCGCGCCCTCTCGGCGCTCGAGGGCCGGATCCTGAGCGGGACCGACGATGGCACCCAGCCGGTGTGGTCTCCCGACGGGCGCTTTCTCGTGTTCGCCACGCCCGACAAGCTCAAGAAGGTGGAAGCTCGCGGGGGCAGCCCGCAGGTGTTGTGCCGGATCGCAAGCTACGGGCGCGGCCTGGCGTGGGGCACGCGCGGCATCATCGTGTTCTCGGGCGGAGCCGAGGGCCCGCTCTTTCAGGTATCCCAGGACGGCGGCGCGCCCGCGCCCGCGACCATCCTGAAAGCGGGGGAGACCGGTCATCGCTTCCCGAAGTTCCTGCCCGACGGCCGCCATTTTCTGTACGCGTCCATGCCGCCTCGCGGAGCGCTGTGCGACATCTGGATCGGTTCGATCGATGATCCGGACCATCGCGAGAAGCTCATGGAAGCTGACGGCGTCCCCACCTATGCCGAACCGGGTCTGCTGGTCTATTCGCGCAACGCGCGGGTGATGGCGCAGCGCTTCGACGCCCGTTCGCGCAAACTCGCCGGCAAGCCGACGTCGCTGCCGGATGAGCCCAAGCGCAGCGATTTTCTCGGCGCGTCACCGGTGTTGACGAGCCTGCGTGGCCCGCTTGGCTACTTCGTGCCGGACGCGCAGGCCTCCCGGCTGGAGTGGTTCGAGTGGTCGAGCGGAAGGACAACCACGGTGGCGCTGCCCCCGGCCGGCTACCAGGGAATCGCGCTCTCGCACGATGACCGGCTGGCGCTGCTGGTACGAGCCTCTTCGCAGAGCGAATCCGATCTGTGGCTGCTCGATCTCCAGCAGATGGTTCCGACCCGGCTCACGTTCGGCCCCGGGCGCGTGGATCGTCCGGTCTGGTCTCCGGACGATCGCCGGATCGCATACTCCAGCGATCGGAACGGCCACTGGGATATCTACGTGAAGGAGGCCGGCGTTGCGGGTCCGGGCACGGCAGTGCTCGAAGGCGGGTCGCTGCTCAAGTATCCGTATGCCTGGACGCCCGACGGAAAGGGACTGCTGATCGAACAGATCGGCGACAAGACCGGGTGGGACGTCTTCGAGCTTCCGCTCGAGGGCGATCGCAAACCGCGGCCGCTGTTCGTGACGCCGTACGACGAGCAGTACGCTTCCGTGTCGCCGGATGGTCACTGGATCGCGTATTCCTCGAACGAGTCGGGGCGCAACGAAGTGTTCGTGGATTCCTGGCCGCAACCCGGACGGCGCTCCCAGATCTCGACCGCCGGCGGCTTTCTTCCAGTCTGGCGTGCGGATGGCGGCGAGCTGTTCTTCGTGATCGGCAATGACGCGCTCGCGTTCGTCGGATTCGACCCGAAGTCCGGGCGGGCGACCGGGCCGCCGCGCGTCCGGCCGCGCGGCGCCGAGGTCTACGGCGGAACGATCACCCGCGATTTCCGCCGGTCGCTTCGCTTGATCGTGGTGGCGACCACGCAGAACACCAGCGACCTCACACTGGTCGACGGCTGGCGCTCCGAACTCGCGAAGCGCTGACGCGCGGCGCCGCGCCGCCCGACGAAGGAGCTAGGCCTGGCGGGCGGGCGCGGAGAGTCCCGCGCGCCGCAGCATCTCGACCGCAGGTCCCACGCGCTTGCTGCTCACCCAGCGCGCCAACTCTTCCTCGGCGCACTCCGCGAACGCCGGGTAGACGGCGAGCAGCCGCGTGATGGCGGCGTGCGCTGGCTCGTGCTGTCCCAGCGCCTCGTATGCCATCGCGTGGACGGCGTGCGTCCAGAAGAACCCGTCGCTCTGCGCGCGCAGCGCCATGTCGAGCGCGGCATCGAACTCCCTGCGTTCGAAATGCCAGCTGAAGAACGGGACCCAGTACCAGTCGGGAGGCTCCGGGTTCAGGATCAGCGCTCCGCGCAACAGCAACATCCCGAGGTCCCATTCGTCGCACATCGTCAGATGGGTACCGTAATCGGCGAGGATCTCGCTGTTGTTCGGGTTCAGCGCGAGCGCCCGGTCGGCCGCCCGGCGGAATGCCCGCAAGTCGCCGCGATTGAAATGGGCCTGGAACAGAGCGTGGTACCCGAGGGCGTCCTGCCGGTCGAGACGAATCGCGCGACGCGCCGCGCGCAGGGCTTCGTCCAACGCGGCGTCGCGATCGCCATCGGCGTTGTAGCCGAACCGCGCCGTGTCGGTGGCGAGGAACGAAGCCACCGTCCACAACGAAGCGATCCGGGTCTCCAGACGCAGACTCTCCTGGACCGCGTCCCGGAGTCGGGCGTGCGCCTCCGGGGAACGGTTTGCGCTGTAATCGTAAAAGCGCAACAGACATTCGTAGGAGCCGAGCCGTCCCGACGGGCGCTGGGGGATGCGTGCCAGCACCGGCGCGGCGAGCGCGCCACGCGGCTGGGCAACGGTCGCGGCGACCCGGGTGGCGATCTCGTCCTGAACCAGGAAGATCTCGGTCGTGGCGAGGTCGCGTTCGAAGACCTCCGCCCACAGGACTTCGCCGCGCGGCGCATCGAGCAGCCGGGCATGAATGCGCAGCCGGTGGTTGTCGCGCAACGCATCACCGGCCACCACGAAATCGACGCCCAGCTCCCGGTGCCAGGCGGCGGCGTCCCGCTCGTCGCGGTGGTGCAACACCGTGCTGCGACCGATCACGTGGACCTCGCGAAAGCGCGAGAGCGCGGTCATGATCTCGACCGTGACGCCCTCGGCAAAGACGGCATCCGCTTCACCACCGAGGTTCTCGAACGGCAGCACGGCGAGCCACGGCCCACGCAGCAGCGGGACGCCGGCCGCGTCGCGGGTCCGGCTTGCACGTGTGGCATCGAGGTCGCGCTGGAGGTGCAGGACGTCGGCGTTCCGTGAGAAGTGCGGAACATAGGCGCCGCGCGGCAGGTCGATGAGCACCGGATCGTTCCGGCCGAGCGTGAGGTAGTAGTGCTCGAGCCGCTGGCGCAACCGGCTCGCCTCGACGCGAATCGCAGGATCGAGCTTGGGATCGAACGAGGCGTCCCGGCCGAACACGCCGGTGGCGAGCGTGAACTCCTTGAGCTGCTCGCCCCGCCCGGACAGTGTCTCCTCGACCAGGAAACGCAGCAGGCGCGTGGCCCCCGGAGCGCTGGTGAATCGCGAGCTCGAAACGACCCGCTCGAGCTGCGCGCGAACCTCCGCGGCGGACGGCCCAGCCGCCACTGCCTGAACTGTCACCACCCCTCCAAGCGTTGCTTCCGCAATGAGATGGGCGCGATGAACCTGGCCCGCGCCGAGGCTGCGCACAACGTTACCTACCGGCTGACACTCCCGTCAAAGATCGTGCGGCGCCATCCTGTCTGCGCAGGTTCGGAAACGCGATGGTCTTCTGAACGACCGCAGTGGATCCGGACGGCGTCAGCGGCCCGTGTCACGATTCGCATTGCGCCTCGTAGGGGACAGTGGACGTGGTGCGAAGTTCGGGCCGGGCCTGCTGACGGGTATGGGCGGTATTCCCCCGACGAGCCCATCACCCGCGTGGATCTCAGGCTCCGGCGTCCGACGTCCCGCATCCCTGTGAGGTGCATCGTCGAGTCGGGTGCCGGGCCTGGATCCTCATTCCCGCCCCGCGACCGCCCGAAACCCAGAATCGGGCATTCGCCGGCGATCCCCCGCCCGCATCAGGGCTTGGGCACCGGGAATCCGTGATCGCGCAGCAACGCGTCGACGCTCGGCTCGCGCCCGCGGAAGTTGCGGAACGCAGTCGCCGGATCGACCGTGTTGCCGACCGACATGATGCTGTCGTGGAAACGCTTCGCGGTCGCCGGATCGTACGGGTTCCCGGCCTCGGTGAATGCCTCGTACGCATCCTGGTCGAGCACCTCCGACCACAGATAGCTGTAGTAGCCCGCCGCGTAACTCTCGCTCGCGAAGATGTGACCGAAGTGAGGAAGTCGGTGGCGCATCACGATCTCCTTCGGCATCCCGATCTCGGCCAGGGTCGCGGCCTCGAACTTCTTCGGATCGATCGACGGATCGGTGGCGAGATGGATCTTCATGTCCACGATCGTGCTCGCCAGCGTCTCGACCGTCGAGAAGCCGGCGTTGAACGCCGCCGCGCGGTCGAGCTTCGCCACCAGCTCGGCCGGCATGGACTGACCCTGGGCGTTCACCAGGAAGCGATTCAGCACTTCCGGAGTGCGGAGCCAGTGCTCGTGCACCTGGGAGGGGAACTCGACGAAGTCGCGTGACGTGTTGGTGCCGGACAGGCTCGCGTACGTCACCTTGCTGTTGAGCCCGTGCAGCGCATGGCCGAACTCGTGGAACATCGTCTCGGCGTCGCTCCACGAGATCAGGACCGGCTGGCCGGGCGCCGGCTCGATGAAGTTCGAGTTGTTCGACACGATCGTCGTGATCTTGCGATCCATCGTCTCCTGGTCGCGATAGGCGTCCATCCAGGCGCCGGATCGCTTGCCGGTCCGCGCGTACGGATCGAAGTACCACAGGCCCACGTGGCCGCCGCTCGCATCCTTCACCTCGAACACGCGAACGTCCGGGTGGAAGACCGGCACGTTGGTGATGGGCGTGAAGGTGAGCCCGTAGAGCTGCCCGGCCATCCAGAACATGGCTTCGCGCACCTTCTCGAGCTGCAGGTACGGCTTCACCTCGTTCATGTCGAGGTCGTACTTGGCCTTGCGCACCTTCTCGGCATAGAAGCGGTAGTCCCACGGCTCGATCTTGAACCCGCCCTTGCCGGCATCGACGATCGCCTGCATGTCGGCGACATCCGTGCGGACCTGCGCGACCGCCGGCGTCCACACCTTCATCGTCAGCGCCAGCGCGGCGTCCGGCGTCTTGGCCATGACATCGGACAGTTTCCAGTGCGCGAACGTCGGGTAGCCCAGCAGCTTCGCCTTCTGTGCGCGCAGCGCCAGGATCTGCGGAATGATCAGATTGTTGTCGTGCTTGCCCGCGTGATCGCCGCGCGACGTCCACATGCGGAACGCTCTCTCACGCAGCGCACGGTTGGTGGCGTAGGTCAGGTAGGGCTCCATCGACGAGCGCGTATTCGTGATCATCCACTGGCCCTTCTTCCCGTGGGCCGTGGCCTCGGCTGCTGCTGCGTCGATCAGGGTTTGCGGGCAGCCGTCGAAGTCGGACGCCTGTTCGAGCGTGAGCGCCGTTTCTTCGTCGGCGAGCTGGTTGGCGCGGAACTCGGTGTACAGACCGGCGAGCTTCTGGTTCAGCTCCGCCAGCTTCGCCTTGTCGGCGGGCGAGAGCTTGGCCCCGCGGAACGTGAAGTTCTTCCAGTACAGCCACGCCAGCCGCTGCTGCTCCGGAGTCAGCGACGACTTCACGGGCGAGTTGTAGACCGATTCGATTCGCGCGTAGAGCCTGGCGTTCTGCGTGATCTTGTCGTTGTGGGCGGCGAGCAGCGGCTCCATCTCGGACTCCACCGCGCGCAACGCGTCGTTGTTCAGGCTCCCGGTCCACACGCCGTACACCGTCTGCACGCGCTGCAGGGTGCGGCCGGAGCGCTCGAGCGCGAGGATCGTGTTGTCGAAGGTCGGCGCGTCGGTGCGATTCGCGATCGCGTCGATCTCTTCGAGCTGGCGTTCCATCGCGGTGAGCAGTGCCGGCTTGAACTGCTCGACCTTCACCTGGTCGAACGGCGGCACGCCGCCGTAGGAGCCGGTCCATTCATTGAGGAGCGGATTGGAGTTGGTCGCAGGCGTGGCAGCGAACGCGACGCCGCAGACGAGGCCCAGGAGGGCGATCCCGAAGGACATTCGACGCAGGAACATGGCATCCCCGGAGGAGGTAAAGGTGATGGGCGCATCGGACCGGACGGCCGGCGCGGCGCGGAAGAGTAGCAGGGTCGGGGGGCGAGGTGATGGGTGCGCCGGCCAACCCGGCAGCTTTCCTGACGAAGACCTTACGCCGAGTTGATGGCACGCCTCTCGCCTTGGGCTACGATCCGTGTCCCCGCATCTGATCGTCCCAGCCGCCGCCCCCTCTCCACGGCGGCCTTCGCTTTGCGCGAACGCGCCCTGACGCAACCCCAAGAGGGGGACCCCTATGCGTCCCGAACGCATGTCATCCCGGTGGGCTCTCGCAGCCGTCGTGCTCGCCGTTCTGAACGCGTCTGGCTCCGGGGCCGAAGCCCAGGCACCCGGCATTGTGCAAGGTCCGAGCATGCGCCTTGCCGGCACTCATTCATTCGTCTTCACCCCCAGCGCCGCGGGAGGGACCGTCAACTGGTCGGTCGACCGTGAAACCATCAGCGACACCGGCACGTCCACGCGAACCAGCGGCTTTGCGTCGGGAACCGGCACGAGCAAGTCCTTCTCGCTGCCTGCGGTCAGTGGCTTCGAAACCATCTACTACATCACCGCAGCGGATCACGGGGCCCAGGATGTCGACACGGTGCAGGTGTTCCCGTCCGGCGTCCGGACGTGGTTCACGTACCGCAGCGCCGGCAATCCCGACGTCCGTGTGTACGCCGCGATTCCCTCGACGCTGAGTCCCGCGTCGAAAATCCTGATGGTGATGCACGGGAACAGTCGGACCGCCGACGAGTTCTGCGACATCTGGCGCAGCTGGGCGACCCAGAACAACTACGTCCTGCTGTGCCCGTACTACGACCTCGTGAACTGGCCGACCACCGGCATGTACCAGATGGGGAACGTGTTCTCCGGCGACGACTGCGGCGGCACCAAGAATCCCGAGGCGCAGTGGACGTTCACGATCGACCTCGGCATCCACCAGCGGGCGCGCGACGGGTTCGGGATCGTCGATCCGCGCTTCGACCTGTGGGGATTCTCGGGCGGCGGCCAGCACGTCCATCGCTTCATGCTGTTCAAGCCGGACGCACCGGTCCGGCTCGCGTTCGCGTGTGCGTCCGGCTGGTACACCGCTCCGGACCGGAACATCGACTGTCCGTATGGGCTCGATGATCCGCTGCTCTCGTTCTCACAGCAGGACGTCGTCGACTGGACGAACAAGAACATGATCATTGCGGTGGGCACCGCGGACACCATTCGCGACGAGGATCTGCGTACCACCGCGCGTGCCGACGCGCAGGGTCTCAACCGCTACCAGCGGGCCGACTACATGTACAGCAAGGGCGTCGCCCTCAATCCGTCCACCCGCTGGCGGCGCGTCAGTGTTGCCGGCGCGGCCCACGAAGCGAAGCTGGTGGCGCAGGGCACCCGGAGTCTCCTGCTGCAGGCGGTGCTCGATTCCGCGACCCCCGAACCGGCCATGAAGCGGGCGGTGGTCCGCGTCCACCCGAACCCGCTGGTGGGCAGTGCCATGCTGTCGGGCGAGGGGTGGACCGGTGGCGAGGTGACTGTCGAAGTCTTCGACCTCGCGGGTCGAAAGGTCGGGTCGCAGACCGCATCCGCGATCAACGGGCAGTGGCGGTTCGCGTGGAACAGTCTCGCCACGCAGGGGCGGATCGCGCGCGGGATGTACCTGGTCCGCGCCCGCGATCGCGAGCGGCAGGCGGAGCAGAAGGTGCTGGTGGTGGAGTAGACGTCAGCGGGGAGGCGGCCCGAACATCGACTCGAACGCCCGCTCTGCAAGCCCGGCGCGCAGCACCGAGCTGCGGAACGAGCGCATGCGGTCGGGCAGCTCTTCACAGGTCACCGCCGACTCCACGCCATGCTCGCGGCTCGCCTGCTGCATGGCGGCGACCCACTGTCGCGCAAGCTCCGAACGGACCGATCGTTTCTCCTCGTCCGGCTTGGGCTCCCGGCGTGGCAGCGTGACGACCTCGTCGCCGGTGTCGTGCGCGCCGATCAGGACCTTGATCGGGACCCGCAGGAACGCTTCGGGATCGAAGCGCAGCCCCGGCAGCTTCGGGGTCGATCGAATGCCGCGCGGGAATCTCAGCTTCGGATCCGGCAGGGTGAAGCGACGCGTGTTCGCGATGACGGCGGACGCGATGCGATGGGGGTAGGCCATCGCGTAGCGGTGCGCGAACTGTGCGCCCGCGGAGAACCCGAGCAGGTGGAAGCGGTCGGCCGGCGTCCCGTTTTCGGCGGCGGCCTCCTCGATGATCCGATGGAGCGCGAGGTCCGCGCGCTGGCCACGCCCGATCCGACCGAGCCGCTGGTAGTCCCCGAACCGCGCTGCCGAGAAGTGCGGCGCCAGCAGCACGGCTCCGTACATTTCGGCGTAGGCGGAGAGCAGCCGGGCGTGTGCGTCCGCGTTGCGGTTGGCCCCGTGGATCGAGACCACCAGGCGCGGCTCCTCGCTCCGCACTTCCGGCACGTAGACCAGATAGGCGAGTTGCGGGTCGGACGCCAGCACGCGCCGCGTCACCACCGAGCGCCGCGGCTCCCCGGTCGGCGGGTCGGACGTGTCGGAGTGTCGGGTGACGGTCACGCAGCCTCGATCTTGTGACGCAGGAAACCTGCGAGATGTTTCATGTGCGGGAACGTCCACATCTCGTGCAGCGCCTGCTCCTCGGGCGTCCACTCGTCCAGCTTCGTCTCGGAGCCGATGCCCGCGATCCCCGGCTTGGCGTTGACCTCGACCAGACGGGGCCTGCGATCCACGTCGAGCACGAAGTCGAGTCCGAGCTCGGGCAGCGCGTCGGGAAAGAGCGACTCGAAGTGCCCGGCCAGCTGGTGGGAGAGCTGCCGCAGCCGGTCCTCGACCACCCGGCCCTCCTGCTCGCCCATGATCGACGCGAGCAGCTCCCGGGTGACGCGAATGCTGCCGCCCTGGTAGACGTTCGAGAGCTCGCTGCCGCGCGGGGCGAGTCGCGACTCGAGCAGCGCATGCCAGGTCCGGCCGTCATGGACCATCACGACGCGTACGTCGAACACGGCGTCCTCGTACCGCAGGGACTCGACGCCCTCCTGCACCACGTACCGCTCCCGGCCGGCGGCGGCATCGACGAGCGCCAGCACGGCCACCAGCGAGATGCGCGGGAAGGACCGCCGTGCCCGGCTGTCGTAGTACTCGAGCGAGTAGCCGCCGCCCACGCGTCGGAGCACGAAGATCCGATTGCCCTTGTGGCCGGCGCGGGGCTTGATGAAGACGGTCTGCGAACGCGCGAGGAACGACTCGATCTGCGCGGGAGTGGCGACGAAGTCCTCGGTATGCGGATGGAGCGATTCGTCCCATTCGCGCACCGCGTCGTAGGTCTTCTGCTTGTTGGAGACCAGCTCCGAGAATTCGTACGGGACGTAGACTTCGTTTCCTCGTTCCCGCATCCAGTGCTTGAACGACCGATAGCCCATGCCGTGCCGCAGCAGCTGGCGCGTGCGGTAGGACCAGTTCGCGCTCACGCGCGGCACCGGCCGTCGCGTGGCGACCAGCTTCTGCCCCTCCAGCACGTAGCCCGGCACCTCGCCGGTCGGTGCGACGTCCTTCGGGCAGTAGAGAAACAGACGAACGTCTTCCGGCAGCAGCCGGCCGATCAGGAACGTACGGTTGATGACCGACGGGCTGAGCTGCTGCAGCGGATCGCCGTCCATGTCGACGTTGCACAGCACACCGACGTACGTCAGGTCGCCCGTCATCGTGATCCCACCGCGTCGCTCGAACGAACCAGAGAGGGGGTGCGTTCGCCCGCGCCTCTCGCGCGGCGCGGCCGCGGAGAGGTCCGGCGACTGGACCGCCCGCGCGCTCGCTCGCGCGTCACCTCGACGATCCGGGCCATCAGGTCGGGGAACGAGAGGCCGGCCTGCGTCGCGGCGCGCACGAACGTCCCCTGGCCCGCGAGGATCCCGAGTGTCCGGACCTCCACCACCCACAGCGCGTCCTGCTCGTCGATGCGGATGTCGACCCGCCCGTAGTCCCGGCACCCGCACGCGAGGAACGCCGCGCGCGCGTGTTTGCGAATGCGCCGGGCCGTCCGCTCGTCGACCTGTGCCGGGCAGATCTTCTCGCGGTTCGCGTCCACCTCGACCAGCGGCAGGCACTTGATCGGGTCGTTGCCGAGCAGCGACACCGCGATGAATCTGCCGGCGACCGATTGCTCGACGAACGCCTCCTTCACGCCGGCGCGCCGCAGCTTCCGCACGGCGCTGCGCAGCTGTTTGCGATCCGTCACGATCGCGGGCCGGGAGTCGAGTTCGTAGCGCGACGCGACCACTGCCGGATACGTCAGCCCGGAGGTCTCGGGGCGGTCGGTGGAAATCAGGTGGAACCCCGGCGTCGGAACTCCCGCCTGACGCATGAGCACCTTGGACGCCATGCGATCGAACGTCATCGCGTGCCCGAGCGGGGTCGGGCCGCTGTAGGCGACGCCGAATACCTCGAGCATGGCCGGAACATGGGTGGTGCCCGCGTCGCCCCGGCTGCCGTGCGCCAGGTTGAGCACCACGCCTTCGCGCGCGCCGGCCGGGTCCTCGGGAAAGAATTGGCGCAGTTCGCGCGGGAGGGACTCGTCGCCCTCCATCACCTTGACCTTGTAGCGGGCCTCGCGCAGTGCGTCGACGATCTTCTGCACCGACCGCATCGTGCGGCGCGAGCGCATCCCGGGCTCCAGCCGATTGCGGATCACGGCCACCCGGTAGCGCGCCCCCGCCCACGACCGCGTGCGCAGGACGCTCATCAGCCGCGCGTCCCACTGCTCGAGCAGTCTCAGGTCGAGGAGCTTCGCGATCAGCACCACCGCGACACACTCCGTCAGCACGATCTCGGGGAATCGCAGCACGAAGCCGCGCACCGCCGGAATCCAGTACACGCCGGACATGAGCAGCGCGAGCCCGATGGTGTTGGCCGCGATCCAGCACGCGCGGATGAAGTGGTCGCGGCCGGCGGTCCGGGCGATGCCCTCCGCCAGGAAGCCGAGTGCGATCACCGGGAACGCGACCATCCCCCATGCGATGTCGGACGGCAGCCACGGACCGAACAGCAGCGCGCCGACCATCAGCGTCGCCATGAACGCCAGGATCACCGACAGCCGGGCGTACTTGGGAACGTCGATGTGCGAGAGCCACGGCCGCAGGATTGAAATTGCGATGATCGCGAGCGCGATCAGCAGGAAGCTCGCGATCAGACCGCTCTGGTGGAAGGCGACCGAGATCAGGATCGAGCGGAACGCGAGGACCCGGAGGCCCAGCGTGAGGCGTGCCAGCGAAACCAGCACCGCAGAGGTGGGGATCAGCAGCAGGTAGATGATGTGATTGCGCTGACTGAGGGGGACGTCGCTCAGCGACAGAAACTGATTGAGCGGATCGCCGATCGCCCTCAGCGCCTCGAACCCCCCACTGTCGACGCCCGGAAGCGTGAAGATCCGGAGCACGATCGAGATCAGGGGGATCACCGCGAGGGTGGTCAGGATCACCAGCTCGAGGGGCGACAGGCTGCGTCGCTCACGCGTGCGGTCGGCCGGACCGGCGGGCGCGCCGGCGGCCTGGGCACTCGTTTTCACTTCTTCTTGCCCGTGCTCTGGATCGCGACCACCGCCGAGAGACCGGGGAACAGTCCCTCGCGGTCGGCGAGCTGCACGCGGATCGGCACGACCGGCGTGGTGCGCATGCGCTCGCTGCGCGCTTGTGGCACCGAGTTCTCGGGCAGCTCGAAGTCGGTCGACACGCCGATCGACTCGACCTTGCCGTGGAAGACGCGGCCCGGGGCCGAATTGACCGTGACCCTCACGTCGTTGCCGACCGTGACCCGGGACAGCAGGTCCTCGTCGATCCATGCTTCGATCCACACTTCCTTGCCGATCCACAGCGCGACCACCGGCTGTCCGACCACCACCGAGGAGCCCGGCTCGCTGATGCGGCGCACGACCCGGCCGTCGGCGGGAGCGCGGATCACCGCGCCTTCGAGTTCCGCGCGGACCAGCGCCAGCTCCGCCTCCGCGGTGGCGACTTCGGCGTTGCTCGCGCTGTGGTCGGCGATCGCGGTCCGCTCGAGCGCCTCGGTCGTCTGCAGACGCGTTTCCGCCGCCCGCAGCTCGTCCTGTGCGATCGCCCCGCTCGCGGCCAACCCGATCTTCTGATCGCGCCGGACCCTGGCCTCCTGGCTCTGACTCTGGGCCGCATCGATCCGCGCCTGCGCCGACGAGGAGCGCGCCACCGCCTCGGTCAGCCGCGATCGCGCCCTCAGCACGTTCGCCTGGAGCTGATGGTCCTCGAACCGGGCGAGCACCTGTCCGGCCGTGACGTGCTGGCCCGCGACCACCTCGACGCTGGCGACCACGCCGCTGATCTGGCCGCCGACCTCGGTGATCGACCCTTTGATCGTCGCGTTGCGCGAGGTCACGTACGCCGTCTGGTAACGGCTCCACATCGTGATCGGCACGACCGCGGCGCCGGCGATGCCGAGCACGATCAGGACCGCCACCCAGCGGGCGATCAGCCGCTTGCGTGCGCGTGCGGCCTCCTTCGCCGGGTCCGGGGTGGCGCGGTTCCGCTCGCGGCGGCTCCGCCGCCGTCGCCGTTCCTTCTTGGGATCCGGTTCCAACTGCAGAGGAGTGATCTGCCCGGGGCTGGAATCGGTGCTCATGGATTCGCTCCCGCTGGCCGCGATGATCCGAACAGTGCGTCGAACACGCGCCTGCCCAGGTCGCCATCGGTCATGAACTGACGGAACGAATGTTCGATCCCCGCCACTTCCTGGTAGGACGCGGGGGGTGCGAGCCCGCGCCTCCGCGCGGCCTGGTTCATCGCCTCGACCCAGCGCTGGCCGCGCTCGCGTCGCGTGGTTCCCTGCTGCGCATCGACCAGTTCATCGCGCCGGAAATTCTCGCCGCCGGTGGTGTCGCCCTCCCCGACGAACACCGCGATCGGAACGCGCAGGAAGCGACCGGGATCGAACCGCAGATTCCCGCGCTCGGGGCTGGCGCCCAGTCCATACGGGTACGGCGTCCGACTGTCGGGGAACGTGTACCAGCCCGCCGCTCCGATTGCGACGCGGATGACCCGCTGCGGGTGCGCGAGCGCGTAGCGGTGGGCGAACTGGGCCCCGCCGGAGAATCCGAACAGGCGGAACCGCGAGCCATCCGCCCCGGTTGCCGCCGCCACCTCGCCGACGATCGCGTCGAGCACCAGGTCGGCCCGCTCGGCAGTTCCCTCGTCACTCAATCGCTGATACCCCTCGTTGCGCTCGGGAGCGAAGAACGGCGCGACCAGGACCACGCCGTGCTCTTCCGCATACGGCGCGAACAGCGCCGCGTGCTCCTCGACGTTGCGCGAGACGCCATGCACGGTGACCAGGATCGGCGCTCCTCGAGCCGCCCGCGTCGACACGTACACGAGGTACTCCTGGCTCGGATCGGTGCGGAGCGCCCAGCGCAGGATCGTGCCGTGCGCCAGGACGTGCTCGACGGCCGCCTCACGGGTCGAGGGTGGCGACGCATCGACACAGGCAGTGCCCGGGACCAGCGCAGCCGCTGCCGCGATGCACAGCCGTCTCGACCACACCTCAGTCACTCGGCGAACCTCCCGCGGCTCGGGCCGGCGCGTCGAACAGGCGGGCGAAGGTCCGCTCGCCGAGGCGGCCGGACTTCATCAGGTTTTGGAAGTCGTGCGATCCGTCCGGGATCATCTCCAGCGTCACCAGCGGTGCCAGACCGCGAATCTCGGCCGCCTCGCGCATCGCCTCGACCCAGCGCCGCGCTCGCTCGACCCGGGTCTTCCCCTGCTGGCGGTTGACCCGCGGGGTGGCGCGCAGGTTCGTAGTCTCGGTGTCCTTCTCGCCGATCATCACCGTGATCGGAATGCGCAGGAACTCCTCGGGGTCGAAGCGGACGCCCGGAAGCTCCCGGCTCCTGCGGATTCCGTAGGGGTAGCGCGCGCGCGGATTCGGGAACGTGTACCAGCCCGAGCCGACCACCACGAGTCGATTGACGCGGTGCGGGTGCGCGAGTGTGTAGCGGTGTGCGAACTGCGCGCCGCCCGACACCCCGAACAGGTAGAAGGACGACGCCTTGCATCCGGTGCGCATCGCGACTTCCTCGACCACCGCATCGAGGGCGGCATCCGCCCGCGGCCCGCGGCCCGAGCGGCCCAGCCGCTGATAGTCCCGTGCATCGACCCCGAACACCGGGACCGCCATCACCACGCCGAACCGCTCGCACAGCTCCGGAAACGCATGTGCCTGGGCCTGCGCGTTGCGCGAGACGCCGTGAACCACGACGAACAAGGGTGCTCCCGCGCCGCCGGACGACGGCACGTAGAGGTAATACGACTGCGCGGACCCGTCCTGGCGCACGCAGTGAACCACCTTGCGAGTTGGAACTGTTCCATTGGTGCTGGCGGTTGGTTCGCTGATCACAGGTCCCCCGTGGGTGTCTGCAGGCTCGGCGTCAGCCGGCCATCTCTTCTCCTGGCGCCGGATCGAAGCCCGGGACCAGTACTCGAACCTCGACGGCTTCATCCCCGTTCGGCGACGGCACGGGGTGCGCCGCCTTGCTGCCAACCTCCCTGGGGATGCGCGTGCGCGCGTGCCGCTCGGTGGCGGACAGCAATCCCAGGGCGGTCTGGGCCCGGAGCAGGTCCTGACGGTCGAGCACCGGAAGGCCGGTCGACTTGGTCGCCTCCTGGCTCTGCAGAGGAGAGCTCGACACGATTCCACTCAGGGCGATCAGGGGAAGACGGTTCCTGCGCAGCCAGTTCTCGCCCGCCATTGCACCCATCGCATCGCCGGAGGCGAAGATGACGCCGTCGACGTTCGCCGCGAACACCGCAGACTTGAGCAGGGCCGCGGTTTCGACCTGGAGCACGCCGTCGGCAATCTCGAGCACGATCGCGTCGACGTTCGCCTGCGCGAGGTGCCCGACCAGCGTCATGAACACCCGCTGGATCTCCCACGCCGGCTCCATGTAGGTGGACGCCATCCCCGCGTCGGTGAAGTCGAGCACCGGATTCGCGCCCGCGTCCCGGAGCAACCAGGTGTCACCGCTCGAGCCGGTGCCGGTGATCTTCGCGAATCCCACGCGCAGCCCGGCCAGCGACAGGCCCTTCACCAGGAACGCGGCGGTCTGGGTTTTCCCCGAGTCCATCGATGTGCCGCACACCACCAGCGTCCGCGGCTGCGGAGCGGGAATCCGGTCGAGCGTCGGGAGGGCGTAGTCCCTCAAGTTCGCGGGCGCGTCCGTCGCTCCCGCGACCCACGCCAGCGGAGTGATCTGCGTGGCCTCCTTGCTGATCCTGCCGTGCCACGACAGCACCCGCCCTGCGACGCCGCCGCCCGCGACCAGCTGGCAGGGTCCGAAACTCCTCGGCACCACCGCCTCGAATTGATTCGGGGCGTAGCGATTCCCGTAGGCGACGACGATCTCGTCGCCGACGAACAGCCGCTTGCGGCGGCCATCGGGCAATTGGAGGTTGGCGTGAAAGCCGATCGCGTCGACGCGAGCGAGCAGCAGATCCCCGGGTTTCGGAGTGGACGAACCCTCGAAGGTGCGGAGGGGCCCGTGGACGCGTCGGGTGGTCGACGCCCAGGACGCGCGGCGCAGACGTGCCGAGTCGGGCGAGATGCCGTCAGGTGCAGAGCTATCGTTGAATTGCAGGGTCGGGTCGCCCATCGCTGGTCCTCCCAATGGGTGTTAGGGGGGACGCGTGAAAGTCGTGCGGGCGAACGTCCTGTGCGCTCGGAGGGTGAATCCTAACTGAAGCTGATGCAGATCAGGCCATATTTTTTGGTTTTTTCAGGCCGGAATGAACTTCATCGTGCAGATCGCCTGCTGTGTGCTGGCGGCAAATTTGTCCAGATTTGGTTGCCGGGTCACCCGCGCGGCCGAGCCTCCAGCCAGGCAAGGGTCTCGGCGGCCCGCTCGCCACCGGCCTTTGCGTGAGCGATCAGGCTGATTCCGTGCGGGCCCTTGCAGTGAAGCATCGCCGGGTGTGCATCGAGGTACGCGCGCACGATCGGCAGCTCGCCCAGCATCGCCGCGACGAACAGATCCATCCGGGCGCCCTGTGCGATCAGGAATTCGGCGATGTCCCGCCTGCCCATGTGACCGGCCCCGCCGATCGCGGTCTCGAAGTCGCCAGCCTTCCAGTCCCAGGTGGCGTTGAGCAGGCCGGGCTCGTTGCCGAGCAGCTCGCGTGTGCGTTCCGGGTTGCCGTGCGCCGCCCCGACGAACTCCTTCACGAGGTCGTCGGGAAGGGGCGGGGGCTTTGGCGGCTTGCGCTGTGCCGTGTCGGGGGTCGTGGGGGTCGGCTGGGCATGGGAGTTCGCGTACCCCGCGAGACCGACCGCGGTCCCGAGCAGGGTGCCACTCAGAAAGCGGCGGCGCGTCCAGGTGAAGCGCGGGTCACTCATCAAGTCCCTCGATGGAATGGGAGGTCGTGCGGGCTCGAGCGTCGATGATCGCGCGTCGGCAGGAGGGACCCGCCGGTTGGATCACCAGCGCCGCCGGCCGCGCGACCTGCGCGGCACGGTGCTCAAGTCGCTCGGAGAATGCGGGTTCCGCCACCCTGGATGCGGCCGACCCGAGGGTTGCCGCACGAGACAGTCGGGACTCCTGCAACAAGTTGACCGCCTCCAACGTCTATAGCCATGTTCTCTGCTGCCGTTTGGAGCAACTCCGGTCATCAACAGGAGGGTCGTCGTGAGCGCAAGAGTCTCGATCGCGGTTCTGGCATTGGGCTTCGTGCTGGCCGGCCCGGTCTTCGCCTCGGACGTCGGCTACCTCTATGGCCGCGTGAAGACCACCGGCGGGGATGTGTACGAAGGGCAGCTTCGCTGGGGGACCGAAGAGGCGTTCTGGGACGACATCTTCAACGCCACCAAGGCCGAGAACGAAAACCTCCAGTACGTCGATGGCAAGGACCTCAAGCTCATTCGTTCGCACAAGTCGGAACCATGGAATCTGCTGGGAATCGGCGACCAGGACTGGGACTTCACCCACCTGTTTGCGGTGCGTTTCGGCGACCTGAAGCGGATCGAGGTGCGCGGGGACGATGACGACCTGGTGGTCGAGTTCCGGAACGGCGAAGAGATGCAGCTGGGGGGCGGCTCGAACGATGTCGGCGCAAGGATTACGGTGGTCGACGCCAAGCGCGGAAAACGCGAGCTCAAGTGGAGTCGCATCGAAACGATCGAATTCATGAATACGCCGGCCGCGCTCCCCGACAAGCTGGGCGAGCCGCTCTACGGGACCGTGAAGTCCGGACAGCGCGAGTACACCGGCCGCATCCAGTGGGACAACGACGAGACCCTGACCACCGATGTGCTGGACGGCGACACGCGGGATGACGACGTATCCGTCGAGTTCGCCGAGATCGCGTCGATTCGCAAGCATCGCAACGGCGCCCTGGTGAGGCTGAAGGCGGGCGACGAGCTGTACCTCACCGGCAGCAACGACGTGAATCACGGGAATCGTGGGGTGGTCGTGGTCGTGCCGGGCGTCGGCACGGTGAAGGTCGGCTGGGACGACTTCGACGAATTGACGCTGGCGCGCGCCCCCAACTCGGGGCGCAGCTACGCCGACTACGCGCACGGGAGCGATCTGAGCGGCGAGGTCGTGACCGAGGCCGGCCACTTCAGCGGCCGCATCATCTTCGACCTCGATGAGTCGCGGGATTTCGAGATGCTCCAGGGCACCAACGGTGACACCGAGTTCCTGATCCCGTTCCGCGACATTGCGCGCATCAAGCCACTCGGGAGGCGGCGCTCCGAAGTCGAGCTGCGGATGGGGCTGACGATCGAGCTGGAGGACAGCCAGGACGTCACGCGCAAGAACGACGGTCTGCTGGTCTTCACCGGGAATCGCAAGCCGAAGTACGTCGCATGGCAGGACGTCTCGGACGTGCGGCTCGCACAGTCACCCCGTTAGCGCATGCCGTTCCAGTCCCGCGGAGTTCGCGCTCTGGTGGTTCTGCAGATGAACGAGATGCGCACGCTGTTCGCGGTCTGGAAGAAGGCGAAGCGGATCGGCGTGAAGCTGCCGGTCACGAAGGATCCCGCGTATCAGAGCATCGACGCACTGATGCGCCATCCGCTGCGCTCGTGTCGCGGGTATCTGACGTGGCTGTGCGAGGTCCTCGGCCGGCCGGAGCCGAAGATCGCCGACCCGCCGGAGCCCGAGGACGTGCTGAAGTCCGGCGCCGCGTATCTCGACGTCCTCGAACGCGCGTGGCATAAGCACATGGCGTGGATGCCGAACCGCACGCTCGATTCGTTCACGGTCCACAAATCGCGCTGGGGTCAGCCGATGACGATCGAGGCCATGTTCGAGCACGCCGTGGCGCACCCGATGCGGCACCGGTTTCAGCTCGAAGAGCTGATCGAGAAGGCGGGCAGGAAACGGCGCGCGTGAATCAGCTCGTCTCGACGCGGTCGAGTGGCATGTCCGGCGTCTCTCCCAGGAACTCGACCCACGCCTTCTTCATGCACGGGTAGTTCTTCGCCGCCTCCGCCAGATCCAGGAACGCGCGCAGGTTCTGTTCGAACCGCTGTTGCAGCCGGGGATCGGCGATCGTGTCGCCCGCGAACGCCTTGTGCGCCATCGCCAGCGAGAACATGTCGGGAAAGATCCGGGCACCGAGATGTTCGAGGGGAACGCGCAACGCCCACAGGCCGCGATTGCCACCCGCCATCGACGGTGATGCCGACAGCAGCAGCCCGTGACGCTCGTGAAACGGCTGCGGCCGGAACCGCGACGCCCAGTCGATCGCGTTCTTGAGCGGCCCCGGCATCGATCCGTTGTACTCCGGCGATGCGATCACGAACGCGTCGTTCGCGGTCAGCCGGCGATTGAGCTCCTGTGCGCCCGCCGGGATCCCGCCACTCGCCTCGAGGTCGGGGTCGTAGGAAGGGGCGTCGAACTCCCGCAACGATGCATGGTCGACCAGCGCGCCGAACTGTGCGGCATGGCGCGCCGCCAGCTGCGCCAGCGTTGCGTTGATCGAGTCCTTTCCGAGTGACGCGGAAAACACCAGGACCCGGAGCTGCTTCGATGCACGGTCTCCATCGGGATCAGTCATGGGTGCTCCCTTGCGGAACCTGTTCGCGCAGCGCGGGCACGACCTGGGTGCCGAGCAGTTCGATGGCTCCCAGGAGCTTCTCATGAGGCAGCGATGCCACGTTCATCTGAAACGTGACCCGTGAGATGCCGCCCAGCGCCTGGCTGTGGCGGAGGATCTTCTCCACCACCTCGTCCGGGCTGCCGATCAGCAGCGCCCCGTGGGGTCCACGCTGCGCGTCGTACGCCGCGCGGGTGACCGGCGGCCAGCCGCGCTCCTTGCCGACATCGGTTACGGCGCGGGCATAGCCGGGGAAGAACTCGTCCGCCGCTTCCTGCGTGGTCGCGGCGACAAAGCCGAGCGAGTGCATCCCGACCTTCAATTGCTCCGGCGAATACCCCGCTCGTTTGCCGGACTCGCGGTAGAGATCGACCAGCGGGCGGAACCGTCGCGTCTCACCGCCGATGATGGCGACCATCAGCGGCAGGCCCAGCAGGCCGGCGCGGGCGAACGACGCCGGTGTCCCGCCGACGCCCAGCCAGATCGGAAACGGATCCTGGACCGGCCTCGGATACACGCCCTGGCCGGTGAGTGCGGGCCGATACTGCCCGGACCAGTGAACGTGTTCCTCCTCGCGAAGCTCGAGGAGCAGATCGAGCTTCTCGGCGAACAGATCGTCGTAGTCCTCGAGCCGGTGGCCGAACAACGGGAACGCCTCGATCGACGAGCCGCGCCCCACCACCATCTCGGCCCGGCCCTGCGACAGGAGATCGAGCGTCGCGAACTGCTGAAACACCCGGACCGGATCGGCCGCGCTCAGCACCGTGACCGCGCTGGTGAGCCGGATGCGACGGGTCCGCATCGCCGCGGCGGCGAGGATCACCGGTGGTGCGGAGTCGAGGTACTCGCGCCGATGGTGTTCGCCGATGCCGAACACGTCGAGTCCGGCCTGGTCGGCATGCTCGATCTCTGCGACCAGATTCAGCAGGCGCTCCGACGCGCTGATCTTCTGACTGGTCTCGGTGTACGCGGCGGCGAAACTATCGATCCCCACTTGCATGTCATCACCCCATGGTCACTTCTGCCCGCTTCTCGACCCGGCGGGGTCGGTGATACTCGATGTCGCGCAGACTCTAGATGAGGGACGGTGCCGTTCCGGTAGGTCACCGTATTGACAAGTGAAAGGCCCCAGGGAGTTCGCGCTCCCCGGGGCCTTGTTTCGCCTCAGCCGATGGCTACTTCACCGACGTCTGAATCGCGAAGTCGTTGTTGACGCGGGTCCACGTGCCGGCGCCGCACTCGGTCTCCTCGCCGGTCCCGTCGAAGCGGCAGCCGTAGAGCCCCCCCTCCACTTCGCGGTAGGAGGTCGTGTCGCGCGAGACCGCATAGGCCCAGAAGCCGGAGCCGAGCGGGCGGTTCGCGGTGTTCCCCTCGCCGAACTGGCCGGCGACCAGGCCCTGGTCCGCAACGCTCCCGTTGTCGAGCATGACCGGATCGTGGGTGTAGGCGTACATCACCTTGTTGGTCGCGTCCCACATGAAGCCGACCTTCTCCTGCGTTCCGCTGCTGTCGATGTCGATCATCTCGAACCACGAGACCGCATCCGGAGTCGCGTTGACACCCAACGCGCCCTCACCCAGCGCAACGCCTCGCTTCGCGTCGAGACCCGGGCGGCGGTTGGTGAGCCCGATCAACCAGCCCTTGACCAGCCGCGTGCTGATCTTGCCCATCGTCGGCTCGGTGGCCGGCGTCTCGGCGGTCTGTGACGTTTCGGACGCCTTCTTGCCGCACGAGATGACGAATACGGCGATGATCGCGAGGACGACGAAAAGCGGGGACTTTCGCATCGACACCTCTCCTGAGGTTGAGTGGCGGTCTTCGAATCCTCTTCGCTGCGGAGTCTATAACATCCGGAGGAAGCAGGTCCCCAACCGACGCGTTGCCGGGTGCCAGCAAGGAGCGTAGCTTCAGGTGGATGAACACCCCCCGTCCCGCACCAGCCGTCCGGAGCGGATCCCCGGTGCCGCTCAGCGCCGATCCGCGCGTCGAGCAGAAGCTCAAGTCGCTCGGTCGGATGATCGGCAACACGCCGATGCTGGCGATCGAGTTCAAGTTCCGCGGCGAGCCTCGCGTGCTCCACGCCAAGTCCGAGCACTTCAACATGACCGGCAGCATCAAGGACCGGATGGCGTTGCACATCATGCGCCGCGCCTACCGCGAGGGACGGATCGCCCCGGGCGACATCGTTGCCGAGGCCACAGCGGGAACACCGGCATTTCCATGGCGGCGGTCGGCCGGGCGCTCGGCCATCCGGTCACGATCTTCATGCCCGACTGGATGAGCCGCGAGCGGGTGGACCTCATCCACGGGCTGGGCGCGACGATCGTGCCGGTGGGCCGGGCGCAGGGCGGGTTCATCGGCAGCATCCGCCTGGCGGAGGAGATGGCGGCGAGCACCGCGCATGTGTTCCTGCCGCGGCAATTCACCAATGACGCCAATATCGAGGCTCATGAGCTGACCACCGGGCCGGAGATCTGGTGGCAGCTGCGCGAGAACGGCCGCCAGCCCGACGCGTTCGTGGCGGGCGTCGGAACCGGCGGCACCGTGATGGGGGTGGGTCGGCACCTGCGCCGGATGAATCCCACCGTGCGTATTCATCCGCTCGAGCCGGCCGAGTCACCGACGCTCTCGAAGGGTCACAAGACGGGCCAGCATCGGATCCAGGGGATCTCCGACGAGTTCGTCCCCGAGATCGTCCGACTCGACGAGCTGGACCACGTGATCGCCGTCTCGGACGGTGACTCCATTCTCATGGCGCAGAAGCTGGCTTCGACCCTCGGGCTGGCGGTCGGCATCTCGTCCGGCGCCAACTTCCTCGGTGCGCTCATGGCGCAGAATGAACTGGGGCCGGAATCAGTGGTTGCGACGGTCTTCGCCGACAGCAACAAGAAGTACCTGACCACCGATCTGATGCGCGACGAGGCGCCGCGAGCGGATTACCTGTCACCGCACGTGGAGCTCACCGGGTTCTCGGCATACAACCGTCTGTGTCAGATGTGCGCGGTGAACACGGAGCCCTGATTACTTCTTCTTTTCCTTCGACGCCTTGTACGCCTTGACCTGGTCGGGGGACATCACGGCCGACATCGCCTTCTCCAGCTCGGAGTTGATCCCCTCGATCGCCTTCTTGGCCTGGAGCTTGTCCCGCATCGAGATGCGCCCGGAGTCGGCCAGTTTCTGCAGCACGTCGATCTTCTTCTGGGTCGATGTGGCCATTGCCGGCTGCAGCTTGGTCACCTGCTCATCCGTGAGTGTCAGCGTCGACTGCATCGTGGCCAGCTGCTTCTTCGCGCCGGCCTGGACGATGTCGGTCTCGAGCGCCGCCTTGAACGAGTCCCACTGCTTCAGCTGATCGGGCGTGAGGATGTTCGTCACCCCGGTGTTGAACTCCTTCTTGATCGCGCCGTACTCCTTGATGAACTCCATGGCGTCGGGCTTCTCGGCCGCATCGACCTTGGCCAGGGCGGCATCGACTTTCGTGATCCGGGTATCGATCACCGGCTGGAGCTTGGTGGTCTGCTCGTCGGTGAGCTTGAGCCACTCCTTCATGTTGGTCGCCGTGTCCATGCCGGGAAGCTCCTCGACGGCGGCGAGACACGGAACACTGGCGGTCAGCACGATCAGGGCTGCGGAGACGGCAAGAAATCCTCTCAACATGGCAGGAACCTCCCTCGGAAATGGTTGCGAACGAGGATGCGAGTCGGCGACGGACTGGAAGGGAATGAGGATCACCAACGACCGTCTCGCCGGACACCCTACTTCAGATAGACCATCTTCTGTGTGAAGCGGCGACCGCCCGCGGTGAGGCGGGCGTAGTAGACGCCCGGGGCGATCGATCGGCGACTCTCGTCGCGGCCGTCCCACTCTGCGTGGTAGAGCCCTGCGGCACGCCATCCGCTCGCGAGCACACGCACGCGCCGTCCGTCGACGCCGTAGACGACGAGTTCGACCTCGCCCGGCTCGGACAGCGCGAACGTCAGCCTCGCCTCGCCGCGCAGCGGGTTCGGCGTGGGAGCGAGCAGCACCGTGTGGAGCGGACGCTCGAGCGTGCCCGACTGGGTGATTTCCTCCGGCCCGAGCGTCCGGTTCGCCGCGTCGCGGGCCACCAGGGTCGCGATCCGGATCCCGGGATCGCCGGTTCGCAGGACGCGGAACGTCACCGTCGCCACCGTCCCCTCACCTTCGATCCCGTGCGGACGCAGGCCGAGCAGCACCGCGTCGACTGTGCCGGGCCGTGGCGCGAGCACGATTCCGCCCTGGCTCTCGATGAAGCCGCCCGGCTGCATCTCGACCGGCTGAACGACGTTCGCGTTCCACGCGAGGTGCGCCGAGAAACCCTGGATGCGCGCGCCGGCCCGGAGCCCGAGCGTCGCCGTCACGACCTCGCCGGCCGTGACCAGTGCCGGCGCATCGATCCGGAACTCCTCGCGCGCCCCGGCGTCGCGGACCGTCGCACCGTCTGCATCCGCGGGGTCTGCACCGCGTGGCCTGCGGGCCTGCGCGGGCTTCGCCGCGAACTGCGGGACCTGCACGCTGGCGTCGAAATTCCCGGCGAACAGGAACAGGTCTTCGAAGTCGAGTTTCCGGTCGGGCAGCGGACGCCCGGTCAGCGAAGCGCCAGCGGTCGGACCGACATCGAGGTACTCCACACCGCGGGACGTGATCGTCGCGCCCGTGATCCCGTAGTGGGCGCCGAGCAGCGTGACGTCCTCCATGCCCACGCGATTGTTCCCGGTCCCACGCGTCACGCTGTTCGAGACGTCGCCCAGCAGGTAGTCGAGCGTCCCCGTGGTCATGTTCGAGGGCGGAGAGACGATCCCGCATGTGTTCTCGATCCGCGCGACGTAATACCAGAAGCCGCGCGGCGCGGTCGTATCGATGAAGCCGGAGGCGGCGCCGGTGGTGACCAGCGTCCATGGAGCGCCGGGAGACGATGAAGGATTCGGCGAGCTCACCGGTCCGAGCGCGTCGTAGAGCGGGTAGGCCCCGAACGGAGCGCGATAGAGCCGGACGACCCCCGAATCGCCGGTCGACCACGTGAGCGCGATCCGGGTCGTGGCGCCGGCGCCGTTGCCGGCGGGAAGCGGGGTCGCGACCAGGTCGCTGATCGGCGCGGGCGGCGAGTTGTTGATCGGGAGCGAGGCCGCGGGCCCCGTCGCCACCGCGATCGGAGCATTGTCGCAGTCGCGAACGGTGACCGAGGTCACGGTGATCGTGCCGCTGCCGTCGCTACCCGCCGGCTGGAGATCGACCGTGAACAGCAGCCCGCCGACGGTGGCGCCGCACGGCGAACCGAGGATCGCGTAGTCGACGGTGTAGGCGCCGGCGCCGTGATCGGTCACATGGAAGTCGGTGTTCGCGAAGCCCGACAGCCACGTGCCGGGATGAATGCTCGACGCCGGAACGCCGGGCGTGCACAACGACAGCTTCGCGGTCTGGAGCTGGAACCTCACGCTCACTGCCCGCGCCGGCGCGGATTCCCCGCGGTTGAACAGAACCGGCACACCCAGGCACGGGTGCGCGGCCGACAGGCACAGGCCATTGGTGTTGGCCGCGATGCTCGAGACCGGCGCGCTGCTGAACACGGAGAACGTGTAGGTCGCATTCGACGTGCATCCAGCCGTGTCGGTCACGGTTGCGGTGAACACGCTGACGCCGCTCGCGACTGGTGTGCCGGCGATCTCGCCGGTCGCGCTGTCGAGTGTGAGGCCGGCCGGCAGGCTGCCGTCGCTGACCGCCCACGCGAACGGCGCGGTGCCGCCGTCGGTCACGAGCGTCTGGCTGTAGGGAACGCCGATCACGCCGGGGGGCAGCACGTCCGGCAGCACGGCGAACGCCGGGCAGACGACACCGAGGTTGTATTCGCGTACGCCGATGCCGCACGCCGCGTTGACGGTCACCGTGAACGCGTACGCTCCGGTCACGATCGAAGTCCCCGAGAGCTCGCCCGCGGCCGAGAGCGTGATCCCGGGCGGAAGCGCGCCGGCCGTGATCGCGAAGGTGAACGGCGCCTCGCCCGCCAGCGCAGTGAGTGTCTGCGTGTACGGCTGGCCGGCGATCACGCCCGGCAGCGCGGCGGGGGCGATGTCGATCGGCGTGTTCTGGACCGGGAGCGACGCCTGCGGACCGGCCATCACGGGAATCGCGACGTTGTCGCAGTCGCGCACCCGGACCTGCGTCACGGTGATCGCGCCCGAGCCGTCGCCCGCGACCGACTGAAGGTCCACGGTGAACAGCGTGCCGCCGTTCGTGATTCCGCACGGCTCGCCCAGCAGCACCATGTCCACGGTGTAGGCGCCCGCTCCGAGATCGGTGACCTGAATGTCGCGGTTCGTGAATGCGCCGAACCACGAACCCGGGTGGATGCTCGCCGCCGGCGTTCCGGGCGTGCACAGCGACAGCATCGACGCGTCGATCTGGAACGAGACCTTGACGCCCCGGACTTCCGTCGACTCCCCGCGCGTGTATTCGAACGGAACGCCCACGCACGGGTTCGCGGGGGAGATGCAGAGCCCGGCCGTGTTCGCCGCCACGCTCGAGACCGGCGGAGTCGCGAAGATATCGAGCACGTAGGCTTCGGAGCCGATGCAGCCGGCGGTGTCGGTGACGCCGATCGTGAACACGGCCGACCCCGCGGCGGTGGGCGTTCCGGACAGGATGCCGGCGGCAGACAACGAGAGGCCGGCCGGCAGCGTTCCCGCCGTGACGGCGTACTGGAACGGCGCCACCCCGCCGGTGGTCGCAAGTGCCTGGCTGTAGACGATGCCGATCGCGCCCGCGGGGAGCACCGAAGGCGACAGCGCGAGCGCCGGGCAGCCGACCGTGAGACTGCAGGCGGTGGCGCCCGCGCAACCGTCGGCGCTGGTGGCGGTGACGGTGAACGCGAACGCGCCGGATTGAGTCGGCGCCCCGGTCAGCGCGCCACTCGAAGCGAGCGTGAGCCCGGCGGGGAGCGCGCCGGCGGTGACCGCGAACGAGAACGGCGGCGAGCCGGGGCTGGCGCCGAGCGTCTGGCTGTACGAAGCGCCCGCGGTCGCCGGGGGCAGCGTGCTCGGGGTCACGACGATCGGCGTGCCGAGAATGTTGACCGAGGAGGCCGGACCGGCGCTCACCGCGATCGGAACGTTCGAGCAGTCGCGCGCCGTGACCGAGGTCACGGTGATCGCGCCGGCGCCGTCGGGTCCCACCGACTTGAGATCGATCACGAACAGCTGGCCGCCGTTGGTGATCCCGCACGGCAGTCCGAGCAGCGTCTGGTCCACCGTGTACGAGCCGCCGCCGTTGGCGGTGACCTGGAAGATCGAGTTCGTGAAGCTGCCGAGCCAGGTGCCGGCGTGGATGCTCGCCGCGGGCGAGCCGGGTGTGCAGAGCGCGAGCTTCGCCGGGTCGATCTGGAACGTCACGCTGATCGCCCGCACCGGGGTGGATTCGCCGCGCGTGTAGAGCACCGGCACGGCAGCGCACGGATGCGACGGCGTGATGCAGACTCCGCTGCCGTTCGCCGCGACGCTCGAGACCGAGGGGCCCGCGAAGATGTTCAGCGTGTAGGTCTCGTTCCCGCTGCAGCCGCGCGCGTCGGTGGCGGAGACGGTGAAGACGTTCGCTCCCGCGGTGGTGGGGGTGCCGGACAGCAGGCCGGTGCTCGGTGACAGCGTGAGCCCCGCCGGCAGGCTTCCGGCTGCCACCGCATAGCAATAGGGCGAGGTGCCGCCCGCGGCCGCGAGCGACTGGCTGTAGGGCGTGCTCACGACACCGGGCGGAAGCGACGGTGCGGCGAGCGTGATCGCCGGGCACGCGGCGCTCGGGTCCGACGTCACCGCCGCAAGGTTCCCGGACGGCGAGGTCCCCATCGCGGTGAACGTTCCGGCCACGTACGCCGAGCCGCCGCCGACGGTGATGACGCGCACGGTCCCGTTGCAGTTGGGATCCCACGGTGTCGCCAGGCCGGTCACCAGATCGAGTGCGCCGATGCGGTTGCGCATCTGTCCGCCCACCACGTTGAACACGCCACCGACGTACGCCACGCCGCCCGCCAGCGCGACGCTGAAGATCGGCCCGTTCGCGTTCGGATTCCAGGCCGTGGACTGGCCGGTCGCGGCCGCGAGTTCGGCGATGCGGTTGCGGGTGTGACCACCGATCGTGGAGAAGAAACCGCCCACGTAGATCCGGTCGCACACGATCGCGATCGCGCGCACCGTTCCGTCGGCGCTGGGATTCCATGCGGACGCCAGTCCGGTCGAGGCGCTCAGCGCGGCGATGAAGTCGCGCGCCTGGCCGCCGGCGCTGAGGAAGTTGCCGCCGACGTACACCGTTCCGCCGCTCGGCTCGATGGCGAAGATCTGGTCGTCGGCGCCGGGGTCCCAGGAGGTCACGAGCCCGGTGCCGGCGTCGACCGCCGCGAGATTGGTGCGCACCTGTCCGCCGACGTTTCCGAACAGCCCTCCGACGTAGACCGTGCTTCCGTCCACCGCGAGCGCCGAGACCGAGCCGTTGGTGCCGGGATTCCAACCGGTCGGGGTCCCGAGCGTGGTGTCGAGCGCCGCGAGGCCGCCACGGGCCTGCCCGCCCACCGCTGTGAACGAGCCGCCCGCGTACACCGTGCCCTGCTTCAGTGCGAGCGCCAGGACCATGTTGTTGGCGTCGGGGTTCCACGCCGTCACCTGGCCGGTGGCGATGTCGAACGCTGCGAGGTTGTTCCGGTGCCATCCGCCGACGCTGTTGAACAGACCGCCGACGAACACGTCGGGACCGTCGAGTGCGACCACCAGCACCGAGCCGAACGCGGCCGGGTCCCAGGGCGTGGCGAGCCCCGTCGCCACCGACAGCGACGCCACGCGGCTGCGCGCCTGGCCGCCAATCGTCAGGAAGTCCCCGCCCGCGTACAGCGTGGCGCCGGCGATCGCGAGCGACTGGACGGTGCTGCTCGCGTTCGGGTTCCAGCTGGTGGCGAGCCCGGTCGTGGAACTGAGCGCCGCGATGCGGCTGCGCGACTGTCCGCCCACGGTCGTGAACAGGCCGCCGACGTAGACCGTGCCTCCCTGCACGCCGAGCGTCAGCACCTGGTTGTTGGCGTTCGGATTCCACGAGCTCGCCGCGCCGCTCCCGACACTGAGCGCCGCGATCCGGTTGCGTGCCTGCCCGCCGATGGTCGTGAATTGCCCGGCTGCATAGACGGTGGATCCGACCACGGTCAGTGCGAACACCGAGCTGTTCGCGTTCGGGTCCCAGATCGTGGCGAGCCCGGTGCCCGCCTCCAGCGCGGCGATCCGGTTGCGCGCCTGGCCGCCGATGCTGGTGAACTGGCCGCCCACCAGCACGTCGCTACCGTTCACGACGATCGCACGCACCGAATTGTTCGCATTGGGGTTCCACGCGGACGGCGCGCCGGTTGCGGTGTCGACCGCAGCGATCCGGTTGCGCGACTGCCCGGAAACCGTGGTGAAGTCGCCGCCGAGGTAGATCGTGCCGCCGGCGAGCGTCAGCACGCGCACCGGGGCGTTGGTGCCGGGGTTCCACGGCGAGACGGAGAGGTCCGCACGCACGTGCGCGACGTTCGAGCGCGCCATCGTGCCGACCGCGGTGAAGGAGCCGCCGATGTACCAGCCGCCGCTGCCGTCGGAGATCGCGGCGTTGATCTGACCGATCACGCGCGGGAAGCCGGCCGCGGCCGATCCGGTCGTGGTGTCGACCGGCGCTCCGGAGCCGGTCACCGGGCCCACCGAGGTGAAGCTGCCGCCCACGTACAGCGTGGTGCCCGAGAGCACCTGCGCGTTCACCGTGCCGTTGGTGATGGGGAAGTCGGGGCGAACGGTCTGGGCGCCCGCCGCGGTGGCCCACAGCAGCGCAGCGGCCACGAATGCGAGTCGCGGCCCGCGGTTCGGCGCGGCCCTTCGTTCACTGCGCCGGCGCATTGCGATCAACTCCTCACCACAGCTTCGTGACGCGCGTCAGGCGGACCCGATCTCCGATGCGCAGCTGGACCAGGTAGATCCCCGCGGGAACGCGCGCGCCCGACTCGTTCCTCCCGTCCCACACGACCTGCCGGGCGCCGGACTGGCCGCCGCCCGCAGGCAGGATTCGAACCGTGCGCCCGAGCAGGTCGAGCACCCGAAGATCCTGCACGCCTGCTACGCCTGCTTCGATCGTGAGCTGCACTCCGTTTCGGAATGGATTCGGCTGCGCGCGGACTCCGAGTCCCGATGCGCCCGGGGCGGGCCCCGCGTCCAGCACCACGCCGATGCCGACCGTGCAGCCGGTGAGCGAAAGCGGCGTCACCAGCAGTCCGGAGTTGAAGAACGCCGCCCTGCGGATCGAGAGCGTCGTCAGCTGGGGGGTGTTCGAAGCCTTGAAGTGGAGCTTGTAGACCTGTCCGGGACCGGTGAGCGAGATCTGGTCGCACAGCAGCCCGAGGTTGGTCTTCACGCTGTCGCCGGCGGCCGCGAACACATGGAACGTGTTTCCGCACGCCGCACTGCATGCGCCGGTCATGAGGCAGCCCTGCTGCAGGGACACCGGCGATGCCTGGAGGAAGGTGAGAGCCGCCGGGTTGTAGCTCACGACCGCCTCGAACCCGTTGAACGGCGAGCCCGCCTGGGGCACGGCGATCTCGATGTCGAACTCGCTGCCCGGCGCGACGGTCTGGTTCTGGGGCAGCAGCGCGGCCTGCACACCCTGCGCGCGCGCGATGCCGGGCATTGCGAGGAGCAGCGCCACGGGCACCAGCCAGTGGGCCACCGGGAACGACCGAGAGGTGCTGATCATGACGCGCCTACCTGATGTGCACGATGCGCTTCGTGAACCGACTGCCATCGGCGGTCAGTCGCACGAAGTAGACGCCCGGCGCCACCGGGCGCCGCTCGTCGTCGTCTGCCTTCCAGCTCTCGCGGTAGACGCCGGCTTCGCGCCACCCGCTCGCGACGGTCCGGACCCGGCGGCCGTCCACCGAGTACACGGCCAGTTCCACGTTGCCCGGCCGCGCGAGCGCGAACGACAACGTCGCGTTGCCGGGCGTCGGATTCGGCCACGGCGAGAACATCAACGTGCGGGCGGGCGCATCGGCCTGCGTCGCCTGTGCGATCGCGCCGGTCGGCAGCGCCCGGTTGCTCGCGTCGCGCGCGATCACGTCACCGAGCCGGATCGCCGCATCGCCCTGGCGCTTCGCGCGGAAGGTGACACGGGCCACCTCGCCCTCACCCGAGATGCCGGAACCACGAACCCCCAGCAGTGCCGCGTCGACCGTTCCCGGCCGCGGCGAAAGCGTCACGCCGCCCTGCTGCTCGATGAAGTCTCCGAACATCGACTCGACCGGCTCGACGACCGAGGCATCCCACGCCAGCGCGGCCGAGAAGCCCTGGATCCGACCTCCGCCCTGCATGTGAAGCACAGCGGTCACGACCTGCCCGGCCTCCACCAGCGAGGGAGCCTGAACCTGGAATTGCTCGGGTTCCTGGCTGGCATCCTCCGCGGCGTTCGCCGCGAGTTGCGGGGCCGACGTCACGCCGAAGTTGGTGGCGAAAACGATCAGGTCTTCGAAGTCGATGCGCTTGTCGGTGAACGGGCGCGACGAGATCTGGAAGTCCTGGGTGGGACCCACGTCGAGATACGGCACGCCGCGGGAAACGATCTCGGCCGCGTTGATTCCGTAGTTGGCGCCGAGCAGGGAGATGTCCTCGGCTCCCACCAGATTGTTGCCGGTGCCGGCGTCGACGCCGTCCGAGACGTCGCCGAGCGCGTAGTTGCCGGTGCCGCTGGTCTTGTTGGATACCGGCGAGACGCCGCCACCCGCGTTCTTCGTGAACACGACGTAGTGATAGAAGTCCCGCGCCGCCGGCTCGTCGGTCTGACCACTGGCGGTCACCGCGGTGAGCGACCACGGCGCGTTGGGCGGATAGCCGGGAGTCACCGGCACTGCGCCGCCCGCGTCGTCGTACTGGGGATAGTGGCCGAACGGCGCGCGATAGACCTCCGCGACGGCGCCACCCGGCGGCATCGTGAAGGTGATCTGGATCTTCGTGCTTCCATCGCCATCGTTGCCCGACGCGACGCGCGTGGCGGCGAGGTTCGCCACGGCCGCGGGGATCCCGAGCACGTCGATCGAATACGCGCGGCTCCCCGTGCAGCCGGCCGCAGCGGTGACGCCGATCGTGAACGGAAACGTTCCGGTTGCCGTCGGGGTGCCCGAGAGGAGTCCGCCCGCGGAGAGCGAGAGCCCGGTCGGCAGGCTGCCCGAGGTCACGGCGAAGGTGAACGGTGCGCTGCCCGCGCTCGCGGTGAAGGTCTGGCTATACGCCACACCGATCGATGCGCTCGGCGCCGACGCCGGAAGCACGGCGATCACCGGGCACAGGAACAAGCTGTAGGCCTGGCTTCCGAGACAGCTGTCGGCATCGATGGCGGTGATCGTGAAGCCGAACGTTCCGTCGACCGTGGGCGTACCCGAGAGCAGCCCACCCGAACTCAGGGTGATGCCGGTCGGAAGCACTCCAGCAGTGACGGCAAACGAGTAGGGACTCGTTCCGCCACTCGCGCCGATCGACTGCGAGTAGGGCGTCCCGCTGGTTCCGCCGGGAAGGGTGGGGGAGAGGGGCGTGAGCGTGATGACCGGGCACGAGACCGTGAATGGATCGCTCAGCACCGGGCCCAGACTTCCAGTCGTTGCGCTCAGCTGCTTGCTGCCTTCACGGCTGACAGTCAGTGCGGCGAAGATCGCCTCGCCATTCGCGTCGGTTGCGACCGATGCTCCGCCCGCGAGCGTTCCGTTTCCCACCAGGCTCAGCCCGACGAGTTGATCGCCCACGCCATTGCCGAAGGCGTCGGTCGCGCGCACCTTGACCGCCGGCGTGATCGCCGCTCCCACCAGCACCGCGCCTGGCTGCTGGGTGAACGACAGCGCAGTGGCGGCGCCGGTCGTCACGTTGAAGCTGACACTCACCGCTGGCGTCAGCACGCCGCTGCTGGCCGTGAGCTGCTTGCCGACTCCGGCCGTTCCGATCGTCAACGCGCCGAAGGTCGCGACGCCGCTCACCGCATTCACCGTCGTCGTGCCCACCAGGGAGCCGGTTCCCGCCGTCACCGCCAGACTCACTGCGTCGCTGGCGGTGCTCACCAGGTTGCCGAACGCATCGCGGACGCTCACCGCCAGCGCCGGACTGAACGGTGTTCCCGCAGAGATCGTCCCCGGCTGCTGCTCGTACGCCAGCGCTGCCGCGGCGCCCGCGGTCACGTCGAAGTTCGCGCTCACCGACGGCGTCAG
>Ga0111538_10001549_pt1 | contig 32307 bp, 32 predicted proteins | sample SoiMethybrSBSTD1_FD_79669 | JGI IMG/M metagenome (GOLD analysis project Ga0111538, IMG submission 79669) | Bulk soil microbial communities from a Populus tree surrounding site in Tennessee, USA - Soil MetaG P. TD hybrid SBSTD1 (version 2)... | ecosystem: Environmental > Terrestrial > Soil >... | reverse complement strand
GCGTGTGAGGGGATTCGAACGACAAAGTCCAGTGGACTTTGGCCGCCCAGGGCCCGTAAGGGTGGCAGTAGCAAAAGTAATTTTCTTTTGCGCTGACAGGTCGAATCCCTCACCCCCAGCCAGATTTTGTTTCAGTTTTAAAAATATTATATAATATACTCATGTCATCCGAGAAACCGCACACCGTCTACGACATCGGACAGTTGAGGGAGCTGGCACTTCGTGATCTCGCCACAGCAGCGTTGGTGGGCGGCGGGGCCGAATACGGCCAGTGGGAGGGTAATGATGGGACATACCGTCAGCAACTCTACCTAACCCGGGCACAACTAGATACCATGGCTTTCCCAGGCACCAGGTTCGAAACGACGCAAGAGCTGCTTGCTGTTTCTGTTGTTGATGCCTGGCGACATATGTACCCTCCGTCGCACCAATCAACGCCTATCGGGCGAATACCGGCTCTACTAAAAAGCCAAGCCAATGTAACGACGCTCGCGGATCTACTAATGCTTGGATCGAAGACGACCGGCAACATACCAAGGATCGGCACCGACTGGGCGTTAAGACAGCTCCAGCAAGTCATGAGCCATTTCTTAACTCCGGTTAAGTTGGAGTGGTCGTTGGAGCCACTTACCTTTGGGGCTATCCGTGCAATAACTACCGATGCCAGCCAAGTGAATGCAGCCGTGCTCCAGGGCTGGTACGATACGCACAGGCCCTACAAACACACCGTGGCAGATGTGCCGACCATGTCTGATGCCGAAATTGCTTCTTTTATCGCGGCACCGAACGTTAGCGGCGAAGCACCGCTTGTGCAGCAGGCAAGCATTGACGCTATTCGGGGTCGCGCGGCAGTTCTGGCGTCTTTGTATGCCGCACAAGGGTAGCTTGTTCAACTTTTGCGTCGGCTTGACTGCCAAAAGTTTGGAGTCCTTCCGCTCTCCCCAGCCATGAGATTATCAATCAAAAGAGATGTCCAAATTTGGGCATCTTTTTGTTTTGCGGAATATTACTACACCTCTGGAGAGTTTGGAAAAGTTCGAATCCTATATCCCCTCATTTGTAATGCTTAGGGTGTGGCCGGAGTGCCGTCAGCCTAAAGATGGTATAATTTGCTTTTAGGAGTAAGAACGGCCTGACACCTCAAGAAATTACTATCATGGAAAACTCTTCAAAATGAGCCCCACCCAAAGAGACCAACTGATAGAAGCTATAACTGGCACCTTTATGTGGAGTTTCAAAAAGGGCGACAACATCATATATAACATGGAGATCGTCTGGGAGCTATATGAGGGCAAATCGCGCTCGACAGACAAGCGGAAGTACAATAAACCAATAATCGTTACTCTTGTATCTATTGTCGAGTGCATATTGGATGATTTCGCCTATCGTATTAAAGGCCACGTTAACGATACCGTGCCGAATATATCGCGAGCTGACATAGCAACTTTTAGGACAGAAAACTACGATAAGCTGGAGCATTACATAGCAGCCGCTAAGAGGTTCAACCTATTCAACAGATCGGACAGCTTCTACGACTTAATGGGCGAGTTGCGCAAGGCAAGAAACAGAGTTCACATTCAAAACTCCACCAATCAGCTTGCTGCTGACGAATATAATGTTTTTACCGACGCCCTCTTGATTAAAACTCAAAGGGTCTTTGAGGTTGTGCTGGGCACTATGATCGTGAAATTTCCACGTCATGGAAGGACCATAGCGCCAGGTAGTGTACCATTGCCCTGGAGAGTTTAGCATGGCTAAATTTGATAAAAATGGCGATGAGCCAATAATAACTTACAAGAAAGATAAGTTCGGTCGTGCCGATTTTGCGAAAGGTTTAGCCGAGGCACTTATAAAAGTCCCAAACAACGAATCATTCACTGTTGGCATACATGGCGCATGGGGTAGTGGCAAGACGTCAATCATCAAGCTGGCCGAAGAATACATAGCGGAGAATCATAAAAATGACGTTATTGTTATTCCTTTTAACCCTTGGTTGTTTTCTAGCGCCGAAAGCCTACATACGGCGTTCTTTGGCACTTTAGCGCAGCATCTGGGTAAACAACTATCAACGAAGAAAGAGCGTATTTTTGACGAGCTTCGCGCCTACGGTGAGCTTACGGGCGCTGTGGGTGGCGCCGTAAGCGTAGTAGTACCATTTGCCGGTACTGCCAAACTGATATCGCCCCTGTTTAATAAGTTCTTCAATAAGAAATCTGGCTCCAGTCTTGATGATATACAAGACAGAGTAAACAGAATACTTCTGGAATCTAACAAGCGAATCATCGTCGTAATAGACGACATAGACCGCTTGGATAGTGATGAGATCCACCTAATATTTAAGCTGGTGAAGAACATTGCCCACTTTAATAACATTTCGTATCTGTTAGCTTTTGATCAGAATGTAGTCGCCAAAGCACTTGCCGAGCGCTACCCAGAAGAACCCGAGATTGGCGGTAATTTTGTAGAAAAGATCGTGCAGCTACCCCTCATTGTGCCACCAGTAGACCCTGAAGTGCTCAGCCAATTTATCATCGATCAAGTAAATGCCATCACAGCAAAACACAAGCTAGACCTAACCCAAGACGATATAGCGCGTTTCGAATCGGGATTCTCGCAGCTACTCAGAATGCAATTTACCACACCCCGAAAGGCGATTAGGTATCTCAATGCCATAGACTTTACCTTTGAGCGGCTAGCAAACGAAGCGAACTTTACCGACGTAATATTGGTGGAAGCATTGCGTATCTTTGATCAGAAACTATACGAACGAATCGCCAGTAGGAAGAGCACGCTTATAGATCGCGGCCATTACAGCAATAGAGATGACGACGATAAGAGAGAAGCTAAAATAGAAATCTTCGGTACGGATCAGCCAAGATCCTGGCAAGGCCACATGGTGCGCGAGCTGTTCCCAAGCTATGAATGGGCATTAGGTGGCTCATCGTATGTCAGAGATTACGTTAAAGGATGGGATAATGAACAACGTGTCTGCTCGGATAAATACTTCGAGCGGTACTTCAACTACGGTGTACCGGTTGGCGATGTGGCGGATGCGAAATTGCGCGAATTCTTAGCTCTTGCCGCGAACCCAAAGACTGCTCAAGATAAGGTTAATAAAGCCCTGGAGACACTAGTAAAAAGCGGCCACCCTGATGTGCTGGTATCAAAACTGCGGAATAAGGAAGACGATTTCTCTAAAGAAGTATCCAAAAATCTCGCATACGCTCTAGTTAGCGTGGGTTCTATTTTGCCAAGGCCAAAACAGTCGATGCTTGGTGATATATTCTCTTCTTACATCCAGTCGGCGATCTTGGCCGTGTCTCTAACTCGTAAATTAGACAATACATTTGAGGTACTAAAATCGTTCATGAGTCATTCGCCACTAAGCTACGCGGACCAACTCATGCGATGGATTCGTGTAGGCACCGAGAATCAAGAGAAAAAGGCGGAATTTGTACCATTAATAACAGAGATGCAGCTAAAAAAGATTGGCGAGTTGTTCACCAATCGCATTAAGGACTACTCGGACAACAACGACCTAATCAATAACTTTAGCGGTGACCTACCGTCACTTCTCTGGTACTGGAATAAATGGGGAAAGCAGCAAGATATAGAATCCTACATGAAGAAGGCCATGGCTGCCGATGCTAAAAATGCTAGCGTATTCATAGCATCATACACTGGTAACTCGTACGAACTCGGCTCGGGCCGACGATCACGTGCTGAATTCAGGCGTGAATCGTATAACGAGATTGCTAAATTTATAAATCCAGGTATATTTATCGAGCCATTAAAAAAGCTATACGGCGACGACATAGATGTCGACTTAGCGGAATTCCCATCCGGCCGATTCAATAAAAGCGAATCGGAAGATAGACTGACAGCCAAACAATTCATCTATGTCCATAGAGTTGCCGTTACCAAAGACACGGACAGTGCGAGCGACAACTAGATCTACTGTTAAATCTTTTGGTCTTCGTCATTATTCTTAACAACACGATCTTCTGCCCAACTCATGAGTAGCTCAAAGAAAACCTTCCTCTAGAGCTAGTGGCCGCGGTGCTCTTCTTTGGGCTCGCTCCAATTCGGATGCAGCTACAACTCTTACTGAGCATGCAGGATCTATACAAGATTTCCGTGATGGCTGGGGCATAGCACCCGGACAGCCTGACGTTACGCCCACATAAAACATTGACTCTGCATTGTATTTATGCTAATATGTGTGTAATTGTTTCAGTGGATCCGAGTTTGTAAGTGTTAAATTACTCAGGTTTCATTGCCGACAATACGAGTAATCACTAACAAATCAAACAAGGACCACTATTTTTATGCCCTCATATTACAACTCACGGACCAGGCGTCCGGGCGGCTCCGGCCGAAGCTATGCCTATTCGGCAAAACCAAGTAAACGCAACATTGGTAAGGAAAATATTCACCCATCGCGTTTTATTAAGGCTGCCAAGCAGGTAGAGACTGTCGAATACATAGCCAAGCACGCCTTCGCCGACTTTGCGATCGACGACTTACTTAAAAGCAACATTGCGGCTAAGGGTATTACTACGCCTTCGCCGATTCAAGACCAGGCCATCCCAATTGGGCTAGAAGGCAAGGACATTATTGGAATTGCCAATACTGGTACCGGCAAAACGCTGGCCTTCGCCGTACCTATGCTACAAAAACTAATGACCGACCGCCGTTCGAAGGCTTTAATCATGGCTCCCACGCGCGAGCTGGCTCAGCAGATTGAAGACGAATGTAAGAGTATTGCCCGCGGCAGCGGTTTATTTGGCGCTGTACTTATTGGCGGTGCCAGTTACGGCCCACAGCTACGCGACTTGCGTGCCCACCCGTCAATTGTGATTGGCACACCTGGCCGTATTAAGGACCACTTGGAGCGGGGCAGTTTAAACCTGAGCGGCTTCAATATTGTGGTACTAGACGAGGTAGACCGCATGCTCGACATGGGTTTTGTAAACGACATGCGCTTCTTGCTGGCAAAAGTTGCCGAGCAGAGGCAATCGTTCTTTTTCTCGGCTACGCTAGACGCACGTGTAAGCTCGCTTATTCAGGCCTTTGCCAAAGAACCGGTTACAATTTCGGTTAAAACTGGCGAGACTGTCGACAGTGTAGAGCAAAATGTCGTGGCTTACAGCGGTAAGACCGAAAAGATGGAAAAACTACACGACCTGTTAATTAGTCCGGATGTCAAAGCGTTGGTATTCGACGACACTCAACGCAGCGTCGAACGCTTAGGTAAAGAACTAGAAGCACGCGGCTTTAAAGCCGACGCCATTCATGGCGGCAAAAGCCAAGGCCAACGCCAACGCGCTCTTAATCGCTTTAAGGCCAATGAAGTTACTGTGTTGGTTGCAACTGATGTCGCTGCCCGTGGCATCGATGTATCTGGCATTACCCACGTTATTAACTTCTCAACCCCCAAAACATACGACGACTACGTGCACCGCATTGGCCGCGCTGGCCGAGCCGGACGTACTGGCCACGCTCTGACCTTTATCGAATCGTAGACCGACCAGATTGTAGCTATCAGTTATAATCAGGCCATGACCCAACTAGTTGGCATCTTAAATGTCACACCGGATAGCTTTAGCGATGGTGGCAAGTTCTTTGATGCCGAAACGGCAATCGCACAAGCCGCCCAATTGTTCGCCGATGGCGCAGCGCTAGTGGATGTAGGGGCCGAGAGCACCCGCCCGGGTGCGACACCGCTCACGCACGAGCAAGAGTGGCAGCGCCTAGAGCACATACTTCCCGATCTGGTCAGGCGCTACCCAAACCGCATTTCATTGGATACGTATCATCCACAAACTGTTCGACGAGCATTATCTATCGGCGAAGTTATTGTTAACGATGTTACGGGCATGAATAACCCAGCTATGGTAGATGCGGTAATCGAGCTTGGGGCAAGGTGTATTGTAAGTTTTCTGCCGGCTATTGACCCCCAGGCAGCGCATCAAGGACCACTGGTTGATGATATAGAGGTCGTTCGACAGGGTTTGCTGGATAAAAGACAATTGCTTATAGACAGAGGTCTCAACCCAGATCGAATTATTTTAGATCCGGGGATTGGCTTCGGCAAAACACCCGAACTAAACAGGCAGCTCCTACGCTTTGCCGCTGCTATGCCTAACGAGGTGGTCATGATTGGTTATTCGCGTAAGCGATTTCTCGGCGAACATCGCATGGAGACAGGCCCCAATCTGGAAGCCGGCAGAATCGCCATCGCGTCCGGCGCGGCATTTTTAAGAGTGCACGACGTAGCAGCGCATCGGGCACTCCTGGGCTAGTACAACCTAAATTTTACAAAAATACAACACCCACCTCTGTAATATGGCCTTGATCGCCGAGGCTACCTGAGTTAGCATTGCGACGCCCTAGAAAAAGGGCTCGCTATGACAGAAACAATCCCAAATCCCATAGTAGACGAGGAGGTCGAACGTATCCGCTTTTTAAGCGGCTTGACGGATCGACCCGGCGTCTTTTTGTTTGCCCAAAACGAACTACTTTATGACCGCGATATATCGCACCTACATCAAACTGGCGAACTTGGCGAGCGCGGGCTGCCAACTGCCGCCGACGACTTTTATCAGATAGATGTACCCGAGCGGCCACAGCTTACTACCCGTCCACCGCGGGTACTTAACATTGGTTCGGGCGGTGAAGCATCCCGTAAACTAGACGCCATTAATGTTGATGTCTCGATCGATGGTCAGCCCGAGGTGATGGCCAACGCCCAGCAGTTGCCCTTTCGAGCCGGGGCATTCTCGGTAGTGCGCGCCTCGCACGTCCTAGAGCACATACCACAGGACCGCTTGCTCCCCACGCTTCTGGAATGGAAGCGGGTCCTAGACCCAAACGGGGAACTACAAATTGCTGTACCCGATGCCGAGATTACCTTTAAAGAAATTGTTGATGGCGTTACTCCAAAAGGTGCGCCAGCGTATTCGCTGACAGAAACTACCGCGCCGCTGGCTCAAATTTACGGTCTAGACTACGAAAATCCGCAAACCGATCCTCGCTGGGGACATAGAGTCATTTTTAGCCAAGCCTTACTGGCGCATGTATTACATGCAGCTGGTTTCACGCAGGTCGATCGCCGACCGAGTGAAGAAGATTTAGCCGCCTACTGCCAGGTCAAAGACGACTCACAAAATCACTACAGCTTACTTGTATCGGCCAGTAACGAAAAGCTGCCGCATACGGTTGACCAGCCGTTGCCCGAAAAAACCTTCATGGATCAATGCCGAGCGTTCTGCGAGCAACATCCCGATGTTAGCCCGGCCACGTATATTGTACCGGTACAAAACGAGTCAAAAAATCTGCGTCATTTTTTGGCATTCTTAGAAAATAGTTCTAATAACATTGGCGCCGACCGTGAATTCATTTTTGTAGTTAATGGCTGTAGTGATGCATCAGAAGCAATCATTAAAGAGTATCTGGCAGCAAGCTACCTAAACGGCCGCATTGTACATTCGGACAAAGGCATTGTGTCGGCCTTCCGACAAGGAATTGCCGAAAGAGCCCTGGACGGGTTTGTCGGCAAGCTTGATGCCGACACTATTTTGCATCCCCACAGCCTCGATTTAATGCACATGTTCCTGACCGAACAAGACGACGTGCAGGTTACCTATGCCGAGCCCATGCCGCTTGATTCGCAGTCCGCCTTTAACGAGGCAGAGCACAACCCACTAATGCGTAGCCGTCGGCTCTACTACCATGGCCGCGCCAGCCTATACAGGCAAGATCCTTGGCAAACAATGAACCAGGCTAATGTTCCATCCACTCTGCAAGCCGAGGATATATTTTTGTCGTTTTATTTTGCCTACTTTTTTGGACTGGACTCCATGGCCCGCACACCACATGCGCTTGTCTTTGGCAAAACAATTAAAAGCTTTGAAGATTTAGTGCAGCAAACCAGTAGAAGCAACTCCGAGATCGAACGAGTGTACCAGGCCTATCCGCCATTTAGGGTTCTAAGCCACGTGCTCGAGCGCGAAATCTACCCCAGCCGTTACCACGCCTTAACCGAGCAGGCTAGGGGCGAGGCAGGCCAGGCTACCGAATGGACGCGGCTTAGGACAACCAAATAATATGACTGGGCAATTTATTATTCGAACACCGAACGTGCCTTGTCGACTGACGGCCAGCGTGGGGCTTATTTGTGCTCGAGACAATCCCGCCCGCTACGTGATAGTCAAAAATAAACGCGGCTGGGACATCCCAGGCGGGCATATCGAAGCCGGCGAAACGGCCCTGCAAACTTTGGCCCGGGAACTGCACGAAGAAACCGGACACTCGCTTTTGCCAGGCGCAAGACTGCTCGCCATTTTAGAAAGCACGTTATACCGAGGCACTGGCATTGCTGTATTTCAAGGAAATTCCGCGCCTGGTATGTTTGCAGCAGGCGATGACCTGCTAGATACTCGTCTGGTAACCCAGCAAAAGCTGCTAAACCTCTATTATGGGGACAGGTCTTTACTAGAGGCGCTCATACAACTGCAACATTAAACGTCTGTGCGAGCCGGGGTATCTGATACATCTTGAATGGCATGAATCGAAGAACCAACAGGGTACGAAATAAGATCAGCGTTATCGCTCATATCCCAAGCCTTTTGCACCGGCTCTAGCACTTGCCACGAGGCCAGGACTTCTTCGCTGGCCGCGAACAGACGATGGTCGGACGCCATAGCATCGACAAACACTCGTTCATACGCGCCAGGCAGTTCCGAATAATGACTACTGTACGAAAAGTTAAGAGGCAATTGACGCAACTCTTGACCAAATCCAGGCTGCTTAAGCCACAAACCAATTTCGACGCCTTCGTTAGGCTGAATGCGCAATACCAACGTATTGGCGCGGTCGGCTGGAGCTTGCTTGTAATGAATACAGATCTCGGTGGTTCGGCGTTCTAAAGACTTGCCGGTGACGACATGAATAGGCACGTTTTCCCACCTCGGGTCATCCGAATAGAGCGTCAACGACACAAAAGTCTCGACGTTGCTACCTGGATTACCAACTTCATTGCGGTAACCCTGGTACTGCCCCCGCACTACTTGCTCGGCGACATCTGCGGGAGGCCTCAGTTGCTGCAAGGCACGCAATCGATGCTTTGGGACCTCTTGCCAATCATTAATTGGCGGCAGATCCATCAGCACAAGAGCAGCTAGTTGTAACAAATGACCCTGCACTAGGTCGCGCAGCGCGCCAGTCTGTTCGTAAAAAACCTTACGGCCCTCTATGCCGATTTTTTCGGAAGCAATAATCTCAATCTTGTCGATAAACTCGCGGTTCCAGGTATATTTGAATAACGGATTCGCACTCCTAAAGGCAACGATATTTTGAGCCATTTCCTTGGCCAGATAATGGTCAATCCGGTAAATCTGTTCCTCGGCAAAATAGCGCCGAGTATCCTCAATAAGTTCTTCGGCCGAAGTCAGGTCGATACCAAACGGCTTTTCGAGCAATAATTTGGTGTGCGGGTGCTGACTCAAACCGCTATCACCCAGTATGTGAATGACCGGCTGCACAGCATGGGGCGGTAGAGATAAATAAAATAACCGTTGGGCCGGGGCGCTAAATTTTGCCTCGAGCCCGCTCAAATATTCGTCTAGTTCGCGGTAAGCCGCCACGTCCGCAAGGTCCATCTGGCGCAGTGTAAGTGTACGCTTTAAAAAGTCACTTGCCCCAGCCGGCAACACATCCTCTACGGCCAGTGGACGGCGAGTCAGACCCACAATGCAAAACTCTTTCGGCAGCATACCGGCTTTTTGAATGCGCTCAATCGATGGCAATAAATAACGACCAGCCAAATCGCCAGAAATACCGGCAATAATTAAAATGGTGGGCTGGGCGATAGGGTTCATTTGTTGAGGCTATGTCCACCAAACTTATTGCGCATCGCGGCCAGCAATTTAGTCGCAAAGTTGACATCACCCTTTTGGCTAGCCAGACGCACATCAAACGATGTTTGAATTGCAGGCAAGGGGATATTAGCATCTTTGGCGGCTTCGAGCGTCCAGCGGGCCTCGCCCGATTCGGCCACAAAACCATCAATGCCCTCGAGAGTAGGATTTTCCCTGAGTGCATCGCGGCATAGCTCGTTCAGCCAAGAGGTAACAACGCTATGTTTTTGCCAAACATCACCAGCAGCAGCTAAGTCTAAATCTGCATACGGACCTTCTTTTAACATGCGGTAACCCTCGGCCAAGCTTTCCATCATGCCATATTCGATAGCATTGTGTACCATCTTTACAAAGTGACCAGACCCGCTAGGGCCAAAATGGTAATAGCCACCTTCTGGCGCAGCCAATGTCTTAAGCGCTGGCTCGACGACAGCGAAGGCTTGTTTGTCGCCACCGGCCATCATAGAAAAGCCATTTTGGTAGCCCCACACACCGCCGCTCGTACCAACATCTAACAAAATCGATCCGCTACTCGCGACTTTTTCGGCGCGCTTTTTTGTAAGTCTGAAGTCGGAGTTACCGCCATCTACCAAAATGCTACCTTTTGGAACCAAAGCCAGCCAAGACTCCAGCTCAGCGTCGACAACTTCTGATGGGATCATCAGCCATAAGACTACCTGGTCGCCGCCAAAAGATTCGACAACGCCCTCTTTTTTATAGGCAGCCTTGGCACCATAGCCAACGGCTTCGTCAATCGCTTCAGGGCTACGGTTATATGCAATAACCTCGTGCCCGTTTTCGCTTAGCTTGCGGGCAATCTGCATACCCATACGTCCTAACCCGGCAATTGCTATCTTCATACGGTCTCTCCTTTGTGGTCGTTAAAAATAGTCACCTTAGGAATGCGCTTCAGATATTGAGCGGGCTGCTCGGCAACTGGCACGTCGGTTTCTAGGCTGTCTAGCACCGGCCACTTAGCTTCACCCATGGCGTAGACAACGGCTTCGTCAAGCATGGCCAGTGCAGCTGCAGTGGTGGTAATCCGTTTATAGCCACCGCCTTCGTAGGCGCACACCAAACCCGGGGCCGAAACGGCCGGAGAGCTCGGCAATATACCGGAGGTATGCCCGTCAGGACCAATACCAAGCAGGCCAATGCGGTAGTCAACAGCTGCAAATTCTCGGCGTAGATTGGCTTCGAAGTCGGTCGCCGTTGTAGCCATATCCTGTCCATGCAAGACAGGCAACATAGTGGCACCAGACACCGCAAAACCAGCGTCTACAAGCTGTTTCCAGTTCGAATCGGCATGACCATCAGGCCCATAACGCTCATCGATTAAACTAACAACCAAATGTTCGCGGGCGCCTTGCAAAAGCTTAGCTACCCCAACGGCTACCCCAACGGCCGAACCACCGGAAACTAACCACAACACCTGGTCGCCCATGCGTAAACGCGCATTAATACAATCAGCTAAATATGCAACCGCACCGTCAGATGAGTCATCTTGTACAAAATGTATCGCCATGTAAGTAAGTATAACCCGTATGCCAGTATTCCAGCCAAAACTTACCTAGGCTACTCGGCGGGCGTGATCGTCTTCGTCTGGCTTTTCGTCATCCTGCTGGCTAGCGGCAGCGTTCTCGCCCTCGTTGTACCACTCATCTTCATCCATGCGCACATCCTTACGCGGATCATCACGCGCCATGCGACCCTGATGCTTGATGTCTTCGGGCGGCGAAAATGGTGTGTTGTTATCTTCGTCGAGTTTTTCTAGTTTTTCTTCGTCGTTTGGCTGATTATCTAATGACGTCATGGGCTGCCTCGCTTCGTTAGATTAGTGAGTTACTAGTATTCTACTCCCGGCCGCGCTCCAATATAAATAAGCATCGGCGCAATGGTGTTCGTGCCAGCAGGTGATGTATCATGGAAATGAGCAGCGAAGTATATCGCCCTAACTAAAGGAGTAAACGAAATGGATGTATCAATCAACTGGGTGGCCGTCGGATTGGCCACTCTTTCAGCCATGCTTATCGGCAGCATCTGGTATGCCAAGAGCATTTTTGGCAATTTATGGATCAAGCTCGCCAAGCTGGACCCCAAAACAATGCAAAAAAATCCGGTTCGGCCAATTGTGGTGGCACTTATTATGGCCTTCTTTACCGCATACGTGATAGCTCATGTAGCCTATCTGTCTAAACAATTCTTCAACTATGGCGACGTCACGACCGGCGTTATGACTGCATTTTGGCTATGGCTTGGCATCTCGGCAACAACCGTTATTACCCATGATGTGTTCGAAAGCCGCCCAGTTACCCTAACGCTGCTGACCATCGGCAACCAATTCTTTACGATGATGCTGATGGGCTTAATTATTGGCTTGTTTGGTTTTTAGGAAAACTATTACCGGCCGTATTTTTTGATGAATTTTTCGACCAGCTCGCGGGCCGTTCGGTCTTCGATTTGCTTTGGCGGGTGCTTCTGAAAATAAGCCGCTGGTTCAATTATCGGCCCCTTGAGGTGATTATCCAGCGCCAACTTCAGGCAACGGATAGAATCGATGGCTACTCCTGCAGAGTTGGGCGAGTCTTCGACACTTAGACGCAGTTCCAGATGCATCGGCACGTCTCCAAAATGTTTGCTTTCGATGCGCAAAAAACAGATCTTATTATCCTTTTGCCAGGGCACATAATCGGATGGGCCAACATGGATATCGTCGTCGGCTATCGTTTGGCCACGATCTTCTATTTGCGAACGAACGGCCTCGGTTTTAGATATCTTTTTATCTGTCAGGCGTTCGCGCTCTAACATGTTTAGGAAATCGGTGTTGCCGCCGGTATTTAACTGATAGGTTCGTTCTATCCTCATACCGCGGTCCAAAAACAAGTTAACGAGTGTCCGGTGCGTAATTGTTGCACCTACCTGCGCTTTTATGTCGTCGCCAATGACCGGCAATCCGGCATCGACAAACCGCTTGGCCCAGGTGGGGTTAGAAGCAATAAAAACCGGAATGCAGTTCACGAACCCACATCCGGCATCTATAGCTGCTTGCGCATAAAACTCAGTGGCTTGTTGCGAACCAACGGGCAAATAGTTAATGACTGCTTCGGCGCCGGTCTTTTTTAAAACGTCAACCACATCGACAGCTTTTTGACGCTCGTCAACTGGCACTAGGGGCGCTGTATATTTATTAACGCCGTCCATCAGTGGACCGCGCGACACCTTTACGCCCAGCCGCGGCACCTTTGCAAAAACGGCGGTGTTATTTGGAGCGGCGTATATAGCATCCGCGATATCTTTGCCCACTTTGTTAGTGTTGACGTCAAAAGCTGCTACTACTTCGATATCACGAATGTGATATCCCCCAAAATTAACATGCATGACACCAGGCACAAACTCGTCGTCCTTGGCGTTCCGATAATAATGGATACCCTGCACGAGCGAAGACGCGCAGTTGCCAACACCTACGATGGCTACTTTAATTTTTGGCATATGCTGCCTCCTTGTATTTCATGGTATCGAACGACAGCAGAACTCACAAGTATGATCGTTATGTGGCAGGGTATGCATACGCAATAAAAATTGTCCACCAAATCCAAAAAAACAGATAGGCAGGATGTACTGTTTATGTTACAATCAAGTAGCTAGAAATACGCTGCTACAAGTGTTCTAGAAATAAAGTTAACAATAAAGTATCTCGTTTGAGGAGCAGCTAAGTGGTCTCGGTACCGGCTTACCTCAGAGAAAAGAAGGAAGTAAGCCTTACATGGCAACAAAACTATTCGTTGGCTCATTGAGCTACGGTGTAACCGACGATCAACTTAAAGAGGCCTTTGAAGAAGCCGGTACAGTTGTATCTGCTAAGGTCATCATGGATCGCGAAACCGGTCGCTCTAAGGGCTTCGGTTTTGTAGAAATGGGCACTGAAGAAGAAGCTCAAGCTGCAATCAAGCTTATAAACGGCAAAGAAATCGCCGGTCGTGCAGTCGCAGTTAGCGAAGCACGTCCTCAAGAAAACCGCGAACGTCGTTCATTCGGCGGCGGTGGCGGTGGTGACCGCGGCGGCTACGGTGGCGGCAATCGCTACTAAAAGCTAAACATAGCTACACTAGGGCGCCCCGAAAGGGGCGTCTTTTTTATGACCCTAAAGTACTAAAAACACCCCGCGAACGGGGTGTTTTGTGAGTGATAGACTTTGGGTCTATTTCTTGGCGGCGGGAGCGGAAGAAGCGCTAGCGCCACTAAAGTAGTCGCGTGTTTGGAACAACACATAGGCGCCAATGGCAGCACCGATGGCGGCCATCAGGAAATCATCCATACCACCACCTACGTTCGAAAAGATGCGCAAGACAGCCACTAAAGCTTCGAGCAACACAGCATAGAACAACAGGTTCCAGCCATTTTTCTTCATGGCTTTCAGATGAGGTGTGGCCAGAAGTATCATCACCGCCACAACAGCCATTACAACTAACGACGTCCAAAAGAACAAGCCTAAACCTTCTGTGGTGTTGCCACCGTAATACGAAGAAAACGAATTAAAGTAATCGACAGCTTCGTTAACCTTTCGTCCCCAGTCCCAGAGCTGCCAGGCGGACCAAAGTTGCAATATGCCAACCACCAGGGCAATAATCCACATCGCTTTAGACAAGGACTTGCGGACGTCGTCAGGCAACTTAATACTCGACTTCTTGCCGAGCACCCCGTCAAGAGCGGTTTCTAATTTTTGTAACATGGTATCTCCTTTAAGGTATATTGCCTTAAGCATACTGCGCTGCCCCGCCAACTTGCAAGCACTTAGCCGGAAGACACGCAGCCCATGAAGCTGCTATAGTAAGGTTAGTGTGATTATTCTTATGGTCGAGGGTAACGGGAATCGATGTCGCGTAAAAGTTTGAACCAGAAGCTTAAGTTCATTGTTCCGGCCGTACTCCTGCTACTCATAGCCGGGGCGGTGGCCTTTTTCCTGGCAAATAACGACATTGCTATTCTTAATCCAAAAGGTGAGGTGGCGCAAAAACAGTTTAATCTGATTGTGTTTACGTCGCTTTTGGCTCTCGTTGTTATCATTCCGGTCTATACGCTAACTTTTTATATTGCCTGGAAATACCGCGCCAGCAACAAAAAGGCTAGGTACAACCCGGACTGGGATCGCAGCAAAATTATCGAGGGCATCTGGTGGCTGGTACCACTAACACTAATTACTATTTTGGCTGTCGTAACCTGGAAAAGCTCGCACGACCTTAACCCATATAAGCCGATCGCGAGCGACAAAAAACCGCTGACCATCGAGGTCGTCGCCCTGCAATGGAAATGGCTGTTTATCTATCCCGAGCAGGGCATTGCCAGTGTCAATTTTGTGCAGTTCCCTAAAGATACGCCGATTGATTTTAAGGTGACCTCCGACGCACCCATGAATTCGTTCTGGATTCCGCAGCTTGGCGGACAAATCTACGCCATGAGCGGCATGTCTACCCACTTACATCTGCTGGCAGAACAAGCGGGCGACTACAATGGATCGTCGGCTAACATTAGTGGTCATGGCTTTGCTGGTATGAAATTTACAGCCAAGGCTAGCTCTCAGGCCGATTTTGACGCTTGGGTACAATCGGTTAAACAGTCACCGGACACCCTAAGCCTAGACGCCTACGACGAGCTTGCCGAACCGAGTGAGGATAATCCAGTCACGTATTATGCCGATGCCCAGAAAAACCTCTATGATACGATCATCATGAAATACATGTCGCCAGAAAAACATGTAGATCATATGGGGGATATGCATGAATAGCCTACTTCTGTTCGCCCACATGGGTCAGGAACGCGATCTTACCTATTACCTTTTGCAGGGCACGATTATCATGACCGTTGTTGGTGTGATTGCTGTTTTTGGTCTTCTGTTATACGTAAAAGGTTGGCACTGGATAGTAGAACACGCCAAATGGTTTTGGAAGGAATGGCTTACATCTGTAGACCCCAAAAAAATTGGCATTATGTACATTGTCGTTGCCGTCCTTATGCTGCTGCGCGGTATGCTCGATGCACTGATGATGCGCTTGCAACAGGCGACGTCAGTAGGTGACGCCCATGGAGTAGTGAGCACCGATCACTTCCAACAAATCTTTACCGCCCATGGAACGATCATGATTTTCTTTGTAGCCATGGGTTTGATGTTTGGGTTGATTAATTTGGTATTGCCGCTAATCATCGGCTCACGCGATGTAGCCTTTCCGTTTATGAACGCCACCAGCCTTTGGCTATTTGTGGCTGGTGCAGTGCTCATTAATATTGCGTTATTCTCGGGCGGGAACTTCGCTGCTACCGGCTGGTTATCATACCCGCCATTGTCCGAGCTCGCCTATAGTCCAGGAACGGGGGTGGATTATTGGATCTGGACGTTACAAATTGCTGGTATTGGCAGTCTGCTTTCGGGCATTAATTTCTTTGTAACTATCATCAAGATGCGTCGCAAGGGTATGACACTTATGAAGATGCCGTTGTTTGCTTGGAGCGTACTTTGCACGACAGTACTGATCATGTTTGCGTTTCCCATCCTAACGGCAACTCTGGCAATGTTAACCCTAGACCGTACTCTCGGCATGCACTTCTTTACCGCAACCGATGGCGGCAACCCGATGATGTACGTTAACCTCATTTGGGCATGGGGTCACCCAGAGGTATATATTCTAATCTTGCCCGCATTCGGCATCTTTTCGGAAGTGGTGGCGACGTTCTCCAGAAAACGACTATTCGGCTATGTGAGCATGGTCTGGGCATTGATTGCCATTACTTTTTTGTCGTTCATCGTCTGGCTGCATCACTTCTTTACCATGGGGGCCGGCGCCAATGTCAACGCTTTCTTTGGCGTCATGACTATGGTCATTGCGGTGCCAACTGGGGTTAAAGTATTTAACTGGCTATTTACCATGTATCGGGGCCGAGTTGTATTTACGACCCCGATGCTCTGGTTCCTGGGTTTCGTCGTAACCTTTACCGTTGGTGGTGTCGCCGGTGTGCTGATGGCCGTACCAGCTATCGACTTCCAGGTACACAACAGCCTGTTCTTGGTGGCGCATTTCCATACCATGATTGTGGGCGGCGTGGTATTTGGCTACTTTGCCGGACTGACCTATTGGTTCCCCAAGGTTATGGGGTTTAAACTGAACGAACGGTTGGGTGGTTATGCATTTTGGTGCTGGCTTTTCGGGTTCCTAGGAGCCTTCCTGCCGCTATACATATTGGGGCTTATGGGCGCCACCAGGCGGCTGGACCACTATGATGCGTCGATGGGTTGGCAGGGACTATTTATCGTGGCCGGTCTTGGTGTCTTGTTAATTTGCCTGGGTGGCCTCTTCCAAATCCTACAATTAATTGTCAGCTTCGTGCAGCGCAAGGCCAATATGGACACAACTGGCGACCCATGGAACGGCCGAACCCTCGAATGGTCCACCTCATCACCACCGCCAGTCTATAACTTCGCAACTATGCCTGCAGTGCACGACCGCGATGCTTTTTGGGCCATCAAACACGCTCGGAAACCTATCCCCAAAGAATACGAGGACATTCAAATGCCTAAAAATACTCCCTTTGGGATGTTCATTGCAGCGGGCGCTTTTGTATTTGGCTTTGCCACTATTTGGCATGTATGGTGGCTGGCCGGTCTGGCTCTAGTTGGCGTGATTGTTTGCTTGATCATTCGCTTAACCGAAGACCGCACCGAATACACCATATCGGCAGCAGAGGTTAAAAAAATGGAGGCTAGGGCATGAGCGAACTACTAGCCACCACCACAGACGTTGCCGAACAGCGCAAAGATTCCAAGACCATTTTTGGCTTCTGGGTATATATCATGACCGACTGTATCTTATTTGCCAGCCTATTTGCCACGTATGCTGTCTTACAAAACAACACCTTTGGTGGCCAATCACTCGGTGAATTAATCGATCTGCCTTCAATATTAGCCGAAACACTTATTCTACTAACGAGCAGCTTTACTTGCGGCTTGGCTATATTGGCAGTGCGCCGTGGGGACAAAATGGGCACGATCATCTGGTTCGGTCTGACGTTTGCGCTCGGTCTATCTTTCCTGGTTCTCGAGCTGTCCGAGTTCGCCAGGCTCGTGGCCGAAGGTAACAGCTGGCGGCGAAGCGGCTTTTTATCATCATTCTTTACGTTAGTGAGCACGCATGGACTGCACATCACTGCCGGGCTGCTTTGGATGATTGTGCTGCTTGTTCGGCTGGCGAAACAAGGCTTTGTATCTAGCTCATTGCGACAATTTACGCTACTTAGCGTGTTTTGGCACTTTCTAGATATTGTCTGGATTTTTATCTTCACTATCGTATACCTAATGGGGGCAATCTAATGCAAGATAAGACGGCTCATGGTTCGGTTACATCGTATGTAACTGGCTTTGTATTGTCTGTTATCGTCACTGTGGCGGCCTATCTAGCGGTGGTTAATGACGTCTTAACTAGCCAAACGCTAATGATAGTGATTGTTGGGCTGGCTATCGTGCAACTTTTGGTACAACTAGTCTTTTTCTTGCACCTGGGACAAGAATCTAAACCCAGGTGGAAATCGATTGTTTTCTTGTTTATGTTAGTGGTGCTTGTCATTTTGGTGTTTGGTTCACTATGGATTATGAATAATCTTAACTACCACATGAGGGCAACTACCGAAACCGATAGCTTTATTATTGAAGACGAGGGAATATCCGACTAGCCGTAGGCACCATGCAGCAAACCATTCGCGCGTATTACACTCTTACAAAACCTGGCATTATTTATGGCAATGTCATGACTACTGCGGCCGGATTTCTACTGGCATCGCGCGGGGATGTTGATGTCCGGCTGCTGCTTGCAACGCTAGTTGGTACATCATTAGTAATTGCTGCCGGGTGTGTCATTAACTGCTATATCGACCGCGGTATCGACCAAAAAATGGCCAGGACCAAAAACCGGCCATTGGTTAATGGACAAATTTCAGCCAAGTCAGCGATTATCTATGCCAGCTGCCTGGCACTGGCCGGATTTACCATACTGGCCTTATTCACCAATGCGCTTACCGTACTTATTGGACTAGTCGGACTGTTCTTTTATGTGGTGATGTATAGCATCTGGAAACGTCGTTCAGTCTACGGCACCATCGTCGGCAGTGTTTCGGGCGCCACACCGATTGTGGCTGGGTATACGGCCGCAAGTGGCAACTTTGACATGGGCGCGCTATTGTTATTCCTGATCTTAACCTTTTGGCAAATGCCGCACTTTTATTCGATTGCCATTTATCGGCGCAAAGATTATGCGGCGGCCGGTTTGCCAGTGCTGCCAGTGAAGCAGGGCATACCAACTGCCAAAATACATATCGTCCTATATATTGGTGCATTCATAGCCGCCTGCGCCGCACTAACCGCTCTAGATTATGCAGGACTAAGCTATCTATTCGTCATGATGCTACTTGGCGGCATGTGGCTAGGCCGCGGCATTCAGGGATTCTATACCAACGAAGACACCCAGTGGGCGCGTCGCATGTTCTTTTTTTCGTTGATAGTCATTACGTCGTTTTCAATCATGCTGTCGCTTGATGCCATATTGCCCTAAGGACCCATTTCATATCTACCATCTGTTAAGCGAAGGCCTTCCTGATGAGTACCAATTGTTAGTTCTCGGGAGAAAGCGTACCCGTTGGTACGCTGACGAGCGAAACTGGCGATTGGTGCCGCCAGGAAGGTTTGAGGCTGGATGGTAAATATGAAATGGGTCCTAAACAGGATATACTTTTTATATGCTCATTCTTCACATCGCAATTGCACTGACCAGTCTTATTTTTAGTACCTACTTATACTTCGCGCCATCCGACCGCAAGCTTCATCTAAGCTATGGATTGGTTGGACTTACCTTAGCTACGGGTACCTATTTAGTCTGGAGTACACATGCCCAAGTATTACAGGCCTGTATGTCTGGTCTGTTATATCTAGGAGTGGTGGCTATTATGACCGTTTCGGCACGCGCTAAGCTCGCCACCCAAAAACACAAAAAGTCAGAAGACCTTTAGTTAAAATTGGCTACGGATATGGTCGAAGCTATAGTCCCAAGTAGCGTCGGTCTTTTTATGAGGATTAAATATGTTGGTGGGATCAAAAATTTGTTTTACTTCTCGGAATACGTCTAGAACTTGAGGCCCAAACTGTTCCTCTAGCCATGGGCCGCGCACCAGTCCATCGTTATGTTCGCCGCTCAGCGAGCCCTTATAGTGCAAGACCAATTTGTTTACTTCCATCATGGCTGGCTTTAACTTAGCGCGCTCTTTGGGGTTTTCGATCTTCATGAGGGGAATAATATGGAAGTTGCCGTCGCCCATATGGCCAGCGACAGTGGCAAACAAATGATATTTATCGACAATTTTGCGTAATTTAGGTAAAAATTCGGCCAAATATTCTGGATTAACCACTAAGTCATCGATAAACGGCGCAGTGTGTTTGTCGTGAACTTTGCTGCGCAGCAGATTAAAACTTTGGCGGCGCATAAGCCAAAACTTTTCGCTTTTGGCCTCGCTAGGGTCCTCTTCTTGTCCGTTAATTTCGTACCGCACACGCCTTGTATCCAACTCGGTGTGCAATGTATGAATTTTTTGGCGTACTTCTTCCTCGGTCGCACCGTCAAATTCGATCAATAACGTCAGTTTAGGAATGCCATGCAACAACTGAAAGCCCTCCGGAATAAGACTAAATAACAAACGAATAAATCGTCTTAGTCCTAACATCTTAAGAAAGCTGGGCAGAAACCGGATGGTCAATTTTAGCGTGGCGTCGTCGAACGATTCAAAGGCAGCCGGGCGGTGCTCAAGGACCTTTGGTATTAGCTCACCAAGCCGGCGCATATCCTTTAAAAAGACAACGAGCAGTCCGCTATGTGCCCGCACTGGCACCAGGCGATACTTAATATCGGTTACAAACCCGAGCGTTCCTTGCGAGCCAACAAATAACTTGGTAAGGTCGAATATGCCTGTCTGACGGTCCCACACATCCCATAGGTTATACCCCATAGAGTTTTTACTTACCCTGGGCTCGGCTTTTTTAATTATGTCGTAGTGCGCTTCAATGAGATTGAATAAGCGGCGGTAGATCTTGCCCTCGTAATTCTTTTGAGCCATCTTTTTAATAAGCTGCTGTTTGTTGAGAGGCCTCACCACGTATTCGTTGCCATCAGCAAACACCACCTGCAATTCGTTGACAAAATTCTTAACCTTACCGTATTCTAACGATTTTTCGCCGCCAGAATTATTGGCAACCATGCCACCGATTGTGCACAAATCTCGACTTGCAGGGTAGGAGGGCATGATGGCTTTAACCCTGAGGGTTCGGGCTTCAAAATCACGATAAAACACTCCGGGCTGGGCATGCGCTTCGCTGGCGCTGACACTCCAAATTTTGTTGAAATGCTTGTTAAAATCGACAATCACACTATCGTTAATTGCCCCACCGGACATGTCTGTACCGGCCGACCGGGCAGTAATAGATAGCCCAGGCATCTCTTTCTTACTGGCATTGACCAGACGAATAAGCTTGCCCACATCCTTAGCATTGGTGGGGTATACCACTAGCTGCGGTTGTATCTCGAACAAACTGGCGTCGTGACTGTACTGCTGCCGAGTGGCCTCGTTGTTGTCTAGTTCGCCCTTAAAACCGGCTTGCTTGAGCCGCTGTTTAAATTCGTCCATACCTTAAGCTTAAGCGCTCTGGGGTATGGTGCGCAAGGGAGATTCCGTGCCTAAATATCTATGGCTATTGCTTTGGTAGGTAATTTTGAGGGTCGACGATGTCGGTCGGAGGCCAGGGCTGACCAGCTCGCTCGGCCTGGACTTGAGCCCAGATAGCACCGGGTGGGAATGTCCCGTCCATAAATTTGGCGCGCCGTCCATCCACGACCCATCCATACTCATTGTCAGGATCACCGGTTTCGGCAGGTCGAAAATTGACAGCCTCAACAACCCTAAGATCGTACTTTGTGCCTGGTTCTAGTACCTCTCCACCAAGCTGAGGCGGCAGTCGAAAGGGTGCGGTGACTTCGTAAGGGACTGTGAGTGCTCCAGCCACCCGGATTAGTCCTGGTTTGTCCGGATCGACATATTCAGGAACATGACGTGGAATGTATAGCCCCCTTACTGGCTCGTCGGGCCGGGGCGCAGAGGTCTCTGCAATCATTGCGCGAAACGCAAAGAACTTATCGGCGCCGTATTCTTCTGTTTGGGTTGGCGGTTCACCGTCGACTCTATGGAAGTTAGGGGCGATGATCGTCCGAAGCACCTCAGGTCTAGGCAGAGCATCAACAAATATATTGAACATCTCTTCTTCTTCGCCAATATAGCCCGTCGGCTGACCTAACCAATTTTGCATTTCGACACCGGCATATCCTGCCATAGAATCTCCTATTCTTTTACGCCAGCAGCAAATTTATACCTACTGCTGATCATAATCGTAATGCTAACGGTATCATAACATTAAGTAGCTGTCAATCTGTTAATCTATAGAACTAAACACTCTGATCTGTTACCATAGTTGCAGTCTTAACTATATGAAAACGGGCACTCGTAATACCAAAATTGTAGTCATCGGTGGTGGCACTGGTAGTTTTGCATTACTGTCCGGGCTTAAACACCATTATAAAAACCTAACCGCATTGGTAAGCATGGCGGACAGTGGCGGCTCGACAGGGCGGCTGCGGGACGAACTGGGAGTTCTGCCCCCAGGTGATGTGCGCAAATGCTTGGTCGCACTGGCCAACGTACCCCAAATGCGCGATCTATTTAATTACCGCTTTTCGAATGGCACTTTAGATGGGCACTCTTTTGGCAATATCTTCTTAAGTACGGTCGAAAAAATGACCGACAACTTTACCGAGGCCGTAGATCTGGCTGGCAAACTACTCAACATTACTGGCCGCGTCCTGCCAGTCACCAAAGACAAAACAACACTGGTGATTGAACAACCAGGCGGCGAAACCATACGCGGCGAAGCCGCACTCGATCACCAAGCGTTGCACCTCGACCACCCAAATGTGCACCTAGAACCGAAGGCTCGCCTGACACCAGAAGGCAAACAAGCCATTCTAGAGGCCGATGCCATTATTATAGCCCCGGGCAGTCTGTACGGATCGCTGGCCGCAGTCTTGGTGGTTGAGGGCGTGGCAAAGGCCCTTGCCAAGAGCAAAGCCAAAAAAATCTATATCTGCAACTTAGCCACCGAACCAGGGCAAACCAATGACTTTAAAGTCCACGATTTCGTGGGCGAAATTGAACGCTTTTTGGACCAAAAAGTAGCGCTCGACTACGTCCTCTATAACACCCATCGGCCAGAGCCAAAACTGATGAAACGCTATATGAGCCAGCAACAATTCTTGGTCGAATACGACGATGCGCAATTTGCCGGCCAGCACTACCAAGCTATTGGCGGTAATTATGTCGCCGAACATGTTGGACCGATTGCGCACGCTAAGTTCATTCGTCACAACACCGAAGCAATGATCGATACTCTTCATAACATTTGTCGCAAATAAGATGGTAGCAGTATGAGTTCACCAATTTGCACTAAGGCAATCATTGCTCTTGCTGGTTATGGTGGCCGGCGGGTACCGATTACCAAAGCCATAGAAAAATGCATGATCCCAGTGGGCAACCGACCTATCGTTGACTACATTGTTGATGATTGTATTGCTGCCGGCATAACCGACATCATCTTCGTTGTTGGCGAACAGTCGCGCCAAATCCGCACCTTTTATGGGCACAATCAGCTACTCGAAGATTACTTAGTCAAACACCACAAAACTGAAGCCCTCACCAGCCTTAGCCAATTAAGCGTTAAAGCTCGATTTTACTTTGTCCTACAAGATGCCGCGCAACCGTACGGCACTACCGTACCACTCTGGCTAGCGCGCGATTATATCGAGCCAGGGGAGACGTTCTTATTCCTCTACGGCGATAATATTTACTATCGGCCAGATGGCGGATCAACCATAGCCGACTTTTTGGCCGAAGCCGAGAAAACAGGCGCACCGAATGCCATGTTGGGCGTGGAAGTCCCTCACGAAAGCGTTAGCCAATACGGCATCATTGCCAGCGAAAAACGAGACGGTGCCGAATATTTTACCTACATCGCCGAAAAGCCGAGCATTGACGAAGCACCAAGTGACCTTAATAATGCCGGCTGCTTTATGCTGAAAGACAGTATTTTTGAGTTCGCCAAAAAGGGAATGACCCACCCGGGCCAAGAACAATACTTCACCGACCCACTCAATTGGTATCACCAGGCAGGCAACAACATTGCCGTCATTCGCGCCAATGGCGAATACCTAGATTGCGGCACACTCGAAGGTTGGCTGTATGCCAACAACCGTATTGTCGGCAAGAAAGCGTAACCCACGCTTTTGCACACTTCTGTATAATCAAAGCCATGAGCGAAAAAGAAAAAACACGTATTCTGATTGTTGGTGGGGGATTTGGCGGTGTTAAGGCCGCGCTCGATCTTTGTGAACGAAGGGACGTACAAATAACTTTATTGTCCGACCATAGCCACTTCCGCTACTACCCAGGGTTATACCACACCGCCACTGGCGGCAATCGGGCTGGAGCGCGTATCCATTTAAATAAAATCCTAGAAGATCGTCCGATCAAATTTGTGCGCGGCACTGCTACAAAACTGGATCGCAAAAACCAACACATCGTTACCCAGGAAGGCCAAAAACTAACCTACGACATCCTCATACTCGCCATTGGTAACGTGACTAATTACTTCGATATAAAAGGATTGGCCGATCATGCCTACGGCATAAAATCGAGCGAAGAGGCCGAACGGTTCAAAAAACATCTGCACGACCAACTCATTAAAGACGGCTGTCCAGACCCCAATTACGTCATTGCCGGCGCAGGGCCAACAGGCATCGAACTAGCCGGGGCGCTGCCAGGTTATTTGCGCGACATCATGAAAAAACACGGACTAAAAGACTGCGAACTGAATATCAAACTCGTAGAGGCGGCACCACATTTACTGCCACATGCGCCCGAAGACATCTCAAGAACAGTAGCCAAGCGTTTAGAGCATTTAGGAATTACCCTTATGCTCGGCAAACCGGTCGAGGGTCTAACCGCCGATACTTTAACCGTAGGCGGTAAGCCAATCCAAAGCCAAACCGTTATTTGGACTGCCGGGGTAACCAATCATCCATTCTTTAAGAGCAATGGCTTTACGATTGCCGACCATGGCAAGGTGGCCGTCGACGAATATCTCCAAGCGGAGCAAAACGTGTTTGTCATCGGCGATAATGCCAATACCGAATACAGCGGCCTGGCTCAAACCGCGCTCTACGACGCCGAATTTGTGGCAAAAAATATTTCGCGCACACTCGAAGGTAAGATGCCCGAAAGCTACGTCCCTAAAAAACCAATTATTGTCATACCGGTTGGTCCCCGCTGGGCTAGCGTAGAGTGGGGCAGGGCACATTATTCTGGTTTTATTGGCTGGATCCTCCGGCAACTAGCCGACTTTTTGGCATTTAACGACCTTGAAAGTTGGACAAAAGCCACCGGCCAATGGTTTACCGGCATGGAAGACGACGATTTGGACTGTCCCGGTTGCAAGCCAAAAACCTAGGCAATTCCTTGACACGTACTTGTTTTTCTTGAAAGAGCATTCCTTGCTATACTTTAGGCATGGCATACGAGAGCAGTTGGTTTGATGCGACTTTGGACGACCGGGCATCCCAGTTCGATCTGGTACCGCCACCGCGCGTTCTTAGCGCCGAGATGGTAGGCGAAAGAACTATTGGCAAGATTGGTCGGCCAAGGACCGAAAATGTGGCGGCCAACATCGGCGCAATCTTGGGCAATCTAGATGGTGAGCCGGTCATTGCACTAATTGCCGACGGGCTAGGTACGAGAATCGACGAAATCGTAGGTCGGGGATCACCACAAGTCAGGCAACCCTCTTTTAATAGTAATAGTGGCGGCAGATCCAACTGGTCGGCTGGAACTCAAAACAGCAAACTCCGAGTTATATTTACTCCCCCTTCCGATCACCTAACCGACGACTCTAATTCCGAGCGTCTTATCGCTGCGGCACTCAATGGTGTAGTACTTAGGCCCGTGCCGATGGCAGAGCCGGCTCCACAAGTACAAATGCCGGCCGCGTAAGGCAAGGTAGTCCATGGGAAACTACGCTCAGGCCTTTCAAGACCTAAACGAGGATCAAAGACTGGCCGTCACTACTATTGATGGACCAGTGCTGGTTATTGCCGGCCCGGGAACGGGCAAAACGCAACTGCTCAGCGTCCGCGTGGGCAATATCTTGCAGACCGATACCACCATGTTGCCCAGCAACATTTTATGTCTTACGTTTACCGACTCGGCCGCAGCCAACTTGCGCGAACGACTAATCTCCAAAATAGGGCTCGGGCAAGAGGCATACAAAGTTGCCATCCATACATTTAATTCGTTTGGCGCCTGGATAATGAGTACCTACCCAGAATACTTTGCCGACTGGCGTGAGCTAGCCACTGCCGACGAATTAACCAGCTACCGATTGCTCGAAACCATCCTAGCCACATTGCCAGGCGACCACCCCCTTACCGCCCGCGGCTTAGACGAATCATTCCTAGCCATCAAACAAATTCGAAATTTTATTAGCGATGCCAAACGGGCCAACCTAGCACCGGAAGCCATACGCCAAATCTTACAAACGAACGATGCCACGTATGACCAATTCTTAAAAATTATATCCAAGCATTGGCCGGGTAAGATTACCGATAAAGCGTTAGGGGATATACACGAATGCGTTGCCCAGCTCGAAAAGCTTAATAGTTTAGACGTCAAAGTATCTGATATCACCCCAGTTGCTACACTCATATTGCAGGAACTGCAGGCTGCCAAGGCGGAATCCGACGCGGCGGAGGGCAGGGCGCGTACCAAACCATTTACTGCCTGGAAAAATAATTGGCTAGAACTAGATGCAAACAAAAAATGGGTGTTTAGAGCCAGTAAACACACCCCTAAGCTGGTTGCTGCAATCGACATATACGACGAGTACCAAAAACAGCTACTGCAGCAGGGATTGGCCGACTTTGACGATCAAATCGTAAAAGTACTGGAGGCTTTGGCCAAACACGAAGAACTGCGTCTTAATCTGCAAGAGCGGTTTCAGTACATTATGATCGACGAATATCAAGACACCAACCGGGCTCAGCTGCAGATGGCCCGCCGGCTAACCGATGCCGCAGTACACGAAGGCCGGCCAAACATTATGGTGGTGAGCGACGACGACCAGGCTATTTACCGCTTCCAGGGTGCTGATATGAGCAACATCGCCGCCTTCGAAACAGCTTATCCCAAGCCCACGATCATTAGACTAAAAGAAAACTATCGCTCTAACCAGGATATCTTGCAGCATGCCCGCAGCATAAGCACCCAAATCGACATCAGTCTCGAAAAACTTAAAGGCGTCAGTAAGGAATTGTCAGTTAATGTCGAACAAACCGGCGCTGGCACCAAGCTGTACGAATTTGAGCACGAGACCGAACACTATGCCTGGATAGCCTCGGCCATCCAAAAACAGTGGGCCAAAAAAACCGCCAAACAAGATATTGCCGTCTTAGCTCGCCAGCGCGATCAATTAGACGCCCTAGTCCCATACTTACGCGAGCAGGGGGTGCCTATCGATTACGAACGGCGCGAGAACGTCCTCGAACAAGAGCATGTGATTGCGCTCCTAACGCTGGCCAGGTTAGTCCATGCGTTGTCAGAACAGCGCCTAGCCCAGGCCAATGAACTGCTGCCCGAGGTACTCAGCCACGCCATGTGGGATATCGCGCCAGCAGAGTTATGGCGTGTTGCCAGCGCCGCCAATAAGCGCGCTTGCCCTTGGCTTGACATTATTTTCGAACAAACAGACACGCCTATCCGACGAACCGCCGATTTTTTACTGCAGCTCAGCCTGCAGGCCAAACAGCTGCCACTCGAACACCTACTAGATGCTTTGATTGGCATCCACGAACCAGGTGACGACAGTCCGGTATCACCATTCAAACAATATTATTTTGGCGAAGACCTCTTCAACCAAAAACCGGCCGAGTACTTAACGTTACTATCGCACGTCGCTTGTTTGCGCCGTCACTTGCGCAACTATCAGCAAGGTAAGACCGAGGTACTACATCTACGTGATCTAATCGATTTTGTAGACACGTATCAACGTGCTGGGCTAGTGATGATAGACATCGCACCTCACCGCGAAGACACCACCGCCGTACATCTTATGACCGCCCACAAGGCCAAGGGGCAAGAATTCGACACTGTGTACGTTATTGGCAGCATCGACAGCGTTTGGCAAAAAAACGCTGTCGGCAACAGACGATTTAGCTATCCAGGCAACTTACAAGAAATAAAGCCAAGCGATAACGACGCCGACGATGCCCTGCGTCTATTTTTTGTGGCCATGACCCGGGCCAAACAAAATTTGCATATTTGCTATTTCAAAACGGGCGAGGACGGCAAAAAACAACAACCATTCGCACCACTACTTGCGCTTGGTCTGGATGCCGAAACGCCCGTGGCGCCACGTGACGCCAATGCGTTAGTCGCCCAATACGAACAACGCTGGCTATCGCGGCACGCCAGCGTCGAGCAGGCCGATAAGCATGCCTTATTGCACGACCGGCTACAGAGCTATCGTTTAAGCGCCACTCACTTTAGTAATTTTTTGGATGTAAGTCGAGGCGGACCGCTATTTTTCTTAACCCAAAGTCTACTTCGGTTTCCGAGCGGCAAGCCACCCCAGGTCTGCTACGGCATTGTCGTTCACGAGGTTTTGCGCGCTGCCCACGAACAAGTGGCCGCTGGCCAGCCACTTCAACCAGAAAAATTAATCGCACTGTTTAAAACAAAGCTAGCCACCCAACCCTTAGCAGCGCACGACGCGAGCCGTTTGCTCCACAACGGGCAAGAACAACTACGTGCTTTTTTGGCCTTTGCCGGACCAGGATTCGCTGCTCATCAAAAAACGGAAGTGGCTTTCGGGCATAGCGGTGTCACAATAGGCCAAGCCCGTCTTACCGGCTCGATTGACCTACTAACCCCCGACGCTTCCACGCGCACCATAACAGTCACCGATTATAAAACAGGCAAGCCACTTACGAAGTGGCAGACAACACCCAGCACTACCGACTACGACCAAATCAAACTGCATCGTAACCGCCAACAACTACTATTTTATAAATTACTGGTCGATGGTTCGCCCGACTGGCAGGGTTGGCGGGCCAACGCCGGCCAACTGCAGTTTGTAAAATCAGACGACTACGGCAAATTTCACACACTGGCTATGACGTTTGATGATGCCGAATTAGAACGCACCAGGCGACTCATTCAAGCTGTCTGGCACAAGATTATGGCGCTCGATTTCGAAGACATTAGCGGAAAATACGCCCCGGGGATCCAGGGCGTACTACAGTTTGAAGACGAATTACTGGCCAGCTAAGACTTAGCTTTGTCTTTGTTTTCGAGCAAACTCTTGGGTGGGGCAAACAACAAGGCATATAAGTTAAAGCCAATGACAGCACCTAAAATGGGCCCCAGAACATAGGTGCCGAGCACCCACGAGCGGGCGCCAAGGGCGACAGCTGGGTTTATAAACCCACGCGAGGCAAGTAGAGCGACCAAAATGCCCAACATCAAAGAAATACCTATAACCGCCGCCGACTTGCCAGGTTCTAACTTTTGGTACAACGCTGCTGCCCAGCCTAGGCTAAATACAAAGGCACCAATCGACTCGGCCATTAGAGTACGCCCATCGAAGGTACCCACGTTCTGAAACTCTTTATTAAGAAAATAGCTAAATGCTAAGTACGCAGTGATGCCCGCAAGTAGCTGCACTGCAATGTAGGTTACGGCCGTTAGGGCCTTGATTTGACGCGCCGACCATAACCCAATCGTGATGGCCGGGTTAAGATGCGCACCAGAAATACTGCCGAGCGATAGTGTCATACCAGCAACCACCAGTCCTGCGCCTGCGGCTACAAAAAACGGATAGCCAGTCATTTTAGATACCGACAGCACCACCAGTGTCAGTAGAGCCGTACCCAAAAACTCCGCTACCAATATAGCGATCTTTTTCCTTCCGAACATACAAACCCCCGATAGTTACCTATTATCACAAGCGTAAACTACTAGAGAAACTTTGTAAATGTTCTCAAGGGGTTCGGCCAGTAGTTTAGGTGGCGGTAATGACAAATGTGGGCAAATTTTTGGCTAGCGTGCCATGGCCAGCGTCGGTAAAATCTTCGGCGGCCATTAATGCTGTACGGTAATCCTCGTCATGTCCACGCCCCATAATCTCGGCCAAATGACGCATGCGAGTGTCGCTAACACTAAAGACTTCGCGGCCGCCAGTGCGGGCAATGACTTGCAACTCGTTGGTGGCAATGTTATCAATCTGGATACGAATAATCTGTTCTTCGACGTGGCCATGCACACCACGACCATCGTCGTTTAGCTCGACAATCGCGCGGTCAGGGCTCTGGGACCGCACCGCGTCCATAACTAGTTCATCGCTCCAGCCTTCGTAGCGACCATTGTCCAGGCGCTCTTTGTACTCAAGCGTAATCTTTTCGCGGAGTTCGTCAGAATATACACCTTTAGGCAGTAGGGCTTTTTGGCGGGCAATAAAGCGCTCGTCCTTCGTAAAATCCAAAAGATTTTTTACGATTTGTACGTACGCGCCAGCTGCGCCACAACTTACGTGCGTGCAGGGCATAAGGCCGTTTTCGTGCAGGAAATTAGCCACTTCTTGCAAACGGTCCTTCAGCGGGGCAGAGGGGTCGCGGTAAAATCGGGCACCCAATACCTCGGCCATGTGGAATACAACCATAGTGTCGGCACCAACCAGCTGCTCGCGCACTGGTACAGCCTCCCCGTTAATCAAACGAACAGGCACACGACCATCAGTACAAGACGAATATGGTTGCTCGGTCTGGTGGACAAGTGCCAAGCTATCTAATACGGCTTCGGTAAGTGCTTTCTGGGATTCGGGATCACTATATGTTTGGTCTGGCTGAATAGCGCCCACACCCCAACTTAAGTCATCAGCAATGGTCGTAGCCACAAAGCTACGGTGCGTAATACCAGCAATTTGAACGTCTTTTAATAACGATTTCATGGTCATCAATAATAACTACAGTTTTCTAATCCACAATTATACCACTTTGCCTATGTAGGAGCAATATGCTCATGACTACTTTTAGTGTGACAAAAAACACAGCTACTCCATATATAGAGTTGCTATAGTCAAGCATAGGGAGGGTAACATGAAACAACCGAATCAAATGCCTGCGGCTACATCCGCTTGGCTAAAGCAATTCAATCGGCACACACTGCACGATGAAGGTTGGATGAGTATTAATTATCGCTATTACAACGTTGTTCGCGCTGCCCGGCCTTTTATGAACATGCACTTCGCCGACCCGGCCGAACGCGAAGCCGCGTTTGACGGTTTTACGGTAGCGCTACTTACTTTAGGCCATTTCGACGATGTCGCCGAACTGCAGGCCTTGCTTAGCGCGGACCGCGAAGACTCGCCTCAAGAATAGCTGGCTGAGGATACCCAATCAACCCAATACGCAATTGGGGGCCGGCCAACGTAAGCGCGCCCGCCATAAATACAGTCATCATAGCCTGATAGCGCTCACAAACTTCGTTGTAATTGGCTGGATCAGTCGCTTCGTTCTGAGCTTCTTCCCATATGGCTGGCTCATCAATCCAAAGCACCTTCTGGCCAGTCTGGGCAACAAATTCATCGCGATCGAGCGTGCCATCACCATAGTTAAAGACGAGTAGTGCTGGAGCATGATCGCCAACGGTTACCTCGATAGAATCACCAAAGGGACTTTCGCCACCTTCTGACAAATCAAGCGTCTTCTCTGGGTCAAGAATAATATCAATAAACTCAGTGCCCGACCATCCATCTGCCACAATTTCGCCGCTCAGGCGACGAGCGTCCTCCACCACCCCAGCGTGAACAGCAGGGTTAAAATCAATACGCATAAAACGATCAGTTATAGCTGCCAAACGATCACCCTCTTCGCGCTCGGCCTCTTCAATAATTCTCTCATTTGCGGCAGGAAATTCGTCAATCATGCCACATCCGGATTCTCCAGGCTCGGTACCACTCATCCGAACGTGCGCACTGGCATGCCGACGGCTACCACCAGCATCCACACGCTCACGTTGGATAGCCCGAAAACGACCGAGCGGGTTAGGCAGCTCATCAGAAGGCTTGAGCGCTCCACGCAACGCGCGCAAAAAACGGGTATACTCATCGCCAAAATAATCAGCAGCAGCCGAACCACCAGGCATCTTCGCCCTT